>Ga0160423_10000424_pt1 | contig 34305 bp, 52 predicted proteins | sample CRUFie14St8metaG_FD_108191 | JGI IMG/M metagenome (GOLD analysis project Ga0160423, IMG submission 108191) | Marine microbial communities from the Costa Rica Dome - CRUD Field 142mm St8 metaG | ecosystem: Environmental > Aquatic > Marine > Oceanic > Photic zone | place: Costa Rica: the Eastern...
CATTAGTGGTCTGTCCAAATTGTACTTCAGAGTAAGAATAAGAGGAACAGCAAACCAACGCTACCAACGCCAGCCATTGTCTTTTGATCATTCGTCCATCCTTCATCCTTTTCTACTCCTTCTTCAGGAATAGTATTTCCGTCTTCTGACAACCATGCTATACGAGCTTCTTCACCAATTAACCCATCATAAGGACATGGAGTACCAGCGTTCATCATTGCGTCAAAGATTCGTTTATCTTGGCACATGACGGATACCGCAGCTACCTTCATACCCATATCATAGAGTGTCTTAGCATTCTTCAAGCGTTCGCAATTTTTATCAGTTACCTGTGATCCCATTGAGATACCAAGTATCTGAGTCTGTACTGCTCCCGCAACTCCAAATGTACATAGGTCTGAGTTCGACGTATTAATAGTAGGTGAGATCGCACTAGCAGGCGGAGACTTAATAACATTCTCTATCTTCCCGTTAGTGGTCACAGTACTATTAGTAGTGGACTCTGTTCTAATTACATCATCGACAGGTTCAGGTGTGCTACCACCGTCTTCCCCTGTGTCTTCTTGAGCATAAGCAAAAGAACCAATTGTCAATGCACTCAAAACTAAAAATATTCTAAACATAGTTAATATACCCTAATAGAGGCATTCGCCTCAGTTGTCTTTATTTATACAAAAAACGATTCCAGCTGTCATTTTATTGACAGCTATTTCATCTTTCTATATATGTCATGCAATAAGCGTGCAAATCCTTGGTGGGTCTTAACGCCGGGGTGTCCTCTAGGCATTAAGTCTTTGTAGGTAAATGCGGAAAGACTGTACATATCTGTCCAGTGTCCCATTCCTAATTTTGAGGTGGGTTTCAAACATCTCAGATGATTTTCTATCTCATCTATGTAGTCTTTGTTTCCGGTTTCTATCACTGATTTTAGGTTCTCATACATCTGCTTGTGAAATACTCCCTGAATTAGTTTGATACCTCTAGCATCACATATGTTCTGTACAGCAAGCATTTTACCTAAATCATGCAGTATTGTTGTGTGATGAGTGTATACATCATTATAATATTTGTACAATGTTCCATGCATATCCTCTTGAAGATTTCCAACTCTCTCCGGAGAAAATTGAACCATACCATTAAACTTTAGAAGTTTATATGTTGGATCAATATCTCTATATTCAGGTTTCAACATTTCCATTCTTTGCCATGCAGTCCATATTATGACCATATGTGTAGGTTGTCTTTTCTTATCACGTTTTGCTAAGTAGGTCATAGTCTTTCGAAAGATCAAATCATTACCAGCGCCGGGCACGGCTAGATTAACATACTTTGGGAAATGCATTCTTTCTGCAAGTAAATGGGGAAAGGTCAAAGGTTGATGTGTTGCAGCCGGATGATCATATGCGCCGGGCAACTCATCCCCCCAAACAAAACTACATCCATTAGTCAGTAACATTTTCTAATCCTTGAAATATATCGTACAATTGATCTGCGTATGCTGAGTGTGTTCCTTCACATGGATGACCTTTCGGGTAGATAAAGAAATCATCATTCTCTCTTGCCATTGAGGTCATGTCTTGATAGTGACCTAAACCAACTCTGCATTCGGGTCTAAGGTATTCTAGATAGAATAGAACTTCATGATACCAGTGTGGATATCTATCTTTCTGCATCAAACATCTCTTAAGGTTTGACCATAAATCTGGGTGTATCATTCCTTGAATTAATTTGATACCTTTTGCGTCACACATGTCTTGTATAATACACATGTAGTTAAGATGATGTAGAATAGGAGTGAACATCGTATAGACATGATTGACCCAATCACACGCTATCCGAACAATACGTTTTTCTTCTTCAGGGTTCCAGTCTAATTTTTCATCGTCTGTGATATCCCAATGTCTTAGTCCGAAAGCAAGCGCTCTACTATAATGATCAGGTATAATCTGGTTCATGTTGGTCTCTTGCAACATGTACATTGATTTATCTTCGTTGGGATGAAAGTCTGTAACTACTTCTATGCGTCCCCATGATGACCATGTGAGAACTAAGTAGTCTACTTCTTTTGAGGATTGTTGAAAAAATGTGGTGGTGCGTCGAAATATCTTTTGATTAGACGAACCGTTGTGAGCTAGGTTGACGTAATCGACGCCTAGTTTTTCTGCAAGTTTGTGTGTGAATGTAAGGTGATGATGTTTGCCCTCAAGAATTTTTCCATTCTTATCCGCTCGTCGAGCGCCGGGCAACTCATCCCCGTATGTAAAGCTATCGCCGTTCGTTAGTAGTATTCCCATCTTCCGTATCATGCACATGTAAAGCAATCAACGCATAGTGCAAGACCTTCAACAAATCTTTACGATTGTATCCGCCTTTATGACCATAGCGTTGTGCGTATTTAAGGATGTTCCCTAAACAGAAACCCATCCCGTGTCCACCATCAATGATGAACTCAGTTGCTTGATATTTATTACGAGAATAATGTTCACCATATGTGTTGTCCACATAGGTTTTCAATTCATCAATCAAACGATCTTCACTATATTTGTATTCAATACTCATATCATTACCAATTGTAAAACTGGGTACGTTGATCTCGTACTCCGGATCAAGGGTGATCTGGTAATCAGCATCGGTTACAAAGAGAGTCTCTCCGGAAAGTTTCTCAGACTCCTGAGTTTGCTTTCGTTTCTCTTCTAGATGTCTCCGATTCATTTCATCCCACTCTTGTGGAGTGATGTCATCAATACTTCCAGTTGGTTTATTTTTCGTTGCCATCGTAGTATCTCACTCTTCCTTCTTCAAAAGATTCAAATCCGTATTCGAACGCATTCTTCAATGCGAACCAATCACGATATCTGGAGTTCTCCAAACAGAATGCCATTCTATCAATTACTTCTATCTGTGTCAAGCCTAAATTGTCAAGAATTTTCATTGTCTCTGGTTTTACTTCCTCAAAGAGACAAAGATAGTTTCTACCATACTTTCTCAATAGGAAGAAATCATCATGACCTAGTATTTGTTCTACTCGTTCTTGATATGGGTTGACATAAACCGATCCCATATGCATGTACTCACCGTTGGATTGTTTCTCTACTCCAAACGATAGTGGATAGAAGGCACCGTCTTTATGTCCTCTCACGAACATAGTATGCTTCTGTGGACTGTACACACACTCATAATAGTTATCCAGAATGAATCCAACTGACCCTTCGACGTAGTCACCTTTTATTGGTTTGATAAAAAGCGTTAGTGACTTGGATCGTGTTTCACCATAGAATAGACTACAATTGATTCCTTTCTCTTCTACTAGTTGGTGTAAGAAAGGTGTAGGTGTACTGAAAGGACATACGAATTGACAAGTCGAACCATCGAAATCTGATTTCTGCAATCCATTCAAACTTCTCTCTAGGGTCTCTTCATTCTTAAACCAGATAACTTTCTTCTCTGGTCTCTTGTATAGTTTCTGTAATGCCTTAACCATCTGTGGTTTCCACATGTTGAGTCGATCCCACCAGTTGACAAAGTAATGTTCTTTACAACCCATAAAGGCTGGAATAACTGCATTGATAAATGACATACAATGTACAGAATTAAATGTATGGATACCTAACCCACCATAGTAGTTAAACATCTTGAACTGTCTATGTGCCAAAGACCAACACTCTTGATGTGTATAGTACTGGAACTCTAGTCCATCTTCGTGTTCACCATCCGCATGTGTGATCCAAAATGGATCGTCGGGAAACACTTCGGGTTGTTCGATCTCCATAGGTTCAGTGTAGTTCTCAATATCCACAGAGTCTACTTGAATCATCTCATATGGAAGATGGTCATCATAGTAATCTCTCTGGAGACTCTCAAGCATTCGAACCGCAACACTGTCCCACAAACCAACTTCTGCTTTAATAGTAGTAGCAGGATAATCTATCTTCGCATCTCTGTTCCATGACAGACTGGATGCAAATACCTGTACACCTAACTCTGCAAGTGCAAAGAGAAGTGCTGTTGTTTGTACATTGTTTTTTACTAGACCAATACCTACGACATCACCCTTACGCAAACCATACTCATTAGTAAGGTATGCTTTCCAGTTGTCGATTAGTTTCCAATATCTCTGTTTGTTATAAGGTTCTGGATCACCCAACATCTCATGCATGATGTTTTGTAGATAAAGGTCATCTCTATTCTGGATTACGTATCTATCAATAATCACTTTCTATTTCCTCAATCAATTGATCTCTAAGGTATATCGCTTGTTCATCTTCCAGACTTCCCTTACCTTTATTTACAAATTTATATGCAAGGGTAATACGTTCTCCACCAGCATAAGCGGCATGCCAACATATGTTTTCTGGTTCGTCTTCAGGCCCAAAGTAGTAGTGTCTACACTGCCATCCTTCTACGTCTTGAATGGTGACCACCTCATCTTTTGCGATATCGTAGTATCTAAAATATCCATTACCATCTGACCAAGTAAACAATACTTGATATGCAGTTGCGTCATAGTTGGTGTGCCATCCCACGAAACCGCCGGGCGGATAATAAGATAAAAGAGCACTGGTGTGTGCTCCTAACTCTTTTGCAAATTCATACTTCACCATGTTCATATATGATTCCCAAATAGTTGGGTCTTCACGTACCATCTTTGCGATGGGTTGGGCAAAGTGTTTATCAGGTGCGCCTACGAGTTCACCCTTGAGAGATGTCTCTCTTAGGTACTCTTCACTCGTATACTTCTGACCTAGACTCTTATCCATCTCTGAACTATACACTTGGTATTTGGGATTATTGTATCCCTCAACCATAAACATTTCATCTTTGAAATGGTCGAGTGTTTTTAAGAGTCCTTGGTTTCTTATCGTGACTTCAGACAAGCTGTAGTCCTGAGACTGCTTCACGATATGCTTTCGCAAAGTCTGGGTTTGTTTCTGTCACATAGACATACTGTTGAAATGCACAATGTGTAGGATTCTCTGTACCTGTCATGCAGATACCACGAGCAAAACCAACACCTTGATCACCAGCAATCAACATACGAGGATCAGTGAGGTAGATAACTCCACTCTCTTCTTTCTCGTATTTACCGATATATTCACCACTCACAGTAACAACTGTTACTACATCATTTTTCTTCATCATTCACCTTCCTAAAAGACCATTGTCCTGTAATGTCATTCTTTTCCCAAACGATGTTATCGCCCACCTTTAAATCAAGTGCGTCCATAAGTTCATCTGAAAATTCAAGACACTGATACCCATCACTGTCCTCAATAACACTACATCTATAAATCATTCTAATGCCTCAACCACTTCAGGGAAGTGGATACCCACAAGTTCCCAACACTGTTCTGCAACACGGGTATGTTCTTTTTGAGTACCGTTACCCATACGTAGTTGACAATAGTGAACCCACGAACGTAGACTCCCTGCCATATACAATGTTGTTTCAGTATTACCTTCTGGTAAAACTGCACGTGCTTGTTCTTTTGCAATGCCATTATCTAGTGCCCAGTTATAGGCATGTTTGGATGCACGAATGACATCTGCTTGTTTTTGATTCCACTGTTCATAGAGACGTTCGTTATACGTCTTGTTACCACCCTTACCAAAGTCTTCGATATCATCCAACTCAATAGAGTTCTGTCGGTTCTTAGGGTCTTGTAGTCTACACTCTCTAAATTTAAAGTCCGTTGCTTCTGCATACCGTTGACTGAATTCTTGGAATGAGAACGAGCGGTGACGTAAGATTTGACGTGCAATGTCACGAGTCGTATTGATCTCTAGTGTCATGTGCACCATCTCTAACGGTGACCAATGGTCATTCTTAATAAGATACTTCAACAGTTTGGGTGCTGTCTTGTTGTTGTTTTGGTTATCGGGGTTGGATACTCGAGCTGCATATGCTACTAATTCGCTCGCAGTGAAACATCCGGTTTCTGCGTTTGGTTTACTAAGTGCTACCAGACGTACTGTGCTCATCTTCGTTTGCCTTCCTTATCTTAAGTTTACCTTCAAGTGTGAAATAATCATGTTCCATAAAGTACTCAATGGCATCTTGTATACCAAAGAGTTTACCAGATTTAAAACCATGATACTTACCTATGTAGTACGATGATATCATCACCGCCATTACATACATTGTGTGTTCCCATACATTGATCATATTTTGAATCCTCGAAATTTTTCCTGACCTATGCGTTCACCAGATGCGGAGTTATCAAACGCAGGCCCGTTATCCTCTTCTTCAGTTTCTATTTCTTGATCACAATCATACAGTCGCATCTTGGATCGATCTACACCCACAACAAAACGTTGATTGTATGTTGGATCGTTGTATCGATTCTTCAACTGTTTGACTAGAATCTTACCCTGTGCATTTAGTTCTTGGTTGGATATAAGTGCGAACATGAAGTCAGCGGTTGCGGGTAGTCCAAAAGATTCGGACGTATCTTCAAGCCCCACGTCATCATTAGAGTAACCAGAACGAGTCGTTTGTGTTGCAGACATGATCGGCACGTCGAATTCCACGGCAAGACCACGTAACTCTTCAGCAATAGATTTGATATACGTATACGAGTTAATAGCACCACCCATTCCTTTCATTCGGGAAGACGCACAGATGTTCAGATAGTCAATGTAGATAATATCTGGAACAAAGTTCTTCTTCAGTTTTAGTTCATTCAACAATGCACGAAAGTGTCCAGAGTTTGCCTGTCCTGTAGGATACTCTTTGACAATTAACTTACCTTGTGTTTTACGTGCAATCTCACCAACCCGATCACGGAACATATCCTTAGATAGATTCTCAAGTTGATCTATCGGGACGTTGAGTAGATTCGCATCGATACGTTCTGCAATTCGTTCTTCAGCCATTTCCATAGTGATGTAAAGGACATTCTTCCCTTGAGACAAGGCAGCTCCAGCACAATGACACATGAATAAACTTTTACCGACACCCGTACCAGCAAGTGCGATATTGAGGGTTTTATTAGGTAGACCACCTTTAGTGATGGAATTAAAGTAATCAAGATCGAACGGAAGTCTTTCTTCTTTCTCATGGTAGAAGTCGTATCGTGCATCAACATTCTCCAAATAGTCATGACCTATATTAGTGTCAAAGGTCACACCAAGTGCCTTAGTCAGTACATCCGGAATAGAACCTTTTGCAAGGGTCTTGTGTTTACCTTCAATAATATTTATTGATTCCATGACTGCATTGAAGACTGCACGATCTTGACACCAAGCCTCAGTACGATCAACCAACCAGTCAAGATTAGTTTCTTCTTTTACAAACAAGTTTGGTAATATCTCAATTGCATGACGATACTGTTCATCCGACAGACGGTCACCTTCATCGATCTCAATCTTGAATGCTTCTTGTGTAGGTAGTTTGTTATACTTGGCAACAAACTTAGTAAACTCTTTGAACAGAGTTGAGTAGACACCTTCAAAGTAATCAGGTGAAATGAAAGGAACCACCTTGCGGGTGAATTCCTCATTTGTAATTAAGTTCTTAAGTACGGTTTGTTCTAAATTAATCTCCGGCATCTTTCCTCTCTTGTGCGACTAACCACCCTTCTGCGTTTGCAGTTGCAAGAATATCCTCAAGGATATCCGCACAATGTTCTTGAAGGGCAACAGTCTCAGTTGTTACATCAGGATCAGGAGTGTATATTACCATAAAGTTGAACGTAAGGCAATCCCTACTTCCATCAAATGCAACATTACCATAACGAATCACAGTTTCGACAAACTCACCACGTAGGATACGTACATCCCACGCTTGGTCATTGGGTGAGTCTTCTACAGGAACTAATTTATAATCGACGCCTTCGGAGACTTTGTCTACATCAATTGTCGGCATTGTCAACAATCTCTTCCATCTCTACTTGAGTAGGTAATCCGATCTTGTATTGCTTCTCTAGGAAATCAGCGAAGTCGGTCAACTCAAATACAGGTGCCCAGAATTCTTCTTCTAGGGTCTGAGCCTGTCGAACTTTTGGATCGACCAGTTCTCCAGTTTCTTTATCCACACGGCAATACCAACCATTAGAAGGCTTAGCAACGTAACCACCAGCAAGAGCAGCGTCCAAAAGACCGCTAAAACGCTGTACGCCACCTTCCCAAGAAACTGAGATAGGTATCTTAGACTTTTCTTTAACATAACGTGATTTCTCCACGTTGATGACAAAGTGATAACCTTTTATCTCTGTACCAACTTTGTCTTGTTGTCTACCCAATATCCAAATGTTATCGGCACTATAGTAGATTCCTGTGCCACCCCCGACTACATCTTTCGGGAACAATCCGATCTCTTTATATGTATGGTTTACGGCAAGCATAGGAATGTTTTTCATTGCAAGGTATGGTGTTGCCATACGGAACAAACCTTTGAGTGCTTTTGCACGTGACATATCTGCAACAGACTTTTCGTTGATTGCATCTTCGAGTTCTTTCTTAGATGCAAGGTTACCGATAGAGTCAATCACTACGATGACATTGTCATCACGTCCCAACTCTTCTAACTGTGCAATCAGATCGAACTTGAGTTCTTCTACATTTGTGATAGGAGTATGCAGAACCCTAGAAGTGTCAATTCCAAACTGCTCGAAATAAGACTGGGGGGAACCAAACTCACTATCATAGAATAACATGACCGCATCTTCTTTCTCCCTTAGATATGCACCCGCCATCAATAATGCAAATGACGTTTTGAAATGTTTTGAAGGGCCTGCAAGAACTGTAAGTCCCGGCGTCACTCCACCATTTATTGATCCAGATAGTGCCACGTTAACCATCGGCACATCTGTGGACACCATGTCCTTTTCAGTGAAGAATTTACTCTCCGACAGAACTTCTGTCGTTTTGATCTTTGAGTTCTTCCTCAGTTTGTCCATCACGCTCATTGTCATCTCCAAATTTAATATTATTTACTTTCTCTCGTTCGTCTAGTTCATAGTTCTTACGGTAACGATTGTTAACCTCAAGAACTTTTTCAATCAAGTCAAACGAAACTTTCTCACCATTCTCAGTTTCAAATTCTGAGAACTTCAAAAACGCAGTCGTGTCTTTAGGTAGACATGCGCCACCAAATCCACGTTTGCGATCATACCCCGGCACACGAGTGTGTCCGATACCAACACGATCATCCATACCCATAACACGTGTAATAATGTTATAACTACATCCGAAAGCATTGACAAGATCAAACAGTTGATTAAAGAATGTCACCTTGGTTGCAAGGAAACTGTTGATACCATACTTAACGAATGAAGCTTCTTGTGCAGACATCAGCATGAATTCTTTTGATGAACACAAACTAAAGTAGTCGTAGATTTGAACTAACTCTCTAGTTGCTTCTGGTATACCACCAAGTACATGGAATGGTGCATTAACAAATTGTTCTTCTGCACTCTTCTCAGTGAGGAACTCAGGGTTATATACAAACCTCTTGAGACCATCATCGAACATAGAGTTATACAGACGATCAATAATGTCTGGTGTAATTGTTGATTTAACAACAACAAGTGCTTCGGTATGTTCAATAAGTTGAAGCACTGCATCTTCTACAATAGACGCATCAACAAATCCTGTCTCAGAATTCATTGGAGTCGGTGCACAGATAAAGACACACATTGGATTAAACTCCACCATGCTGTCAAGGTCTGCATCATACTTTGGATCGGTAATGTGCAGATCAATAAGAGGATGCGTGAATGCATACTCTACTGCCTTACCGACAAACCCATGTCCTACAATTCCTAACTTAAAAGGATTGGTTGGACTAATGGGTGGTGGCCCCTGCTTCTCACCATCGGGTTGAGGCGGGTTAAATTTATCAAAATCATCAGCCATTGGTTACATCTCCTAATTTCGGTATCCATTTCTTATACCAGTTATAAAATCTCTTCACCCCTTCATCAATAGAAACTTTAGGATCATATCCCAAGTCTTGTAACTTGTCAGTATTACTCCAAGTTTCTTGAGTGTCCGCTGGGTGTTTCGGACATAGATTCATGATTGCTTTCTTTCCGGTTTCCCGTTCGATTGCTTTAATGAAATCCATAAGTTCCACTTGCTCTCCCCGTCCGATATTAAATATCTCACCAGACTGGATAGCATTCCTATCAAAGTTCTCTAACGTGAGAACAATTCCATCGATGATGTCATCAATGAAAGTGAAGTCACGTTTCATATTCCCATAATTATACACATCTATTTGTTGCCCGTCAAGTATTTTTTTCGTAAATTGAAAAAGTGCCATATCAGGTCTACCCCAAGGCCCATACACAGTAAAGAATCTGAGTCCAACATTCTTTAGACCAGATATCTTAAACTGACATTCGTTCATGTACTTACTATAGGCATAGGCATTCAACTGGTGTGCCTGTACAAAATCTTCTTTCCATCCATTTTCAGTGATAGGTGTTCCACCATAGACTGAACTGGTAGATGCGTATATGATTTTTGGTTGTTCTTTCTTGGGAAGACTTTTAAAAAACTCAATTAGAGTTTGTGTTCCATCAATATTGTTTGAATGGTATTCTTGTTCTTTACCAAATGAATCACGTACACCAGCATGAGCGGCTAAGTGAATGACAAAATCAAAGTATGGATGATCGTCAACACCCTCTCCTTTATGATCTACAATACTATGCCACTTTTGAGTGTCTTGTATAGCTTCATGAGTATGTTTGTGCATAAAATGCCAGTCATCGTTACTTCGGATATCTTTAGTATCCCAGACGTTTAACTTCATCTCATGTTTACGTGCATTTTTAAGAGTGTGTCTGTATAGGTGGTTGTTGAGGTTATCCATTCCGATAACATCGTGACCCTCTTCTATTAGTCGCACAAATAAGTGCGAACCAATGAATCCGGACGCACCCGTAATTAAAATTCTTTTTTTCTCCATTATCCGTTCCTGTAGATATATTCTAATGCCCGATCTGCTTCTTTTAACATGGGTCTGCTTTCATACCAGTTACCTGTCTCCGCATCAAACTGTTTACACATATCTGCAATCTGATTTGCAGTGATAGGATATCCAGATTCAACTGCTCTGCCTGCCACTGCAATCATGATTTGATACATCTTGTGATACCAACCAGTATTTGATATCTGTATGTATTCAGATGCTAACGATCTAGGCCAGAACGGACAGTCCTGATACGATACCCAATTGTAATTAGTATTCTGTAACTGACTCTTTCTGTGTTCGATCACTGCCTTCTGCATTTCAGGGGGTAGTCTATCTAGGAAAGTATTACCTGTCTTTTCTACGTAAGGATGTTTTGAAATAAGTTCGGATACATTGAGTGCATCACCACCAGAATGAACAAAGAAAAACTGATTACTATTTGGATAACGAGCAGGGACATAATACATTCTTGCCAAGTCCTTAGTCTGCGGATCACCGATATCTCCCAACTCTGTGTTGAGAGCATACCAGAATTTTTTGATGCGTTCGTTTTCGATCTTCTCATCCGTACGAAATACGATACGGAACTTAAGATACTCATTGCTAGAACTAGCAGTAGAGTATACAACGAAATCATATTTGCCAAACTGTTTAATAAGTTCATCTTTCAACTCATCCAGATCAGCAGAATAATCGTGGTCATCGACATCCACACAGCACCAGCCTGCCCAATACTTAGTTGTTTTGTTCGAACGAGTGCTACCGTCCTCAAACACAGCAGGACTAATAAGAGGGCTACTATTACTTCCACCTTTCTCTCCTTTCTGTTTACTCAGTCCATGCAACAAATCCACAAAAGAATCCCATGTACTCATGCGGACTTTCTTGTGGGTCTTGTTATCAAACTGATTTTTGAATATAGTTAATTCATACATAGAGGGTATAATATCATACATCAAGTGTATGTGTCAAGGACTCTTTTTTCTTTTTCTTACTTTCAGAATAAGCACGTGCATTTTCTTGAGGAGTCATCCACTCAAGGTTCTCTACCGTGTTATTGGTTTTGTTATGATCTATATGATTTATGTGCATACAATCAATGATAATATCTTTTGCTCTCTGAGGCATGTTACTCCAGTCTTCCTTAGAGATACCAATGGTATGTGAGTATTCATCTAAAGGTAGAAATGCGTTTGCAACTAATCGATGTACTCTATGTTGTTTACCTTTGATAGTACACACAACATAACCCATGTCCATGCGTACTATCTTACCATCAACTAATTTGGTGTTCTTATGTATTCGTGCCTCTGAGTCTGGATTCAACTCTTTACTCCAAACAGATTCTTCACGGTGCACCAGTCTACCTGTCTTGTTGTTCAGTACCTTGCCTGTATCACTAACATAGAATGGTTCTTCAACCAACTTCCATTGTTCACTACTATCCAAAAAATTCATCAAGTGTCGCCTTAGGTTCCGCAGTCCATCCGACTGCGTCCAGTATTGGTTCGAGCGGATCAAGGAATGTCTTCTCGAACATCATGTCATAGTTTACGTAATCGTGCAGTCCCAACTCACGTGGTAGGTTTAGGGGATACGAGATCACGTTCTCAGAGATTCGATTCGGTAACTTCAGGTACACGAACTTGATCTTCTCACCGTTGTGGATCATGAGATATTTCTTTTCCAAGGCGTGCATCTTGACTGCTTCGTTGTACACGAGTGCACCACGCACATGGATCGGTGTTCCTTTCTTGTACACCATAGTGCGATCCTTCCACTTGGTGATCTCCGACACACCACGAGGGAATGATACATCTTCGGGTGGTAGGTTACTGAACTCCGTACGGAAGTCTCGAACAAACTGTTGGGTATCTGCCTCTGTACCTTCCACGATCACACGGAAGATTTCTTGGAATCTATCACGGACGATCTGAGGTGTCGATGACTTGACTGCTTCGATACCCATCATCTTGAGTTTAGGTTTTGCGTACTGGACACCTTCGTTGTTGTGCACGTTGAGGATGTAACGTTTCTTCGCCATCCAGATACCACGATCCGCAATCACCTCACGTCCCATCTCCATACGATTGGTATACGCACAAGTCATGTCCGCAAGTTTTTGGTACGCCTTGTCAAGTACAGGTTCGAAGTGTTCAGAACAAATCTTGTCCAGAAACTTTACAGGATTCTTGGGAGAAAAATGATTAACGAGATTCCCCATCCTAATATAAACAGAATCGGTGTCAATTGCAACAACGTAGTCCTCATCTGTGTTGAGAAGTTTTTGCATCTCATTGTTAACGGCCCTCTCCGCCCACTTGATTGCGAGTTGTCCCGCAAGAGTAATAGACTCTGCGACACGTTGGTCAAAGTATCGGAACCACCGATTACCCAACGCACCATAGAGTGAGTTCATTAGAATCTTGATCGCCATCTGTTGGTTGTTCAGTGCGGTGATCTTGTTGTCTAGTTCCTTGGTGTTACCAGACTGTTGTTCTTGTTGTAAACGTAACATCTCTTTCTTGATGATTTTACGTTCATCATAGTATTGTCGGATCACACTAGGGATCACGCCTTCCTTATCGTGCGAGAACTTAACACCAGTAGGTGCGACTGAGAAACCCGCATTGTCTACGTTTAAGTCCCCATCCAAGTACCTTTCCACAGAAACATCGTTGTAGAACCCGTCTAAGACGGTCTCAGGGGACATATTGTACTGTACAATGATGTTTGGGTATAGTGAGTTGAGGTCAAACGAACAAACCCAATCGTGTGATCCCACCTGTGGTTCCTTGACGTAACCGCCGGGATATGAGGTCTTGGGTTTCTCCACCTTTGGTGGTACTGCAATCTTCTTCTCGTTCAGGATACGATAGATGATAGTGTCCCAGATGTTTGTGGTTCCAAGGGTGTCGTTGTAGTTCACACCACCACGATATGCCATAGTCAACACGAGAGAGATCAGGTCAAGTTTCTCATCCAGTTTCTCTACGAGTTCCACGTCCTTGATGTTGTAGTCAATGAACTTCTGGAAGTCAGTCTTGTACAAGGTGTACAACGATCCATGTTCTTCGTAGGATAGTTTACCCTCACCTAGTACCACATGTGCAATGTGATCTAGACGATAGGACTCTTGTTGTCCTAAAGTGTTGTAGGTAAACTTACGAAAGATTTCTAGGTAGTCGAGTTGTTCGACGCCTTCGAGTTTGTACTCTTGTTGTTTGATACCGTTGATGGTTGGGTTACCCTCACGCACCAGTCCCCAAGGTGAGAGTTTCTTGACCATATCTGCACCAATCGTTTTACCGATACGGTTGACCAGATAAGGGATATCGAAGAACCGTGTGTTCCATCCGGTGACAATGTCTGGTGTGTTGCGTGACCAGTGATCGACAAACTTCATGAGAAGTTGTGCTTCTGACTCGCACTTCTCATAGATCACATCCTCGCCTGCATTGTAATCATACAGACCCCACACATGATAGGGCGAGTTGGGTTGTTTCAGGGTGATCGAAATTACAGGATGGTTTGCCTTCTGTGGTTCAGGGAATCCTTCGTCGGATGCCACTTCGATGTCGATGGTACATACATCGACCCAGTCACGTCTAAACTGGATTGGTGTAGGAAACATCTCCGCAATGAACTGAGACACGAAGTTGTTCATGCCATAGATTTTGAAGTTGGGGATGTCCTCGTATCGTTTCTGGAATTCAGTTGCTTCCTTCATGGAGTCGAACTTCATAGGTTCGACATTGACACCGTCGATGCCAGTCCAACCAGATTTCTTCTTGTCGGATTGCACATACAGTGTCGGTTTGTACGGTACTTTGGTTTGGATTTTTTTACCGTTCTCCGCATATCCACGGAACAGGAGATTGTTCCCGTACCGGACAACGGATGTGTAAAACATGGGTTTGCTCATAGATGCCTCAGTCAATTGTCATACATAATACACTATTTGACATCGTCTGTCAAGGAATAATTTTCATATAGGGGTGTCGAGTCCAAGGTTCCTCAATGTGTCGGTCAATGTATCCGTGGTGATCTTGAGTCACGCACAGACTTTTAGATACTACTTGCGTAGTTGGGTTGGGTACTGAATCGATTTTATTCGGGTCTCCGGTATTATAGGCCTTGAAGATATTTCTCCCAAAATAAAGGGTATCACAACCATTCCAAGGATGAATAACGATATTGTCTTTTCCATTATAGTCTCGTTTACTTAAGTAGTGTTCCACGTAGTTTTTAAAAAGTCTTTCCATGACTCCATAAGGCCCACCGTTGATCCAGAACTGTTGTTCTTGTAACAACTTATACATCCATCGAGCACACATGGTGGTCATAGTATAACAACCCATAAACAAACCTATGTTTGCATACTCCGGTTGCTTGTTTTCGATATAAGCTAACAGACTACGAAACTCTCGTTCATGTTCAGGATACAAATACGTATCATGTTCCATGATCAGAAACCGTTCTTCAGACTGACCTTGACGTTTCATAAGTTCCCAGTGAGAACACATGCCCGCTTTTTCAGTGGGAGAATGATCATCCGGTTTTTTGGCATGATCCATGATTGCCTCTGAGGGTAACCAATTGTAAAGAGAAATCTTGTTCTCAAACTCAGAGTGTTCTGGTGTGAAGGCCTCAAACGTATTAAAAGTTAGAGTACCATCTTGTATTAGGTTTTTGAAAGACTCTCTAGAAATATATGCATATTCCTCAGATCGTTCATCACCCTTCATTACAATTTGCCAAACTTTCACATCATCTCCATAGTTGGGGGGACTTTCACCCCCCTGTTTTTACATTAGGGGTTGGAAAGCCGTGACCATGATTGCGACTACCCACAAACACATCACCGCCTCACCGACCCTTTCTACTAGGTCAGTTTTCATAATTACCTCGCTGTTGATAGATTAACTGATATCGATTTTGCGAGGTCTCTTCTCTTCGGGAAGTTCAAACTTCAATGTAATTGCAAGTATCCCATCCTTTAGTGAAGCACCGTCAACATGGACGTACTCCGACAGTCTAAAAACTCTCTTGAACTTTTTCTGCGAAATCCCTTTGTGAATGTATTCAGATGGGGAATCTTCATTCTTCACTTTCTCACCACTAACGGTAAGAGTTCTTTCATCTTGTTCGATATCCAGATCGTCCAAAGTAAATCCAGCAACCGCTACTTCGATAAGATAATTATCTTCACTTACCTTCACAATATTATGTGGCGGATAAGTGTCTGTAGCATGTTTGGCAACCCAATCAAGTTCTTGAAACAGGTGGTCAAACCCTACAAACGAATTGCGTGGAAAGAGTGTATTAGCTTTAAGATTAGTCATATGTTTTCTCCTTTTTTAAAGCAAGATTAATGTAGACCGGAACCTTCCGCATCTACTGATACTATATATAATAAATAGTACTGCAAAGTATAACATATTTAAGGATTATTTGGCAATGGCTACTTATAAATTTGACAGCGCATCTTTACCCGATAGTGGTGACGTATTAACATGGAACAATACAGCAAATAGAATGGAATGGCAATCTGCCGTTCTTGTTACTGTTCCGTTTATGTTTAATGACTCTGATCAAGAAACAATTACATACACTCCCCCAAAGGGATCATACGTTGCTGGTGATCATCACGCAGATGTTTCTATGACTGTCTCTGGTGGTGGATTGTCCGGAACCTTATCTTTGAATCAAGGTGTGGTCGTTGGGCCTACAGACGGAACTCAGATTTCTATGGTGGGTGAAGCACACATCATTACACTTACTGATTCAGATAGTACACACAATATACCAACAAGTCCGACAGACTCAGTCAATGATTCGGATACTGACACAGATACAGTCAGACTCAGAGTTCTTGATAAGGTAGTTGTTCCTTCTATTGCTTTGGTAACAAGACCAGTCTAGAAATAGATCGACGGATCAGGATCACCTTCAACACCAAAACTAAATGTCACACGTGAAATACGTGGATAGATTTGATGATGGGTTCCTCTTGGAATCCAGACATAGTCGCCCGGCTTAAAATCAAACTCTTCGTTGTTGTTGAACCCTTCCACCTTCAAACCGATAGTACTAATAACTTGTACTAAGAACACATCCATACTATCTTTATGCCAAGGGTAACTGTCAGACTCTTGACCAAATCCGGTGAAAGCGATATTGGTAATGTGTCTGTTATGACCGTGTAACGCAAAGACATCTTCCATCTCTTCTACAATCTGTCTTGCAAATTCAGGAGCGGATGGTCTACTGTGAAACGCATTCAATCCGATCCGCATCTTCTTTGAGTTGCAATCTACACTTTCAGACGGGTGTGAATCCAACATATCCATATGTTGATTCCAATCATAACTAAAATCCCCTTCGGGAAGAGAGCCAAAAAAGAATTGCTTATTCGCAATATCTTCTTCGTGCCCCTCAAATATGTTGAAGTGCATTACTTGTTTCCGATATTGTACTTAGGACACAACTCCCATTGATCCTTGTCTTTAAATCCTATGATTTTAATTTGACGCATTGGTGCACAATCTTCAGCAACCTCTTTGTTCTGAATCTCTACTAGACCCCAGTCCTGAAGTAGAGTTGCGATTGTGTTACGTCTTTGCACATCTGATACTTCTAGGTTAGACTTCTTACCATCTAACATAAAGAGTTCTTTGAAGTGCACGATAAAGTATCTACCCTGTTTATGTAGGATATGACACGATTGAAATAACTTGTTTTCTTTACGAGAGGCAACTCCGATACGAGTCAAGGTTTCTCTCACTTTCAAAAAGTCATCTGGTTCTGATAGAGTGACTTCCAACATCTTTGTTGGATTCCATTCAACGATATTATTTTCTTCCACCTTTATTCACCTTATTCTTTATAAATTCAATTTGGTCGGAAGATAAGAGAGATACTGCTTGACGTGCCTTTTCATTGCTATAGCCATAGTACTCTTTTATCAACTCAACATTGCTTTCCAAGTCTGCCTTTGCCCACTTGGAGAAACGTTTCCGTTTCCTAATGATATTTATAAAAAATTCATATTGTAGGCGGTTGTCAATATGGTGGTGTACATTCATCGCATTCGCAAGATGTACGGTGTCCGGAAAGTATGATAAGGATCGATTGATCACGAAGGGAACATATGCGTTCTCTTCTTCCGTATCAACCATTACATTCTTTTTACTGAGGTTGATTGTATTTAAAAAGTCAAATGGACTAAGCTTCTTCTGTCCAGCCATAGTTGTAATCCTCACGGTAAATACGCATTATACCATGTAATTGGTTTTCAGTCAATGCGGATTTAGGGCCATAATGTACAGGTGCAGTTTCATTCTTGTGGATCATAGATAAATCTACTCCAGCTCTTGCACCAAGGAAAGCAAGAACATTACCGAATTTACTCATCGGAAATATTCTATTATATTGGGCACGATTGCCCATGAAATCTACTTGTCGGAAAAAGTGAGAGTTATATATCTCACCACTCCATACACCATCAATAACGTCATCAAGACTATCTGGTAGTTCACAAACGTCTGAAGTTTTCTTGGGGTCTTCTCCAGTGTGATTACCAGATTTGATATACTCACACGCAGATAAGAATCTTTCTACAGGATCACGAACAACTGCGACTCTATAAGCACCTTTACGGAAAGGTAGAATATCACGATCACCAAACTTACCGATCTCTTCCATTCTATCTCTTTTAGTCCCAACCTGAAGTAAATCAAATTTATCTCCTTCACGTCCTAGTACTCTCATGAGAGCAACTTTCAAACTAGTCATTCCATTCTTAGGACATAGTCTTATGTCAATTGCGTTCGGGAAATATAAAATATTATCTGTGAATGTGGTAACACCCCATGCACGATGTCTTACGACTTTGCGTAATTCTTGTTGGTAGAGTTCTTGTTCTGTTAATTCTGTCATTTTATCTGTACCGTTGGTATATGGCATTTATTAAGGAAATCTATTCCTTCTGTTCCTTTAGTATATTTATCAGAATAGAACACTTCAACTATACCTGATTGGTAAATTAATTTAGCACAATCTATACAAGGTGCCATAGTAACATATAAAGACGATCCATGACTTGATTCAGGAGAGGCCGCTACTTTTGCAATAGCATTGGTCTCTGCATGTAACACTTCATGTTTAGTAACGTTGTCTTCTTCGCAAATGTTACTCCAACCTGAAGGCATTCCATTGTACCCAATAGAAATGATTCTATTGTTTTTTACAATGACACATCCAACTTTGGCACGTTCTGCCCAAGATAATTTTGCGTATACATGGGCCGCTTCCATGTGGGCGTGATCCCACTTAGTCAAGGATTCCATCTTTCTTTACTCCGTAACTGATAGATGTATACCATACTCTTTCGTGTGCGTAGTAAAGAGCGAACTTAATAATCATATCTGCAATGAATACAAATCCTATTGCTTTAGCAGGCATACCAAATGCCCATGCAATAGCAGCTGTAGTGCAAGATGCGATCACTCTCCATGTAACTGCTTTCAATAAATGTCGTTTCTTACTAATCAAGGTCTAACGCTTCTCTTATTTTTGGTGGAAAGTATGTATCTGGTTTTAGTATCTTGCCTGATACAGGGTCTTTGATAATCTTTCCGTCTTCTAGTTTACTCATGTTGGAATCAAATACTGCATTCCAAACCCTGTAGAAGTCGATACCCAAAGTGCTACACAGTCCCATGATGACCCACACCATGTCTGCAACACCGTCTGCTACTCCTACAATATCTTTCTCTTCGAATGCTTCCTTGGTTTCTAAGAACTCTTCTTCAACCAAGTCCATGTACAACCTTGTCTGATCTTCATCAAACATGGTGTCCGCATCTTTGAGAACTTCATACCGCAAAGGTTGTCCTGCTACGGACATGAAGACATCTACGTCTTCTTGCGGTTTAAATCCTTTTTCATCCTTCATCACGAATCCCTATTTTCTCTAAACTGAGTTTGTCCTTCAGGGACATCAAGTATGCTGATCCTGAAAGAATTGCAATTGCACCGGCCTCTGCGAGTAGTTGTAACTCTTCCATCTCTTTACTATGTAGTATAATTAAACGACATAGTGCCGTAATGGCAATGATGATTGGTAGTGTTACCGGAATACGTGCGGTACTATAGAACGCACCAACCATTCCTAAAACCTCTGCAAAGATAAACAACATAAAGAGATCAGCCAACTCTACACTACGTAGTAGGAACATCTCGTATACGTATTCTGCGGATGCGATTACAGTCAGACATCCAATAATACCCAGTAAAACTTTTTCTGACAACAAGGTTGTCCAGTGTAACTTTCTATCTAATTTAGTGTTCATCCTTCATTCTCCAAATCCCAAACACAACGGGCATTCTCCCGTGGTTTAGATTGTGTGAACCTTAAGTTCACTTCTTTCTTAGAATCCCGCAAGGCGGTGATTAACTTTTGAATGCTTCTTTTCATCTTCTCGTACATGATATACCATATCCCATAAAGTTGCATCTTCCGACATACCATAATAATCTATGGCAATTTTCGGAGCGGGTACGTTTTCAATCTCTCCCGCAGATATCATAGTCAGATATTCTGTATAAGACCTTACTGCTTCTTCCTCAAAGTATGCGATCATCTTGTGTGCAGTGTTAGGTGCAAAGACGTACATAATAAAGTAGAAGTTCCAAAAGATGCCTTGTGCAAGTAACACTAATAATCTTTCAAATAGATTAGGTTTTGCAATCTCAATAAAGAACATCAAGTGCATCCTTTCGTTCTCTGCTTCTTCGAGCAGTTCTCGTATGACAGGGCCGTATCCTGTTTTCATTTGACGTAGACTCTTTAGATGAATCCACATACCTGCCACCATGCCGGGGACTCCCGCTATTGTTTCCAAAACAACAGCACGATGTCCGTATCTTTTTGCAAAGAATGTATCGGCAATGAACCTAAAAAACTTAGTCATTCCCTGTGCAATTTTGTCCCTCATTTGATCTCCACGTTTGCCATGACTTCAGTCATACAGGCAACTAAGTTAAGTTCGTGATCTGCCACGAATGCATTCTTGTATTGATAATCAGCGAGGATCAATACGAGTTGAGGAATCGATTGTGGTTGTACATGTTCATTCATGACATCATAGATTCCACGGAATACTGTTGCGGGTTCTACGTCCATATTGTTGACAACCCAAGAACGCATCTTCTTGAAGTCCTTGTCCTTGAGTGCCTTGAACAATAGATTGTAATTACCATCTGCGTCATTCAGGATTACTGAAGTCTCTAGTTGTCCAGAGATACTGTGACGTTGCAACTCATTGAGTACACGTCTCCAGTCTGGTGCATGACGCATGATAACCTGTGCAAGTGTATCTTTGTTGTAGTTCACCCCCTCGTCAACAAGGATACTACTTGCACGATCCATAAACTGTGCACAAAGTTGTGCTTGAATCTTCTTGGTAAAGTTGAACTCGTAATTAGAACAACGTGAGTGTAGGGGTTCGATCACTTTGTTCTTGAAGTTACAAGTTAGAATGAATCGACAGTTCTTACTGAACTCTTCAATAAAACCACGCAGTGCGGGTTGTGTCGATTGTGGATTAAGGTAGTCCGCCTCATCAAGGATGACTACTTTGTAGCCTCCTGAGAGAGAGATTGATGAGGCGAACTGTTTTATCTTACCACGTAGCGTGTCGATGTTCCCCTCTTCAGACCCATTAATGACAATGTAATCCAATCCAAGTTGGTCACAGATTGCTCGAGCGACAGTTGTTTTACCAGTACCAGCAGTACCAGAAAATAACATGTTAGGTATTTCGCCACCGTCTACAATCTTCTGAAAGGTATCCTTCAGATTGCTGGGTAAGATAGTAGAAAAAACGTCACGAGGACGATACTTTTCCACCCATAGGAATTCATCACGCATAATATACTCTCCGTCAATTTGTTCATAATATACACCATTAGTATGGAGTTTGGCAAGCAAAAGATGACTGGGGATGCGAACACCCCCAACACAATCTACTTAAGTTCGATCTTTTCAATGATCTCTGCTTTACGCATACGTGACGATACTAAAATGTCACGTTCTTGTGCGAGTGCAATCAACTCTTTCTTAGTCATGCCCATGAGTTCGACATCAGCGACTTGTACGCCGAGCGCCTCTTCGACTTCCTTGACTTTGCCTGAGGCAGTGTCAGGAACAGACTTTTCCAGAGATGAGATCACTGTGTATCCTAAAAAGACAACAACAGCGGCACCAATTAAAAGCAGTACAACGTCTATCTCACTCATTTCATTCTCCATTCATTAATGAACGATCATCTATAAAATATATGACGATCAATTTTGGTGACCACTTCGAAATGAGGCGCCCACCACGGTTTGACATATTCCGCATGATAGTACAAACTACCATCCGTTATGTCTACTGTATCTAGGTACAAAATATCTGTTACTAGATTCAGAATCTCTTCGTAAGTTTCCAAGTCAACTGGTATATCACTCTTACCGTCACACCACCATGAGAAGTGGCATTGATGTCTGACTGGTAGAATGTTACCTTTCCAATTCTTGTAGGTAGGCCCTTGTTGGACTACTCCACAGATTGTATTCGGAAACCTCTCGTTATTTAATCTGTTTATGACTACTTGCGCTACCGCAACTTGTCCTGCTTTTGATTCGCCTCGTGATTCGAAGTACGAGTTTAACGCAAGACATTCGATCTCACGTTCACTATAAAAAACCTCTTCCGGTTCCGGAATAGGTAAGTCTTCCCCTGATTGTGCCTCAAGAAGAGGCGGAATAACTTCCTGTATAACTTCCGGTTCCGGAAGAGGTAAAACCTCGACCTCAGGCGTTCTTGTAGTAAATGCGTAGATAACATACGCAATTACAATTAATGATCCGTATGCGATTAAGTTTCTAGCCATAACTTAGTAGCTCCTAGATGTTCGTTAACTTGTTCCCACGTTAACCATCCTATAACATCATCGCCAGCGTCACTGAATATTTTCTGAGTCAACCACTCTCCGTCTTTGTCCCAGACTGCAATTTCCCAAAGACCTTGTTTACTACCGTAACTACCATCGTGTTTTATGGCAGAGAAAGTGGTTTCTTTATTTAGGATTTGTGTTTTTGCAACACCGTTAAGGTGTTCTCTCGTATTCCACATTATGCGGCCTCCGGAGCATACACCTCAAACCATGCACCAAGGTCTTTGTATTGGATAATCTGACCGTTGATCATCTCAAAGGATGATTCATACTTGTCACGTTCACCGTTGTTCAAAACAAAAGTCTCGTACTTCTTTGCGATCTCTTTTCGCATGTAACCATACTCTTGGTTGTTAACAGTACGGTTTGCACGAAACTCACCATTGTCATCAATGGAGATGTAGCAAGGTGATTCCCACTCTTGCACGTGGTCTGACTCCACGAAATCGACATCGTCGATTAGTTCGGAACCAATGATGTACTCCTCAAAGTACTCTGACTTCGACTCAATCGAAGATTCTAGAGCTTTCCAGAAATCACGATCCTGAGCGGCACGAAGGGATACCTTCGTAATGTAGGTGTCACCACCCTTGAACTTCCAGTACTGAGGGCATTCGCCCTTACCGTCCCAATCATGGGCACCGTAGTTCTCACGGTGTTGAGTTTGGAATACAATATACATTACACTTTCCCCTTATAACCAAGTTGCTTCATCGCCTGAACCGGACTAGATTCTTTCTCCAGTTTGACGTACTCTTCAACAGAAACGTTCTTCACTAGGAAGTTGACCCACGCCTTCCAAGGCTTGTATGGCCCATACTTGAACCTTGCGATAAACTCAGGTTTTGGTTTACCAATCCAAGATGGGTGACAGTTAGGTCTTGCAACTTCCATGTTGACAGACTCTTCGTGTCTGCCTCTATACATGAGGTACATACCGTCCCAAACGAACTCTTCTTTAACAAATGCAGTCATAATTTACCTCTCTCATCAATTTATGTACCCATTATGACATAAACTTGGTATGAAGGCAAGCGTTTTTTGAAAAAAAATTTAATTATTTTTTGGTAATATTTAACTTCTTTTCGAGATTTGCAACTGTCTTTTCCTTGGTTTTCAACCAAGATTCTTCGGTTCTCTTCCCTTTTGGGAAGAACTTGGACGCAAGAAGGCGCTCATATGCACCCTTCTGTCTTTCTACAAGACCTTTCTTCATGTCAGTTCCTCTAGTTTAACAACTGTGGTTTTGATAACATCTTCCCACTCACCATTATCTAACTTAACAACCCAACGGTCATTGGTAGGGTTGTTCAGGTTTTTGGGTAAGGTTCCTTCTACTACAAGTGTAACTTCTGGTTTCTTCCAGTGCTTGTATGTGATCCTAACCTTACGCACCGTCATAGTTCAAATCGTGATTGGGGTTACCTACGTGATCTTCGTGAGCATCAACGTCTAGTGCATGTCCTTGGGTTCGACGTACAATGTCGTTAGCGTCAAACTCTGCCCAATACAATTCGAAAGCGACACCATCTTCAACACCAACGAATTGATGCCACTTGCCGGGAGCTACCTTATAGTACTCTCCTGCTTTCAAGATGGTTTGATCACAGATAGTCGGACGTGCATCATTAGGTCTTTCACCATCTGACCACGTACGAACCATAAGTTTACCAGACTCAACATAGAATCCGTTCCACTTAGTTCTGTGATAATGTTCACTGCAACAGTGATTTGATTTAAACTCAATTCGATGAAACTCGAACGAAGGGGTATGTTCTATGAGTTCTGTATTACCCCAAACCTTTCCTGATTTCATTTGTTCTCCAAATTGGAGCGGAGTGATGGATTCGCACCACCATCGCAGTACTGGGAGTACCGTGTTTTACTTTTAAACTAACTCCGCATGATTGTTGGCGCACCTGATAGGACTCGAACCTATAACCTACAGCTTAGAAGGCTGTTGCTCTATCCAGTTGAGCTACAGGCGCTCTGAACTACTCAGAGTCGCCGGCAGCTTCGGATTGAATACCTTCTACCAACTGAACAACGTTCATTGCTTGGTCACGTAATTGACCAATGGTAGAGAGTTCCTCTCCTTTAAATCCGCCACGCTGTACCACAGTGTCAATAACTGCGATAGTCGAACGGGATACCCTATTTGCCAACTCAACGAGTTGTTCCAAATCGGGATTTGGTTGTGGTGCTTCTGCTTGTTTTGCCATAATACTATTCTCCAAACGTAGATGATTTTTCTAAAGCAATAAAATATTCAATATCAGATTGAACAGACTTGAACTGAGAGATTAACTTCTTAGAGATGTTCACCTCAAAGTCCTCGTTGACAATCTTCAAATTGTTCACATTCAAAACAAAGTTGAAATCAACTCCGTCTGTATACGAACCGTCAACATCGATTGTAAACGCATTTGACGTTGCATCCTTAGTATCTAGAACAGAGATTTGAATCGATCCGTTGTTCGGACGAATAGAAATCTCATTGTGTCCAAGAGCTGCAGCTGCACGCTTGATACGTCCCAATGTCCCATTATCTAGGGAAAAGTTAACTTCAAATTCAGGAAGGTTGATATCCTTCGAGGGAGAAGTCAACATGTCAGGGTCAGAGTAAAAGTACTTGACCTTTGAACGTCCAGTAGAATCACCCACGACCACATAGTCTTTCTCAAACGAGAGTACAGGTTTATCAACCAGACCCAAGACATTCAAGAATTCATTTAGATCGTAGATACCAAATCCAACTGGAAAGTCTTCTGTTACAGTAGTACGTGAGAACACGTTACGTGCAACCGAAACGGTACGAAGATTGTTCCCTTCTGTGAAAACAATGTTCGGGTTAATACTTGCAAAGTTCTTAAGAACTCCCAAGGTACGATCAGATAATTCCATAATATTCACCTTTGATTAATATGTGCGTATCTTAACATAACGTGTATACCCATGTCAAGCCGCATTTTTAATTTTACTAAAGTTTTTGTCTTTGACGAATTCGATCCTTCTTTCGAAGGCGGCATCTTCAAGTTCTGCTTTATGCGAGATGACAAATACATTAGTTTCCTCACCCAACGTATGAATGATCTTCATAAGATTATCCACACCCTCATCGTCCAGAGACGAATCAAATGTTTCATCAAGGATCAGTAGATTGGTTGCTACTGAGTTCTTCATCTTAGCGATCTGTCTCCAAGTAAATAATAGGGATAGATCGATACGTTGTTTCTCACCTTCACTGAAAGAGTCATACGAGAAGTTGTCACGGAAACGTGAACGGATAGTCTCGTTGAAACTTTCATCCAAATCAAAATGGACAAAGAAGTCTAGGATTTGTAAGTACTGGTTTGTCAGTTGATTGATCACAGGTAGATATTGTCTAATGATCTTAGACTTGATACCCGCATCCTTTAGTAGTTCTGCACTGACTTGATTGTATGAGTAGTTCTCATGCAACTTATACTTTGTGTCTTGTTTTAATTCTAAGTCTTTACTGAAGTCTTCCAGTTGATCATTTGCTTCTGCAAGGTCACTGTTGTTTTCTGCTAGACTATCTATCTCTGTTTGTATTCTTTGGACATTACGGTTCAGTCTAGTAATAGTCTGGTTATTATTGTTGACTTCATTTTGTAGATTACGAACCTCTTCTAGTTCCTTATTAAGTTCAGTCAACTGTGTTTCAAACTCTGACATCTTATCATTAGACTCTGTCATTACCTTAGATAGTTCAGACGCACGAGTCTTGCTTTCTTTGATCTTAGACTGTCGTAGATCATCATCAATGTCTTGATCACATGTAGGACAAATAGCATTATCCTCAAAGAACTTAGATTGTTTTACTACAGATCGAATCTCAGTTTTAAACGAAGACTGGTAGTCTAATAACTTCTCACGTGATGTCTGTACCTTCTGCAATTTAGAAGTTACTGACTCAGAACGATTGATTGCATCTTGCATATTCTTATCGTTGAAGTCTTGTAGTTCTGTGATCTCTTTATGGATCACTTTTATCTCAGTCTCTTTCTCTTTGCGATGGGTGGCGTTCAATGCAGACAGATCACGCAGATACTTTTTGTGACCATTGATCTTGGTCTTTACCACTTCAATATCGTGTTCATTACTCTTGATATCTTCTTTCAATACAGACATCTTTTCTTTCAACAAGGCATTCATCTTACTGAACATATTGATGTCAAGTAAGTCTTCGATCACCTCACGTCTGTTGTTTGTTGACAACTGCATGAAAGGTATAAAAGAACTAGAACCCAACACAACAATCTGGTGGAAGGACTTGTGGTTCAACTTTAGAATATTGCGCTCAAGTATTTGTTGATACTCTTTTGCATGTGAGTTTTGGTTAATCATATTGTCGTTCGCCCATATCTCAAACTTGTTAGGTTTGATTCCACGTACGATTTTATAATCAACACCGTTGACATTAAATAGGACTTCTACCAAAGTCCCTTTCTCATTTACTGTATTGATCAACTGCGCCTTGGATATCTTACGGTGAGGTTTACCAAACAACCCAAATGACAATGCATCTAGAATTGTAGACTTACCCGCACCATTATGTCCGACTACCAAAGTAGTAGGCGTTTTCTTAAAATCAATTTCAGTAAAGTTGTTTCCGGTAGATAGAAAGTTCTTCCACCGTATCTTTTCAAATCTAATCATTCGCTTGGTCTTCTGTTAGTCCACACCAATTACAAGGTGCCCCAGATTCTACATCTATAGGTTGATCATCTACTATACAGTAATGAGACCAGAATGTCAAGCTTTCTTTTTTCTTGAATATCTTGTCCCATGCATCATAAAACTTTTCACGATCTTTAATGGGTCTGGGTTTACTACCCTTGCCACCATGCCACTGCGTCATACAATCTCCATTTGTTGTGCCTCAGTCATCAACGCAGATATCTCCTGTTTGATCCTGTTCTTATCAAGATCAGTGTTGACGTTATCGATGTAATCGTATACTAAGGTCTCAGTATCTTCTACGCCTAGTTCATCGGTTACATTCTCACCAATAAACTCTTTAAAGTCTTCCATGACTTTGAGTTCATGTATCTTCTGTTGTTGTACACGATCCAGAAATCTTTCGAACTCATATGTATCACCCTTGTTGACTACAATCACCTTGACAAACTTGTTATCAAGATATCTCATATCTTTGAACTTGAAGTTGCCCATCTTCTCGTGATCATAATAAATCTTTTCGTAGATAGTAACGGGGTTGTGTACAGGTTTCAGTTCTCTTGTTTCAGTATCAAGTATATGGAAATACTTTTTATCATTACAATCATTCCAGAAGAACTCCATCTGTGCACCAAGATAATGAATGTTGTTTTGACTAGACTTCGCATGGAAGTGTCCGGTCAGAACCATCTCAAAGTTTTCAAAGTGTTTAGGTGACATACCATCATGACATGGCATACCTCTCTGCATATCAAACCCTTGTAACTCTAGGTGTGCACCAACGATAGGCGCTTTACATTTAGATAAGAACTTCAGGGTCTCCTTCTCGTTTTCATCATTTATCCAAGGGATCAATGCAACGTTTAAACCATCGTAGTTAACAACGGATGGTTCCATAATCAGGTTCACTTCATTCATATAGTGACCCTGAAGTTCTTTGAGAGAATTCAGTTCGTTTGTATTCTTGAAGTACGTGTCATGGTTGCCGGGGATGATATCCATCGTGATACCATACTCACGTAACTTCTCAAGAAATATCTTACGGTTGTGACTCAACGCCTTGAAGTTGATTGTCTTACGGTTGTCGTAGTAATCACCAAGGTGTAAGATTTGTTTGATATCATTTTCTATCAGGTACGGGAAAAACACGTCCCTATAGAAACGTTCTTGATAGTCCATAAAAATGTCGGACGAATTACGGATACCGCAATGGGTATCATTCAATATTGCTATCTTCATAAATTACCTAAATTTAAGATAATGCGAGTAGTATATCACATCGTTTGCTTTCTTGTCAAGCGAAACTTAAATTACCTGCTACTGTGATTCTATGCATCTCTGGGTTTGAGTAAAACGGATATACTGCATGTTTCAATTTCGCATCAAACATAAACATCGTATCCTCAAACGTTTGGTCTACGGGTAACATACTATTTACAATCCCCCCGTATGGGTTTGTATATTGAAACGAAAAGTGTCCCGCACACGATCCGCCGTTTACATCTGGATACCTAGACATCTCATGTTCTATAAGATAAGGTATCTCGTGGAATATAACAAAACTTAAATCTCCACCATGTGAGTGCGGGGGATTAAACTCCCCCACCGCCTGATAATTGACCCATAGGTCATTCAGTTTTGTGGGTTTGGCCTTATATGCCCATGCTGTTGCAACAACAAAGTCCTTAACACTTTCTCGACATTCTCTTAACACATACTCTTGTTTGATATTACCGGAAAGTTTATGGTTGTAACGTTCTTCGGGTATATCAAAGAATACTTCGGATCGAATATCTTCAGTTACTTGTTGTGGTACTGAGCAGTGCCAAAAATTACACTCACTTAGAACTTTTTTCATCTACTAGGAAATCCGTCAAGTCAGAGTCAACCTTTACGGTACGTCTCTTTCTTTTCTTCTGTTCATTTACGTACTCTTTAAAGTCTGCGTCAGCGCCTTTGACCTGATCGATCCTTTGACGAAGTACGTCAACAAATGGAACTACATTTGAGAAGTCTGCTTCATCATCTGGATGTCCATCCAAGAATGCTTCAACGCCTGCTTCAGCAATGTACTTCAGTTTGATGTCCTGTTGTTTCTTTTCTTTCTGGATTCTACGCAGAAAGGCATACCATGATATTTGTGTAAAGTATGCAAAAGCGTTAGGTGTTCCTGTACGTGTCGCTGTCTTGATATCATAGTTCTCAATCGCCTTGAGACAATTCTCGACTGCGTCCATAACCATCTCTTCACGATAGGTATAACGTACAAAGTTTGCCTTGTGGGACAATCCCTCTGCGATCTTCAGAAAACATTCTGCCACGTAATTAGGTACAACGGGTTTTGGTTTCCCCTTGTCTTTACATTCAAGTACGTGTTCGCAATATTCAACAACAGCTTCAGAAAACTGCCTGTTGTTTACGTAATGGGGTTTCTCTTTTGGTTTCACTTTTTACTCCTAAAATTTCACCTATTATATAACATCTAGGGTACTCATGTCAAGATCATAATGCGCTTCTGCTACCCTTTTTCGCAGATCGCTCGTCGAAAAACGATGATCTCTTTTATTATAATAAATCTCAATACCACGAGAGGCACATGTCGCCCTTCCCGTGAATGTCTTGTCCTTGTACTCCGACCCTATAATACGTAGATCGATGTTGACCATCTTCAGAATATCTTCAAGGTCTTCTTCGGTTTGATAGGGGATGATCTCATCGACATACTTGATGCCGTGAAGTTGTGTGTAACGTTCTACCAAAGTTTGAACAGGTGGATTCTTTTCAGGACGATCCACAGAAGGATCGACTTGTAACCCACAAATCAAATAATCACACTGTTCTTTTGCTTCACGTAGCATGGACACATGTCCAGCGTGTAAGAGATCAAATGTGCTTGCCGTAAATCCGACTAAATTTCCGCTTGCCATAATGCAAAATCCATGTTATAATAAGAGCTCCTCTGCCGAGGGTTGAATATACCTTTTAGTGAACGATAGGTTTAAATGGAATAACATTATCCATAGCACTATCAAGGAAGTCTAATTCATCGGGAATCGCAACTTCCTCACCATTCGAATACATTTCATCCAAACCACGTCTCCACTCTAAAATCAAATCTTCGGGCGGGTTCGCATAAGAAACCACGTGATCCGCACGAATGACCTGAATAGAATCGGGGCGATCTTGGTATACCATAAAATTCTTAAACGTATAGAACTTCATGCCGTTGTGATTTCTCTGAACCAATTTAAGAGAGTTTCTGATAATAACTTCAAACTCACCGTCTTCGATCACTTCAGCGAGTATTTCGTCACCTGTGCTTAGTCTAATTTGTTTAATCATTTCTTGTCCTATTTGAGGTCTAATGGGTAGACCTTATATTTAAATCCTTCTCTACTATATATCTTTATTCTTTCAGCGGAATGTTTCAGTGTGAAGTTCCTATAACCTCTACAATGTAAATCGTCTGATATATCAAAAAGGTTAGTAGTAGACCCATCGTCACTTTTTCGTAACCCTCTACCGATAGACTGAAGTACCTTAACCTGTGATTTACTTGGAGAAGCAAATATAATATTATGCAAATTCCGTATGTTAATGCCAGTAGAAAAAGTTCCCAATGATGCAACAATGATTGCATTTTTCTGTCCTTCTACGATACCACGTATCTGTTCTCTGTCTGAGGCATCGACCTCACCGGACACATAAAATACTTTTCGATCTTTCTCAGATTCTTTTTGTATTAAATCATAAAGGACTTTACCATGCTTCTCTACAAACTGAAACAAGACCAGAGTGTTCCCCTTCTGATCTAAAGTCAAGTTCTTTATGAACCTGTTGCGTTTTTCATTGGTTACTATATATTCTAGTTCTTCCTGATAGGTGCTCCCCTTCAGTCTGACACATTCATCATTATGATATCGCAGTAACATCACCTTGATGTCTAGGTCTGCGAGTTGTTTCTTTTCCTGAAGTTTTACTGTACGGGTAACCGTGAAAACCGGCCCGAACAAACCTTCAAGGACAAGTTTATTCGTCTCTGTACCGTCAAGCGTACCTGTCGTTCCTATACGATAGTTCGCATTGACACACTTGTCCATAAGAGTATTTAGTGACTTTGCTTTGAATAAATGCACCTCATCACCAAATACACATTTAACATCTTCAAACCATTCTCGACTAAACTTGTATATAGACTGCCATGTAGAGATGATTACACGTTTACCTGTATTCTTATCTTTACCAGAATAGATCATGTGACAATGTTTTTCTACATCAAAACCGTAGTCTTTAAAGTCTTTATACATCTGTTCTACTAGTGAGGTTGTTGGTACGACAACAAGAATCTTTCCATCCTCGTTCTTTTCGATCCAACGCATAACATTGTATATAATAAATGACTTACCGGAACCTGTCGGTGATAAAAGGATTGCACGTTTGTTTTCGATACTATGAGATATCGCATCATACTGATAATCATGCGGTTCGAAAGGTGCTTTAAGATTTGCAAGAAACTTTACCAAGTCCGGCGGCGATACTTTGTTCTTTGCATTAGGTGTGCCCCACTCATATTCATCTATGATCTGTAGGGGGTAAAAACGGTCTGCACAAAACTTACGTAACTGTTCGTACAAACCAACATGGATTTGTTTGGTGACTTGGTTGTACAGTTTGATCTTACCATCCCACTGTCTTCTCTTGAATGCGGGCATAAACCTGTAGCCCGGCACAAAGAACGAGAAGTACTCACGTAGTTCTTGTTCCTGAGATGCGTTTGATTCAACTGCCATGTAAGAGTGGTTTAACATCCCCACTCTGATCTTGTTATCCACCGGCTTCCAATCTTCTCCAATCAATAATATTTTTGATAGTGGAATGTCTCCACCTCAATGTCTGAATGATTTCTTCAAGAGTATCTATAGTAGTTTTAAGATACGTAATTTTTTCTTCGGACTTCTGTATGTCCGTATCGGCATCTGCCATTTTTTCTTTCAGTGCCTTGGTAGGAATGTTTCCTTGGAATGGATCGTACTGCCAGTTCTTATCGTTAATCTCTTCCTGAGACATCTTACCTTCGTAGTACATGAACTTATCCTTGAACAGGACTCTCTGCGAATGTTCTGCCTTCTTTAATCGCAACTTAGTTAGGGTCAAGTATTCAAGATACTTGGCGTGTAACTTTGCGGTTGCAATAGAAGTATCGTCCAGTTTATGTCTGTCGATCTCTGCATCGGTTTTCCATTCTTTCAAAATTGACTCTAGGTCTAACATACTATTCCTCACTTATAACACTTAAACAATCATTCCAATATTCTTCGTCGAATCCTAACATCCAACTCCAAGTCATTCTCCAACATTCAGTAGCGGCACAATGATACACTAATTGATCATCATGGTATCCACCGAAATATCCTGCTTTGAGAGTCCATCCTGCCTTATCACGTATTGTGACATTCTCTTTACGGACTCTGTCATAATATCTAAACCAACCATCACCAGTCTCACTCCACGTAAAGACTAGATTATATGATGGCGCATTAGCATTATTATGCCATTCAATAAATCCGCCGGGCGGATATGCTATTGTCAATGCAGAACAGGAGAGTCCTAACAACTCTTTCATCTGATTGTCGAAAGACAATAACTCACTCTTATATCCTTGATCGTCATCTACAGGATGTTTCAAAAGATATCCATGACCTAACTCAGCATGACCTTCATGAGATGTTCCCATACTCATTACTTTGTCACGGTATTTATCTGAGATATAAGTCATTATATCTTCTGGGTTACCTGTACTACGGCACTTCTCAGATATTTGATATTTCTCAGTGTAAGTATATCTTATTTTATCAAGTATGTCAAGAACATTCTTGTTCCTGATTTCAATGTTAATCATATTAAACTATTTCATATCTCTCGAATCTAAAACTAGAGGTGAATACTAGGTAGGTTTGGTTTTGACTTGCGTTCATTTCTATTGATCCAACGTTTGTTGGTATGCAACCAAGGTATTTGATACGCTTGTTTTTGTTGTTATGACTAGTAAGGATGTTAACCGTGATATCTGCTTCCGTTGCAATCTTGCCTTCTTTCAGTGATTCCGCACCAGATACATGACCATCGTTTACCATTCTTTCTAACCATGATTGGATTTCTAGATAAGACTTCATGTCTTCATCTAAGATAAAATCTATCTGAACTTCACCATAAGTAATCTTATCACCCGCAAATGGTAGTGACGTAATCCTTCTGCCGGGCAGTTCAACTGGGTTGACAGAGGCGCCGGGATGTGTTATACTTTGTGCAAAGTATTGTAAATTCGGATAGTTTTTCCTGTCAATAGAGACAGAGAATCCGGTTGGTTGTAAATAATTCTTGTTTTCAGTAAGAGTTGCCATCGTGTTCTCCTATATCACTCTTCTATTTATACGCTTGACAAACCCTATTTGAATGTTATATAATACTTGTTAAATGAGAGGACTACATGATTTTATCTAAACAAGACGCATATTACGCCGCTGGCGTATTCGATGAGTTCTTTGCGAACTTTAATCGAATCGATGATTACATGCGTAAAATTAAACTAGAACGTATGGAGAGTTTTCCATACAGTTTGCCGGGCATGGGCCCTGAGAACGATCTGTTCGACAAGTTCGACGTGCATCCACACGA
>Ga0160423_10000425_pt1 | contig 34268 bp, 38 predicted proteins | sample CRUFie14St8metaG_FD_108191 | JGI IMG/M metagenome (GOLD analysis project Ga0160423, IMG submission 108191) | Marine microbial communities from the Costa Rica Dome - CRUD Field 142mm St8 metaG | ecosystem: Environmental > Aquatic > Marine > Oceanic > Photic zone | place: Costa Rica: the Eastern...
TGTGATGGTAAATTTTTACTATGCAGTTAGTAAATTTTTACTTGCCAAGATCTATATCCTATGCTATTCTTTAAAAATGCCATTGAAATTTATTCAAGTTCCCAGTATAATCGTCGAGGATATCGAAAAGGGTAAACTTATACCTAACGATATACTTACTTATACTTATTTAATTAAGGCAACAAACAAAGCGGGTGGAAAATTTTTATTAAAAACAGAGTCGGAGATGGCTGATGAGATTATAGTCAATGATAGACCTATATCAACAAGTAAGGTCGCAAAGTCCCTCAGGAGATTACGGGATGCTGGACATATAGAAAGAAAATATTCATCAAGATCTTCCAAGACAATCATACTGACAAAAGTATAATGAAAGCTTCAATAATAACTTCAGTCTACAAAGGTGAAAAATATATAAATCATTTTTTGAATGATATTACAAAACAAACAATTTTCAATGAATGCGAACTTGTTATAATTAACGCGGCTTCCCCAGAAAACGAAGAGCAATACATAAATCCTTTTTTAGAAAAATATAAAAATATAAAATATCTTAGACTTCAATCTGACCCAGGAATTTATGCAGTATGGAACCTTGCGATAGAAAACTCGACAGCTCCATATATCACTAACGCAAACCTAGACGATAGTAAGTCGCATTGGTGCATAGAAGAGCAAGCTTTTGTTCTCAACCAAAACCCAGATATAGACCTAGTTTACGGAGAAACCCTAGAAACATTTAAGGAGCTAGAGACATTTAACAAAAACTCGGCAACCCAGATCTTTCCGTGTCTAGATTTTTCTCTTGAAAATTTACTAAAAGTAAACTCGCCACACTCCTCACCCATGTGGAGAAGAACTATGCATGATAAATATGGGCACTTCAACCCAACATATAAATACTGCGGAGATTACGAGATGTGGTTAAGAGCAGCAAGACAGGGATCTATATTTAAAAAAATCAATTCAAAGCTATCATTATATTATAGAAATGACGATGGACTTAGTACAAAAAAATCAAACTTAAGCGCAGCCTTAAAAGAAATAGAAAGAATAAAATCATGAGACTACTATGGCAGCAAATTCCCTCAACAATAATTACAGAAATATTCTGCAATAGCGATTATGACGGAATAGTATTTGACCTAGAACACGGAACCTTTAATAACGAGACCCTATACTCCTGTATTCAGGTTTGTGACCTATGCAAAAAGAAAAGTTTCATTAGAGTTTCTCATTTAGATAAACAAGTTATAAGAATGTCTCTGGATGCCAATTGTTCGGGAGTCATACTTTCAACTGTCGAAAGTGTCGAGCAAGCTTCTGAGTTTAAAGATTACTGCGTGTACCCCTTTAGACGCAAAAAGGAATCATTCTCCGCTGACGATAGGGGCGTTATAAGAAGAAAACATATATGCGAAACAGGCGGGAAAAGAGGACAAGGCTTAGTTAGAGAGAATAACTGGGGAAAGGATAGCTTATCATTCAGAAAACCCATACTTATACCCCAAATAGAAACAGTGCAAGGCTCCCAAAAATTAAGAGATATAGCAGGCCTAGATTTCGATTACTACCTAATAGGCCCGTATGATCTTTCCGCAAGTCTAGGTAGAGCGGGAGACCTTGAGAGCCAAGACTTCATAAAAGAAGTAGAGCATATAAAAAACATAGTTGGAGACAAAATAGGAATACATATTCCATCTAACTTAGAAGAAGAGTACTCAAAATATAAAGACTGGAAGTTTGTAGCCCTAGGAATGGACACAATCTTCCTAAGCGACCAAGTTAATAAATCATATGATTAAGCACACTCAATAAAGCATTAAATCATGGTTAATTATATTAAAAAATTTAAAGAATCCAAGGACGACATGGTCATGGAGGAACATCTTAAATCGGTATACAAAAGAGTACCCAACCTAACAAGACTTATAGATATAGGAGCAAATTACGGAACACATACAAAGGGAATGCTAGAAGTAGATTCCTGCATTAACCTTCTCTCAATAGAAGCGAATCCTAAAATTTTTGAAAAATGCTTAAGTCAACTTTCCGACGAAAGGCTTCAGGTTATTAATGCAGCAGTAACACCAAGCTCATTAAAAGAGCTTAAACAAGTAAGCTTCAAAGTTAAAGATGAACTGCACGGCAGAAGCGGTATTGAGGGTCTTCACATCTGGAAACATATAACCCCAGAGATAAATTTCAATACTATCACGGTTCCAGCGATTAACTTTGACGATCTATTACTAGACAACCTTACAGAAGGAGTGGACTTTATTAAGATGGACGTAGAAGGCGCGGAATACTCCCTAATATTAGAATCTGAAATTTTATTTTCAAATACGAAGTATAGACCTATCCTAGTTTTAGAAAATTCTATTTTTGGATTAAAGCTCGCAAATAAAACATTCAAAGACTTAATAGACTTCATCGAAAGAAACAATCTATCCCTACTAGATTTTAATTATAACAAGATAAAAACAGAAAAAGATTTATACAACTACCATATGGTATGGATCTGTCCTAATGAAAAAATAAAAGATCTTATACAATGAATTTATTTATTCCAATCAAAGAAAAGTCTCAAAGGGTTCCTGAAAAAAATTTCAGAAAACTGCCCAACGGGGAATCTTTGTGGGAACACACAATCAAAAAATTTAATGAATTCTCTATATATATTGATACAGATAGCGAAGAAATTTTAGAAAAAAGCAAACAATACAATCACGTCAAAGCATACGAAAGAAGCTCTAGGTTAATAGGGCACGACGTCTCTGTATGTGATTTAATTAGAGACTGTATATCAAGAAATAATTTAGGAGATTCGTCTACCCATCTAGGTCAAATACATGTAACATCACCACTCCTAAAGCCAGAAACTTTAAAAAACGCTTTTTCTTATATCAAAAAATATAATTCTGTAGTTTCTTGCAATAAGCTTCAGACTAGATTATGGCGAAAAGAAAATTATGGATATGCACCAATTAACCATAATCCCGTAAAATTAGAACAAACTCAGGACTTACCAGAGTTATACGAAGAGAATAGCGCATTTTATATATTCAAGTGTAGCAATTTTTTTCACACAAACCTAAGGATCGGCAGTAACCCTTTTTTTTATCCAGTAAGTCACCCAGAAAATATAGATATTGATACCGAAGAAGACTGGGGAATAGCAATGAGTTACATAACCGATAAAAATAAAACAAGTTCCAATGACAAGCCAAGCTGATGACAAAAATCACACGCTATTAATTCTGGCTAATGGACCTTCTGTTTCAGATATTGATTTACATAAATTATTTCGCGAATACAGCAACATATGCGTTCTAAACGCTGCCATCTACCACTTAAAGGAGTTCCCAAGTCCGCCTAAATTTTGTTTCATAAATGACTCTTCTTTATGCAAAAAAACAATAATTCAAGAATTAATTCAAAACGAAAAATTAACAAAAATAATAGCCACCGCAAATTGCTGCAAAGAAGGAGTTAAAGTCAAAATGGGTAAAGGAGGATACACCGATATACTCTCTTGCTGTATTAAATATTTCTGCAAAAAAGATTTTAAAAAAATAGCAATATTCGGTTTAGACTTTAATTATGATTCAACTCAAAATAAAGAACTTGAAGCAGGCGTAAAAACAAACGACAACAGTAAGCATTATACAATAAACAACAAGCCTTTATATAACAACTCTGATTGGGTTTTCCCAAATCTTTCGATGAAAATAAAATCCATGAAATTGGCAAAAAATCACGCAGATAAAAATAACGTAGAAATACATAACGCAACAAAGAACAGCTCGTGCGACATTTTTAATCTAAAATACTCCGAATACTCAGAATACTATAAATAAATATTAAATGAAAATACTAGCAGAAGAAATAGAAGATTTGAAATTTTATTACAAAAAAGAAAACTCTGATTATACTAAATTTATAAAAGGTAAAACAATAGCTATAGTTGGACCATCCCAATCCATGATAAACTCAAACCTTGGTACAGAGATAGACAGTTTTGATTATGTAACCAGATTCAATTCTGCTATTTTTAATTTTAAAACAATAAAACTTTTATCAAAAGACATAGGATCCAGGACAGACATCTCATACCTAGCAAATCATATTATACTAGACTGGAAGAAAGACACTACAAAAGAAGTGGTAGACAACAATATTCGATTTTTAGTAGCGGCAGAACCAAGCGGCAATAAAGATTTTGAGCAAGCCAATACATATCTAGAACAAAAACTACTCGACCTAAAAATCAAAACAAGCAATTCCCATAAAACATCTTCCTTCTTAAAAAATCATTTATCTGTTAAAGACAGAAGAATTGCAAGAGTTGGTTTTATATCTATAGTAGACTTATTGTTACGCGGGGCAAAACATATTTCGATTTATGGTATGACTTTTTATCATGGAGGAGGCAATATACTAAGAAAAGATGCAATATATGACATTGATCCTGAAAGTAATCATCTTGGAATTAAGAAAAATACTCATGACTCTAGGCTTGAATTAGATCTTTTTAAAAAAATTTACAACCTTTATGATAGTTATATAACTATAGATAAAGAGCTTTTAAAATTAATGAATATTCAATCACCCAAATGAAAGATCTTAATATATGTGCCCTATCTACCGCGAGAGCAGGAAGCAAGAGCGTTAAGGATAAAAATATTCTAGACTTAAAAGGCGTTCCATTATTTGCCCACCCAATCAAAAAAGCAAACAACTCAAAATACATTTCCTCAGTTTTCTGTTCTTCTGATCACCCCGAAATACTAAACAGTGGAGATAAATATCAATACACTCCAATCACTAGACCCGAAGAGCTATGCGGAGATAATTCTCCTCATCAAAGCGCTATAATACACGGACTACAAGAAATAGAAAAAAAGAAAGGAAAACTAGACTATATAGTTATTCTATTAGGTAATTCAATTGGCGCCGAACCCGAAGACATAGATTCAGCCATAGAGTCAATAGGTACTGCAGATAGTATCGTAAGCGTAAATGAGATGAATATGTTCAATCCATCTAGGGCTTGGGTAATAAAAAACAACCATTGCGAGACTTACATTCCGCAAAACGAGCTTTTTAAAAAATCCTCAGGTTTAACTAATGATAAAAACGCCTTTGGCGATATTTATTTCTTTAATGGAAATTTTTTCATCACAAAGAGAGATGCAGTCTTTAAAAAAGGAAACGCCCCATTCACTTGGCTAGGAAAAACAATCAAGCCTTATATACAAAAAAATGTTTTCATGGAAATCGACGCGGAGTGGCAAAGAGATTATATTTTAAAATGCAAAAAACCATTTACCAATTGAAAGAAACCCACCTAAACATATAATCAGACGTAAATGAAATTCGATCTTTTTATAAATTTTGCAATAAGCGAACTTAAAATGCTCAAATTTATAGAACACTTCTTTAGAGGGGATCCAGAGTCGATGGATCACAGGACTCACGAACAGTATTACTGCCTTAACAAAAATATAAACAACAAATATATAAATAAGATTTTAATCCCTACATTTTCCGAGAAAAGTTTTCGCCTTTTAAGCAAAGCTTGTCAAGTTGAAAATTGGAAAGAAAAAATAGAATTCTTAGACTTAAAAACCTCAAACGATATACTGATCCCCGAGAACGGGACCTTCTGGAATTTTTCTGAAATATCCAAAACCTACCTAAATAACGGAGGGGAAAACATATTAATCATATCAAATTCAGACATAGAATTTAATGAATCACTAAAAATATCAGAAATATTTAATTTTGATAATACAGCCATATGTCTCTCAGCCTGGAATGTTGAAAATTTTAGCTCAACCTTTATACACCCAAAACCTTTTCAAGAAGCTTGTTCTTCACAGGATTGTTGGATCTTCAAACCTACAAAAAAAATTAAAAACATCAAGGTGCCTATCGGAACTCATCTATGCGAAAGCAGGATAGCCAATAACCTTGAACGCATTGGCTTAAAAACCGTAAACCCAAGCTACTCAATTATAACAAAACACATACACCGAAATCACCAACCAAAAGCAACTCACAATAGATTTCTTCCGACTTTTGAAAAAGCAGTGCAAGAAAACCCAGAAACTATATCCAGAATACTCGACAATACCTCCTTAGTTCCGCCAGTCTGTATAAGTTTAACACAAGAATATAATTCTTGCTTTAGATCGGGTCACCACGGAATTAGAGGACACTCTTTTAGTCTAAAATGAATAAAGATAAATTTATAGTAATATGCAATGGCCCATCACTGGCTGGTTTCGACTTTGAGCAATTAAAAGATTATACATCAATAGGTCTTAATGCAGCTTACAGGAGGTTTGAAGAAATTGGATTTTCTCCAACATACTACTGCTCTGCAGATGAAAGGGTAGGTTTTTTTCATGCAGATCAATATGCAAAAATCGCAGACACAAATCCTAATGTCGAAAAATTTTTCTTATTACCAAATGCATGCGCTAAGTTTTGCCAGTCTTCAATAAATCCATCAGAGAGTCAAAACAAACTCGTAGAATTATTACTATATAATGATAAATCTAATATAGGTCTAAATAAAATTCAAAAAACATGGGTAGGACCAACTCCATTTAGTACAGGCTATATAGCTAGCCTAATAGGAATAAGCTTAGGGTTTAAGGAATTAATATTATTAGGGGCTGATTGCAACTACACAGAGTTCATTAAAGAATCCAAGAAGAGTGATACTGGAGAAGGTCATGCAGGCATTAAATTAGAAATAGAAAAAACTCCAGAAAGCAATCCAAATTATTGGTTTAACGATTACCAACAAAAAGGAGATCAATACCATGTACCCAACGGGAAAACAGTCCACATGAAAGGCTGGTTATTCCTATCAGAATTTGCTTCTTATAATAACATTAAAATTACGAATTGCAGCGAAATATCTCAAATCCCATTTTTTGAAAAAGCTTCATTCAGCGAAGCAGTCTCTCAAGAATAAAAAGAGGGATAAAATGAAAACGGTCTCGATTATATTGGCTAGAGGCGGAAGCAAAGGCGTTCCCAAAAAAAACATTAAAGAACTAAATGGATCACCCTTAATTAGTTACACAATCGAGGCTTCACTAAATTCAAACGTAGACGAAACATGGGTAAGCACAGACTGCGTAGAGGTCAGAGATGTAGCGCTAGACTGTGGTGCAAGTGTCATAAAAAGGCCTCCAGAGTTTTCAACTTGTAACTCTAAAAACGAAGATGCGTTATTACACTTTGCACAAAATACAGAATTTGATTTACTGGTATCCATCCAACCCACCTCCCCACTATTATTAACAGAAGATATCGACGGAGGACTAAGCTTGATAGGCAAAGATTGCGATTCTGTTTTTAGCGCAACAAAAGAGCATTGGATACCAAGATGGACATCAGAAAACCAGCCGCTCGATTGGGATATATATAACCGCCCAATGAGACAAGATATGCCAGAGACCTACATAGAGAATGGAGCCTTTTGGATAACCTCAAAGAAACAACTTTTAAAATCAAAACTTAGATACAGTGGTAAAATAAAACCATACTGTATGCCAGTAAAAAGAAGCTTCCAGATAGATACTCTTGAAGATTTTGATTTAATAGATACAATCATGCGTGAAGAGTACTTATGTTATAGGTGAAATCGGCATAAACCACAATGGTTGTCTCGGGAATGTAGAAAAATTAGTCAAAACTGCAGCTCTAGCAGGTTTTAACGCAGTTAAATTTCAAAAAAGAAATCCAGAAATTTGCGTACCAAAAAAACAAAGAAACAAAATAAAGCAAACTCCATGGGGAGAAATGTCTTATTTAGAATATAAGCATAGAATAGAATTCAATAAAAACGACTATAATGAGATTGACAAGATATGCAGGTCTAACAATATAGAATGGAGCGCAAGCCCATGGGATATAGATAGCGCAGCTTTTTTAACTCAATACAAGCTTCCTTGGATTAAAATAGCATCCGCTTCATTAACAAACATTCCCCTACTAGAGTACTGCTCTTCTTTATATAAAAATATTATAATGTCTACAGGAATGAGTACAGAAGAGGAAATAGACAAAGCTTACGAAATACTTTCTAAAAAAAATAACAACATAACCGTACTACATTGCAACAGTGAATACCCAACTCCCCCCGAAAATGTAAACCTAAATTACATCACTAGATTAAAACAGAAATTTCCTAATAGTAAAATTGGCTACAGCGGACATGAATACGGATTAACTACAAGTATCTGCGCGGTTGCGCTTGGCGCAGAATATATAGAGAGGCATATTACTTTAGACAAAACCATGTGGGGTTCAGATCAAATGGTAAGTATAGAGCCGCACGGAATGTTTAAACTAGTAAGAGGAATAAGAGAAATTGAAATGGCAACAGGAAATACGATTAAAAAATTTACAAAAAAAGAAAAAGAAAAAAGAGAAACATTATCAAAAACATGAAAAACGTTATAGTAACAGGAGTTACAGGTCAAGACGGAAGTCACATGGTAGACTACCTTCTTAAAAACACAAACTTTAACATACTAGGTTCAGCAAGAAGACTAAGTGTAAAAAATCATGAAAACATATTGCACCTACAAAACGAAGCAAGGTTTAACCTAATAGATATAGACCTAAATGATGCACACAGTATAAGGGACTGCATCATAGACTATCAGCCAGATTTTTTCATCAATTTTGCAGCACAATCCTTCGTAGCAGGGAGCTGGAAGTACCCCATACAAACATGGGAAACAGACTCAAATTCTGTACTTCATATGTTAGAATCAATCAGAAGGTTTTCGCCTCACACAAGATTTTACAATGCAGGTTCCTCTGAAGAATTTGGAGACGTAATCTATTCACCTCAAGACGAAAACCACCCTCTTAGACCCCAAAGCCCTTATGGAGCAGCAAAATGCGCAGCGAGACATATAGTCAGAGTATATAGAGAGTCCTACGGCTTGTTTGCAATTCAAGGCTGGCTATTCAATCATGAAGGAACAAGAAGAGGTTTAGATTTTGTAACAAGAAAAATATCCAATGGAATAGCACAACTAAAGCATGCGCTAACAATTGACGAATCCCTAAAATACAGCTCACCAAAACCCCAACTTCCTGTATTAAAACTCGGAAACCTAGACGCACAAAGAGACTGGAGTGATGCAGAAGATTTCATGGAAGGCGTATGGCTAATGTTAAACAACAAAGAACCTAAGGAATACGTACTAGCAAGCGGAAAAATGCAAACAGTTAGAGATTTTATTAAAACCTCATTAAAACATGCAAACATTCCATACAAAATAACGGGAGAGAAAGACTTTGAAAAGTTTACAACTGAAGACGGAAGGGTGATAATTGAAATTGACCCAGCTTTCTACAGACCTGCGGAAGTCCACGAGCTTTGCGGGGATCCAAGCCTAGCAGAAAAAGAACTCCTATGGGAGCGAAAAACAAATTTTGATAAATTAGTTAAAAAAATGGTTGATAATGACATAAAAAAACTATCCCCAGGCCTTAACTTATCTACAAAAAGCGGACAACAACTATTAAAAAATTGAAAAAATCAAATTCCATATATATAGCAGGGCACAATGGAATGGTAGGAAAATCCCTACACAAACAGCTTATAACATCTGGATATAAAAATATAATAACAGCAAACAGAGACTGCCTAGACCTAACGAACCAAAAACAAACTAACGATTTTTTTTTAAAAAATAAACCCAACTTTGTAGTTATATGCGCCGCTAAGGTAGGAGGTATTTTAGCCAACAACACCTACAGAGGAGAATTTCTATACAATAATTTACAAATTGCAACAAATATAATACAAGCCTCACATAATAACAATGTAAAAAAACTTATATTTCTGGGTTCGTCTTGCATATATCCCAAAGAATGTGAACAACCCATAAAAGAAGAATATTTACTAACCTCTTCGCTAGAGCATACAAACGAACCCTATGCTATAGCAAAAATTGCTGGATTAAAAATGTGCGAGAGCTACTACCATCAGTATGGCGACAATTTCTACTCAGTAATGCCGTGCAACCTTTTTGGAGAGAATGATAACTTTGACTTAAAAACTTCCCATGTGCTTCCAGCATTAATAAGAAAAGCTCATGAAGCTAAAATAAATGACAAAAAATTTATTGAAGTATGGGGTACAGGAAAACCACTTAGAGAATTTCTCCATACCTATGATTTAGCAAAAGCTCTTGAAATGTGCATAAACTCAATTAATGCAAAAGATATATACAGTCAAGGAATAAGCCATCTTAACATCGGATCAGATGATGAAGTTTCAATTAGAGAATTAACAGAAATAATATGTAAAGTTGTAGGCTTTAAAGGTGAAATAAAATTTGATAGCACTAAACCAGACGGAACCATGAGAAAAAAGATGGACAATTCAAGAATTAAAAAACTAAATTTTAAACAGACACTATCTTTAGAAGAAGGTTTAAGAAAAGTATATAATACAGAAAAACAAAACTGGAACAAAAAAACAACAAATCTATGGAAAGTATCAATGCACTAAAAACATTCTGCTTTGACCTAGACGATACTTTATGCAAAACAAATGGGTGCGATTACATTAACTCTCAACCATACAAAGATAGAATCAGTTTAGTAAACAAACTTTACGATCAAGGGCATACTATTTTTATAGATTCAGCAAGAGGAAGCGGTACAGGAATATATTGGACATCAAAAACAAAAGAACAACTAGACTCATGGGGGCTTAAGTACCACAGACTAAGATGCGGACACAAGTTTGCGGCAGATATATATGTAGACGACAAAGGCTTCAATAGCGAAAACTATTTTAAATAAGTGTATACTATCAACTATGATACTACCCACAATAACACTAATATGTGCTTTAAGTATATCCGCAACAGCTGCCTATTTTAGTATTATAGGCTTGGCAACAATGTTTCCAGGATCAAAGGAAGCGATAATATTGATGGGGGCAGTTCTTGAGGTAGGAAAAATTATAGCAGCGATATGGCTACATACAAACTGGAAAACCCTATCAAAATTAATTAAATTTTATTTGTGTTTTTCTGTATTAGTTTTAATGTTAATTACAAGCATGGGTATATTCGGTTTCTTAAGCAAATCTTATATAGTTCATGAGGCAGAATCAGACAAAGAATTAGCTCAAATAGCTCAAGTAGACAATCAAATACTTAGAGAAAAAGAATTAATAAAAAAATATGAAGAATCCATAAAAGAATCAGAGCAAAAACAAAACTCAGCATCACAAACAAAGGTTAACTTCATAGAAATAGAAGAAGCAAGAATAGGCAAGATTAGTGAGATATCCAAACAAAGCATAAACACAGAAAACGAAAACATTGAAAGATGGAGAGAAAGAATGCAAGTAATGGACGAAGCTATGGCACTAGTAAAATCCAAAACAGGACTATTTTCAAACACAAAAAAGAAAGTTGAAGAGCTTGAAGAGGTTCAGCTAGAAGAAAGGGAAGATTTAAAATCAAAAATATCTTCAGCTGAATCAAGAATACAGTCCATACAAGAAGAAATGCAAAAAAACATAAAAGACATTCAGTCCAAAATAGAAGACTTTCAAAACGCGGTAATAAAAAGCGCAAGCGAAAACAATGCATCAAACAACATTCAATTACTAATAAACGACTCTCAAGATAAAATTGATACGCTTGAACTTCAAAAATTCGAAATGGAAAAAAAGGTTAGCGCATTAGAAGTCGAGGTAGGTCCAGTAAAATACATAGTTGAACTTTTTGGAGATCTAGGAAAGGAAGATATAGGATTAGGAACAGCCGTAAGACTAGTTATATTAGCATTAATTTTTGTATTCGATCCACTAGCTGTCATTCTTGTAGTGATTTCAGTAGGATACTTTACTGAAAAAAAGAAAACAACAAAAACAAAACCAAAAGAAACTGAAGAGGCTTTACCAATAAAAGAGAAAATCATCATACAACAAACGAACGATGAACAAGTTTCTTCTTTATCTGACGAAATTTCAAAAATAAAACAAGACATAGAGGATTCAAAAAAAATAATTCCACCAAAAGTAACAGATAAATCAAACATAAACTGGTCAAAATAACCTTGACTTTTTACTTATACTGTGCTAGCATTACTCAATGCCAAAAATAAATAAAAGAGAAATAATAACAAGACTCTTAATTATACCCAAAACCCAGAAAAGACCTTTTTGGGCAAGAGAAATGAAAATGCTCAATAATCTTATGGAAAAATTTCCAGAAGTAGGTTTTTGGCAAAAGTTTAAATTTCAAAAACAATATGATTCTTTAGCTTATTTTATAAGTCCTTATGGACAAGAGTATTTAAAGAAAAAATACAACGAATACAACTATAAAATACCAAAAAAACCTAAAGTTAAATTAGGAAAAAAGGTAGGAGATGATAAAATCATCAACAAGAAAAATAAAACAATAAAAGATTTTTTTAATGAGTAACACAGTAGAACAAATAGAAGTTTTTCTTAATGACAAGGATAATAAAAAATTTCACTTTAATCATTATGAAGAGTTAAATTATAAAATTCCAAGCGGTAGTTTAAATTTAGACCTTGCGCTAGACGGAGGTCTTCCAGCAGGGGTTCATAGATTTACAGGCATCAACGAAGGAGGCAAAACGAGCTGTGCCTTAATGTTTGCGAAGAACTTCCAAGACCATTTTGGAAAAGATGCTATGGTTGTATACATAAGAAGCGAAGGTAGGCTTGGTCCAGATACTTTAAAAAGATCAGGAATAGACACTTCAAAAGAAAGGTTTTTTGTATTTGACTGCAACGTATTTGAAAAGGTTTTTGAATTAATAAGAATGCTAGTAAACGATAATAAAGAAGATAAAAAGTTTTTCTTTATAGTTGATAGTGTAGACGCTCTTTGTAGAGAAAATGACTATGATAAACCCTTTGCAGATAGTGAACAAGTAGCAGGAGGAGCTTTAATTACGTCAGTTTTTCTAAAGAAGATGGTGCTCCCAATAATGAAGTCAAACCATGTAATGATTCTGACTTCTCAGGTAAGGGTTGAGGTTGCAGCAAACCCTTATGCCTCAAGAGGAGGTCCAAAAACTAAACAGGCAGGAGGAAACGCAGTTAAACACTACGCAAACTACATTTTTGAATTCGAAGAAAGGTTTACAAATGATATAATGTGGGAAAATGCATCAGCTTCTAGAATTGAAGACAAAGGCAACCCCATTGGTCACATTTGTAAAATAAAATTCAGAAAAAGCGTAAATGAAAAAACAGGAGCAACAGTCAGATACCCAATAAGATACGGAATGACAGAAGGTAAAAGCATATGGATAGAGCGAGAAATTATTGACATGCTAAGATTATGGGGATTTATTGAGCAAAAAGGTTCTTGGATAAACTTTGACGAAGAAGTTATAGAATCTGCATCAAAGTCAAAGGTAGATTGTCCAGAAAAGATACAAGGAGAGCAAAAGCTAGTAACCTTGATAGAGGAAGACGAAAAATTAAAAAACTTCTTACTTAGCTACATAAGAAAAGAATTTTTAAAGTTTCAATGAAGTTCAAAACCTTAATAGGGGGAACTAGATCAATACCTAATGCTAAAAAATTTTTAGTAGACTGGCAGGGTAAAAGCAGAAGCAAGATACAATTTCAAGTAAAAGCTTTCTTAAGTAATTACTGGCAAAATAAAATTGTATTTGAAGAATTCCCAATGGCAGGAACAAAACTTTCCTTTGACTTGTATAACGCTAATGATAAAATTGCAGTAGAGGTTCAAGGACAGCAGCATACAAAATATACTCCTTTTTTTCACGGAAAATATAAAATAAACTATATAGATCAACTCAGAAGAGATAAACAAAAGCTAGATTTTTGCGAATTAAATTCCATTAAACTGGTAGAAGTGTATTATAATGATACAATAAACAAAGAACTATTTATAAAACAAGGAATAGTTTTATTATAATAACACAAAAATGAACGAAGAAGAACCCAGTTACAATCCCGAAAACAATATGCAAGATTTTACAATTCCAGCAACCTTCTTGCAGAGATTATATGACTTTACAGGCTCATCAGAGAACGACAGGGGTTTTTGCTTAGCCTATGTCAATCAAGGAGGCCAAGTAATGATTATGCAAAAAGCAGAAACGCAAATTATTGATCTAGGACTAAGAAAAGGTCTTGAAAAATTCCTAATCGACATGGAAGAATCGGAAGGAAGAATGGACATTAACGGCAATGATGAATAAATAGTTTGACTTAGTAGAATAATTATGGTATAGTCTTATATTAACCATGATTTATTCGCACGAATTAGAACAACATTTATTATCAGGACTCATAAAGCATCAAGAAGCTTTTTTTGAAATATCAAATCTAATCAACGAAAATGACTTCAGGGCAGATTCATCAGAGGTCAACAAAACTATTTTTAAAATCTTAAAGCAGGCTATAGAGTCAGGTGAAACTGTAGATGATGTTTTAATTTCTCAAAGAGTAAAAGAGTTAAACATTTCTTTCGATGGAGGCATAAACGTTTTTGACTATCTCAAGTCTTTATCAATGAGAATGGTATCAAAAGACAGCATACTACAGGTAGCAAAAGATCTAAAGAAGATTTCAATAAGAAATGATATCCTTGACTCAGCAACAGAAGTTGCATCAAAAATGAAAAAGCTAAAATCGTCTTCCTCTTTTGATGAAATAATAGAAATAGCAGACGGAACATTTAACAAAAACATATGCGGAGTATTCTCTCGACAGAATAATCCTGAAAACATTTTTGAAGAAATGGAAGACCTCATAGAAGAAAGAGGCAACAACCCTCAGACGGAATTTGGAATGATGGGACCACATGAATCGATTAATAAAATCTACGGATCCTTGCTTAGGCCAGGAAATATTACTGTTATAGTTTCTCGGTCAGGGGTAGGAAAAACTACATTTTGCCTAGATTATTGCACCAAAGTTTCTCTCAAATATAATAATGTGCCAGTGCTGCATTTTGATAACGGAGAAATGAGCAAAGAAGAGTTATTAATGAGGCAGTGCGCTTCTCTAGCAGGAGTGCCCATGCATTATCTAGAAACAGGAAACTGGAGAAGGAACGAAGATTTTGTAAAAAAAGTTAGAGCAGTATGGCCTCAAATTAAGAATATGAAACTTTATTATTATAACGTTGCGGGGCTTTCCGTAGATCAAATGATCAATATAATGAGAAGATTTTATTACTCAACTGTAGGAAGAGGTAACAAAATGATTTTTAGCTTTGATTACATTAAAACAACTTCAGAAAAAAACTCCCAAAATCTATCTCACTGGCAACTAGTTGGAGATATGGTAACAAAATTTAAAAATTTTATTCAAGAAGAAATAGTTGTAGACGGTAAACCTGTAATAGGAATGTTAACAAGCGTTCAAAGTAATAGACTAGGAATAACAAACAACAGAAGCTCAGACAGTGTTGTAGACGACGAAAGCATTGTATCCCTTTCAGACCAAATCACTCAATTTAGCTCTCACTTATTCTCACTAAGGAAAAAGACAATCGATGAGCTGGCGGAAGACCCAGAAGGATTCGGAACACATAAACTAATTTGCTTCAAAAATAGATTCCTAGGAGAAAATGCAGAAAGAGCTCTTAACGATGTAGAAATGCCAGATGGATCTAAGAAAAAGAATTATATTAACTTAGAGGTAGATAACTTTAATATTACAGATAAAGGAGACCTACAAGACATGGTAGACTATCAAAACTTTAACAACGTACAAGCTCTAGAAGATGGCGGAGATGAAATTGCTGACCTTTTTAACAATACATGAACAGTCAGGATATAGAGTCCGTACTCACAGAATTAGGGTATGTCTTAGATGACAGAGGAGACTACTGGCAAACCAATGCAGTATACAGAGGAGGGGATAACAGAACTGCAGTCCAAATATATAAAGATACAGGAGTATGGAAAGACTACGTTCAGGAGACTGGGTTCCTGCCGCTACAAGCTTTAATTGAAAAAAGCTGCGAAGACCTAAGCAAGAAGGACTTAGATAATATATTAAAAAATTTTAACTCAATAACTCCAGCGACCACACAAGCAAAACAACAAAAATATACCACAGAAGAAATATACAATGAAGAAGAACTAGAAAAACTTTTACCACATTTTCAGTTTTACAACGAAAGAGGAATTAGTGATGAAGTTTTAAAAAAAACTAAAGGGGGCTTATCAACTCAAGGGCAGATGTACCAGAGGTTTGTTTTTCCAATTTATAATGAATACGGGCACATTACTGGATTTGCAGGGAGAGACATGATCAACAAAGAAGGAAGGCCAAAATGGAAACATATAGGAAAAAAAACAAAGTGGGCATACCCATATAATCACCCAAATTTTTCAAGAGAGAAATGGCAAAACAAACCTATAATTTTAGTAGAAAGCATAGGTGACTTTTTAGCTATAGAAGAAAATTTAAAAGAAAATTGCCTTGTAACATTTGGCCTAGATATATCACCTTCGTTAATAAATACCTTAGTAGAAATTAACCCTGAGAAAATATTCATTTCACTAAACAATGACGCAACTTCAAAAGAAAACAGAGGATTGCATAGTTCTATTAAAAACTATCTTAAATTACTATCTTTTTTTGATCCAGATAAAATAAAAATTTGCATACCAATAAAGAATGACTTTGGCGAAATGAACAAACAAGACTTTAATGAATGGAAGAGCAAGAAAGAAACAATTAACAACAAAGATCAAAAAGAAGATATTAAAAAACTAGCAGAAAAACTTACTTCGGAGAATAAAATATCAAAGAACCTTTCTAAAAAAATAAAGTTAATACATGACAGATAAAAGAAAACCGCTTTCAGCAAGTAAAATTAAAACATTTCAGTCATGTTCTTGGTTGTATTGGTGCAAATATCATCTGAAATTACCAGAAGACTCAAATGATGGAGCGAGCAGAGGTACAATTTGCCATTTAATCTTTGAATGTCTAGGCAACCCTAGACACAAACACCATTACAATAAAATCATAAAAGGAGGTTCTGCTTGGAAAAGTAAAAGCGTAAAAAGATTAGTACTATATCATGCAAAAAAATTAGGAGTATACGATTTAGAAAATTTAAACTCAATAAATGACATGATTTTAAACGGCCTCAGGTATGACTTCTTTGGTAAAGACGAAGGAAGACCAACAAAAGCTATATCAGAAAAATCTTTTGACATAGATATAGACGAAGAGGACAAAAAATACTCAATTAGAGGATTCATTGATAAATTATTTCTATATAAGAAAAAAGGCCTAGCAATAATAAGAGACTTTAAGACAAGCAAGAAAGTTTTCAGCGGAAAAGATAAAACAGACAACCTTCAAGATCTGATGTACAGTCTTGCTGTAAAGAAAATTTACCCAGAATTTTTATCAAGACAATCAGAATTTTTATTTTTAAAATTTGACCTTGAAAAAGATCTTTTAGGCAAAAGTGGAGAAGGGGTTATAAAAATGGATCCTGTATCTGATGACGAACTAGAAGGTTTTGAGTATTTCTTAACAGAAATTCAAAAACTGATTGATGATTTCTCTGTAGAAGATGCTCACGAAAACCTAGCAGCAAAACAAGACTACCCAAAAGATGGTAGTTTCAGTGGACCGTTATCATGCGGCTTCGCAAAACACCCCAACCAACTCAAAAAAGACGGAACTAAAATGTGGCACTGCCCGCACAAGTTTGAATACCAATATTGGACATTAAAGAATAAAAACGGAGAGACTATAAAAAGTTCTTTAAGAAACGACTTAATTGCTGATGAAAAATCTGGAGAATCAATATCAGAAGAGTATTATAAAGGCTGCCCACACTGGAAATAATGATTCAAAAAAAATGTTTTTTCTCTGTTTTAACTAAAAGCTTTATAGAAGGCTTTAAGGTCTTTTCTTCTTCTCTGATTAGACACAATCCATGGATAAATAAAACCCAGAACGACATGGTTATTGTATCTGTAGATCTTTCAGAGGAAGATAAAAAAGAGTGCGAAAAATATTATAAATATATCAAATGGATAGAGCCAGAAAAACTCCCATCAAACTTTGATGAAGATAAACTTAAAATAGGAAAATGCGCATTGTATAAACTGCAAGCATTCTCTTTATATGAATATGATTTAGTAATCTCTATTGACGTGGGAGATATGGTGGTAATAAAACCTATTCCTGAAATTTTTGCATTCAATACTTCCATAGGAATGGTGCAAGGATGGACAAGAGATCACGGGTGGCACGATACTAAAAAATTAGGAGGAACATTCAATGGCGGACTAGTAATACTGAATAGAGAACTAAGAAACCCATATATATATGAAAAGTTAATAAACTCTAGATGCACCCCTTATTTTGATCAACAAATTTTAAACGACCAATTCAGGGGAAAAATATCTAAACTACCAATTTCTTTAAATTTCTCAAAAAGATTAATAGAATGTCAAGACGTTGATATTAACGATGCTCAAATAATACATTATGTAGGAGAAAAACCGTGGCAAGACTACGAAAAAAAAGAATTATATAAAAACATAGAAAAATTCTGGATAAATGAAAAGCAAAACTTATAAAAATATTTTTTTAGTAACAACCCAAAATGGCAGAGAAGAAATCGTTTATGATTTTATGCAGTCAAAAGCTATGCAGCAAGCTATCAAACAGGAAGATTTAATACTCTTATGCTTTGCAGATGCAGAAAAAACCAAAACAAAAAGAACTGACTACGGACATAACGTAAGAGAACTTTTTTTAGATTGTCCAGAAAAATATGCCCAACTAAGCCTCAAGACTCTTAAATCTATACAATATTGCTGTAAAAACTTTAAGTTTGAAAGATTACATAAATGCGATGACAATAAAATGATTAACGAAGAAGTTTATGATATAAATTATAACAAATACGATTTTCAAGGCTGCTGTAAACACCAAATTCCTCGACAGCATGATAGGTATATAAATAAAAACAAACACAAATGCATAAAACTTCCAACACATTTTTTAAAACTCGGCCTAGATCAGTGCGAGAAAAGAACTTTTGATAGGTGGTCAAAAAAAAGAGGAATATGGGTAGACCTATGGCATTATGACAACGAAGTATGGTATAGCAATTGGAAACCCTACTCTATTTCTTATAATTTTGCACAAATTTTATCAAAAGCAGATAAGTATGAATTTTTATATAGAAAATATTTAGCAGGATGCGAAGACCACATGATAGGAAAAGTGTACAAAGATTTACAACTTTATTTTAATTTAACAGCAGAATGAAAATCAACATTATAGGATGTGGACTCTCAGGAGTAACAGCAGCAATCAAGCTTAAAGAAAAAGGGCATGATGTAGAAATATTTGAAACGCGAGATCATATTGCAGGAAATTGCTACGATCATAAAGTAGACGGAGTAACAGTTCATGAATACGGGTCACACATATTCCACACTAGCAACGAAAAGGTATGGGAATTTCTTAATAGATATACAAAATTTAACGACTATAGTCATAAAGTTAGAGCAAACACAAAAGAAGGGAGGCTATCAATTCCTTTTAGCAAGAAAACTGCAGAACAGTTAGGAAGAGATTTAGACCCAGAAGAGATTAAGGATCTTCTTTTTAAAGAATATTCAGAACGTCACTGGGGCATACCTTGGGAGGAGTTGCCAAAATCAATTTCTGGACGGGTGCCCAACAAGAGAGATAACTATGATGATAGATATTTTACCGATAAATATCAAGGCATACCAGAACAAGGTTATACAAAAATGTTTGAAGCGATGCTCGAAGGAATTAAAGTAAACCTAGGGGTAGATCCAGACGCATGGAAAAATTTAAAAGGCGACTTAATGATATGGACAGGAAGAATATCGCAGTACTTTGATATGTGCTACGGACACCTTCCCTATAGATCATTAAGGTTTGAGCATACCAAAACAAAAAGAGATCCAAATGAATTTTCTTACGAGCTAGGTGCAGTCATCAATGAGTGTAACACTCAACCCTTCAATAGAACTATGGATAGTGCTGCATATTTAGATGAACGCCCAGAATATACTATACTAACAAGAGACTACCCAGAAGAGTACGTTAAAGGTAAAAATGAACCTATTTATCCAAAAACATTTGGAGAAGGTCCAGAACTTTACCAAAAATATAGAGAATTATCAAAAACAAAAAAAGACGTCATATTTCTCGGCAGGTTAGCGACTTACAAATACCTTGATATGCACCAAGCAGTGGGAGCAGCCTTAAGAGTTATTAACAAAATAAATTAAGTCTTGCAGTACACTCAAATCGATGCTATAATAACTAAATTATAGCAATTCTTAAATATTTTAAAACTACAAAAACAGCGGTGTATCCCAAAGCATGGAAGACATAAAAGTCAAAAAAAGAAACGGAAGATTAGAAGATTTTAACGTCCAAAAAATTAACGCTAGTGCAGAGCGAGCCTGCGAAGGTATAGGAGAAGTTTCAGCAAGCGAAATAGTGCTCGACGCACAACTTCAACTATTCAATAAAATTACGACGCAAGAGATTGACGGAGCTCTTATATTTTCAGCAAGACAGAAGATAGAAAAAGAGCCGAACTATTCATATGCTGCAGCAAGATTATTATTAAACAACCTATACAAGGAAGTATTCAGAGAAGGGGTTGACTCTGATATGTTCAGCCTTCAGTATAAAAAAGCATTTGTCCAGAATATAAAAAAGCTCGTCAAGTCAGAAAAGATCAACCCAGAACTTCTTAAGTTTGATCTTGCCTACTTAGCAGAGAACCTTAATTTAGATAGAGATAAAAAATTTAAATACCTAGGAGCTCAGATACTTTACGATAGATACCTAATTAGAGAAGACAATAAAGTAATGGAGTCACCACAAGCCTTCTGGATGAGGGTTGCAATGGGTTTATCAATCAACGAAAAAGATAAAAATAAAAAGGCTGTAGAGTTCTATAATCTAATTAGCGAGATGAAGTATACCCCTTCAACACCAACATTATTTAATAGCGGCACAACTCACTCACAATTAAGCTCTTGTTACTTAAATACTTTTGATGACAGTATAGACGGAATCTTTGATGGAGCATGGCAAGAAGCAAGAAAGTCAAAATATGCTGGAGGTTTAGGTCTAGACGTAACTCCTTTTAGGTCAACAGGTTCCTACATTAAAGGAACAAATGGAATTTCAAGCGGTCTAGTCCCTTGGTTAAAAATTTATAATGATCTTCTCGTGGCAGTAAACCAAGGAGGTAAGCGTCCAGGAGCTGGATGTGCTTATCTTGAACCATGGCACTTAGATTATGAAGAATTCCTTAACCTAAGAAAAAACACGGGAGACGACAGGTTAAGGTGTCACGATATGAATACGGCATCATGGATACCAGATGAATTCATGAGGAGAGTTCAAAGCAATGAAGACTGGTACTTCTTTGACCCAAGAGACGCAGACCTTCATGATCGCTTTGGTATAGAATTTGACATAAAATATAATGAGCTAATCGAGATGGCAGAAAACGGAGAGGTCAAAAATTGGAGAAAAACTTCAGCAAAAGACCTTTGGAAAAAAATGCTAAAAGTTCTTTTTGAGACGTCCCACCCTTGGAATACATTCAAAGATCCTTGTAATATTAGATATACAAATCAGCATGAAGGAACGGTTCATAGCAGTAATCTATGCACAGAAATTACCCTACATACAAAGGCCTCTAAATACAACAAAGGAGAAAAAACTGAAGTAGGAGAAACGGCTGTATGTAATCTTGGATCAGTAAATCTGCTAAATCATTTTGACGAAGAATCTAACTCAGTAAACTTTAAGGAGCTAGAAAAAACAATACATACAGCATTAAGAATACTCGATAATGTTATAGACCTAAACTTCTACCCAACAAAAGAAGCCGAAAATTCAAATTTAAAAAATAGACCAGTAGGTCTAGGCATGATGGCTCTGCACGATGTTTTACATAAAATGAACATCAAAATTGACAGCAAAGAAGCTGTTGAGTTTAGCGACAAACTATTTGAGTTTTACTCAATGCATGCAATTTACTCAAGCTCGATACTTGCAACAGAAAGAGGTAAATATGAAACTTACAAAGGTTCTTTATGGAGTAAAAACATATTCCCAATTGATTCTTACAATAATCTAATGCTATACAGAGATAAACAAAAAAATTCTAAAACAGGACAAGGGCAAACACTAGAAGAGTGGGGTAGAGTTAGACAGCATGTAGCTGAATTTGGTATGCGAAACTCAAATGTAATGGCAATTGCGCCAACAGCAACCATAGGATACATAAACGGCGTCGAGCAAAGCATCGAGCCAAATTTTTCCGTTCTTTTTGTATATGAAAATAAAAGCGGAAACTTTTTTATAACCAACGAACATTTTGTTAAAGATATGAAAGAAAGAGGTTTATGGAATGTTGAAATAGCTAACCTAGTAAAACAGGCAGACGGAGATCTTTCTCTTCTTAACGGCTCAATACCAGAAGATCTAAAAGAAAAATATAAAACCGCTTTTGACAGAGACATGTTTACGCTAATCGATGCAAATAGTGCGAGGCAAAAATGGATGGATCAATCCTTGAGCTTCAATTTGTACAACAAATCAACTTCATTAAAATATCTTAATGACATCTACATGCACTGCTGGGAACAAGGCTTAAAAACAACATATTATTTAAGAAATAGAGCAGCAACAAAAGTTGAAAAATCAACCTCAGAAGAAACTTCAGAACAACCTTCAGCATGCAGTATTGAAGCAATGAAGAATGGAGAGGTGTGTGAAAGCTGCCAGTAATACAATCTTAAATAGATTCAAAGAAGGAATAATAAGAGCATCTCTTATAAGAAAGGAGATGATCCTAATAAGGTTTGACCCAGAAGAGTATTCTGACATTAAAAAAATTAATCAACTAAAAGATTTTTATATCAAAACAATAAAAGATTTAATTTATAATGGCAAAGAGTATATAAGTCTTTCTGTCGACGAAGAAGAAATGATCAGAGTTGCAATAGACTTAGATAAATATGAATCTATACTAAGAAGAATAAATTAGTGTATAATATATTGCGATGAACTTACAGGAATTAAACAATCTCATTCACTCTGCAACAAAAGAAGAACTGCAGACAAACCTAAGCGCATGGAAATCTGAAATTAATACAATACTTTTAACAGGAACAGAAGCCGACGAACATTATTTTATTAATCATACAGGCAGAGAATTATTTAGAAAATTATACAATTTTGATTTAGAGTCAGAGATCAAAGATGAATACTATTCAGGATTTAGACCTCAAAGAAAAAGCAAATTAAATGCTTTAGACATCACAATAAGGGCGCACCTTGACGCAACAGTAAGCAACTCTATCTCAGAGTCTTCTGGAAGCGTTAGCGAATGGAGAGATATTAGCGGAAACAATTTTCATGCATCAACCTCAACGGCTAGCAACATGCCAACCACGAATTCTAGAACCCTTAACGGATTAAATGTTATAGACTTCGATGGAACAGACAATTGTCTTACATTTTCAAGTACAGATGTAGTTTCGCTAGGCTATACAACTGCATTTATCGTATACAAATCAGACGCAGCAAACAACGACTACATTCTTGGCTCAGGAAACAAAGAGGGCAGCAGATCTAGATTTTACCTGCGGTCAGACTCATCTATCATAGGTTCATGGGACGGCGGACAAAATGACAAAATTAATTTTTTAAGCAAAACCGACACAAACGAAAGAATTTCTATGCAAGAAACTGTACTAGGGACAACAGAAGGAAACCTTGGAACATTTTTATATAGAGATGGAGTTTTCCAAAATTCCAAGCCAGACGTGGCATATATTCACGAGATAAGTTCAACGCAACCAAACAATGAAGACATGGTAAAGCTACAGCTAGGTTGCAGGGAAGGCAACGTAAATAAGCACGAAGGATATATTGCAGAAGTTTTATTCCTTAATAACGGAGGAGAACAGCTTGCTCAAGATACTCGCGAAAATATAGAAGCCTACTTAGCTCACAAGTGGGGGTTAACATCAAAGTTAGATGGCGCACACCCATATAAGAACAGCTTATATAAAACTTTTAATTCTTAATTTTTTTCTTGCAAATGGTCTTAATGTGTGATAATATCGTTATATAAATATGAGCGATAAAACAGGAGAACTATTAACAAAAAATATAGCTGGAGTAAATAGAATTTTACCCCATAAGCACAAGTATGCTTGGGATTTATTTATTAAAAGTTGCGCAAATAATTGGATGCCAACAGAAATCTCAATGCAAAACGACATTAAACAATGGAAAAACAATGAAATCACGGAAGACGAAAAACTGCTCGTCAAAAGATGCCTCGGATTCTTTGCTGGAAGCGAGTCTTTGGTTGGGAATAACCTTCTGCTTTCTGCTTTCAGATATATTACGGACGCTGAATGCCGTCAGTACATTCTTCGTCAGGCTTTTGAAGAGAGTCTTCACAATCTCACGGTAGTATATATATGCGATAGCCTCGATCTAGACATAAACGAAGTATTTACTGCATATGAGACAATCCCAAGCATAAAAGCAAAAGACGACTTCTTAATGGAGATCACTAATGATATTAGTAGACAAGATTTCGACCCCCACACAAAGGAAGGCAAGCAAGAAATCCTTAGAAACTTTTTAACTTATTGGATTGTATGTGAAGGAACTTTTTTCTTCAGTGGATTTGCAATGTTGCTTGCACTAGGAAGGCAAAATAAACTTCAAGGAGTGTCAGACCAAATTAAATATACATTAAGAGATGAAAGCTCTCATATTGCATTCGGAACTTACTTGATCAACACTCTTATAGAGCAAAACCCTTCAATTTGGACAAAAAAAATACAAGAAGAGTTTGTTGAGCACATAAAAAAAGCCGTAGACCTAGAAATTGCATACGCAAGAGACGTTCTTCCAACTGGAATTTTAGGACTTAATGCGGACATGTTTATAGAATACATGCATTACATAGGGAATAGAAGGCTAGAAGCAATTGGGCTAGATTATCGCTTCCCCAGCGACACAAACCCTTTTCCTTGGCTAGGAGAAGTGGTAGACGTACAAGCAATGGGTAATTTTTTCGAAAGAAGGGTTAGAGAATATCAACAAAGCGGAACACTTGAAGACGACTTTTAAAAAAGCAGCAGGCGTAGTCCTCTATTCCAAAGGATCAGTTCTTTTATGCAAAAGAATAAAAAAACATAAAGGAAAAGACGTGCCATATGGGGGTTATTGGTGTCCTTTTGCAGGTATTATAGAAAAAGGAGAGGACGCAAGAGACGCAGCAGTTAGAGAATTAAAAGAAGAATCGGGAGTATCTGCACATAAAGACGACTTAAATTATTTAGATAGTTTTTCTAATCCAGATAGGTTTTTTCAACTTTATATTCTTGAGTTAGAGCATTTTCCAAAAATTACATTAGACTTTGAACACACAGACATGGGTTATTTCGTAGTAGAACACCTAGAAAGTCTACCTTCAGATTATAAATTAGACGAAGATTTAATAAAATCTCTACAGAAATACGAAAAAAGTATTTCCAAAAAAAAATAGAAATTGTATTCAAAGAAGATACAATCCAACTTTAATTATGAAAACTAAACTAGTATCATTAATTGTAGCCCTATTGGGACTGAATATTAACGTCGCTTCGGCATCCAGTATTAATGGAAGTGCAGGAGCAGAGTTTTCCTCTGAGTATCATCGAAGAGGAGCGGTTGTATCTCAAGACGCCATTCAAGCGCGTGTGGGAGCAAGCACAGACTTGGGAGGGCTAGATGTATCGTTAGATTTCTTTTCCAATCAAGGCACTGAAAGCGGAGCAACAAACTCTAATGAAATTACTGTAAGCGCAGGAGGTTCTCTTTTTGAGGATAAAATGTCAGCTTACATTGGTGTTTATAACACCGATATGAGTAATTCTGACTCAGTCCTAGAAGGTTTCGTCGAACTTGGAGTAAATGCTCCATTAAATCCAACTGTTAGAGCCTTTAGAGGTACATCCAATAACCTTAACACCTTTGAAGGTGAGCTCAGTCATAGTTTTGACTTAAAGGTTTTAGATCTAGGGCTTTCGGCAGTTCTTGGAAATACAGAAACCTCTCAAACAGCAGACTCGACATATTCGCTTTTGACAGCAACCGCTTCAAAAAGTGTCGCAGAAAATTTCAGTATTTACGCAGACCTCTCGTTGTCTGATACCAACTCCAGAGATTCGGAGTGGTTTTGGGGAGCAGGAGTAAGCGTGAAGTTCTAAAAAACCTAAATTAATATTATGGACAAAGTAGTAACAACAATTAAGGCCTCCATCGGCGGTCTATTCGCAGTGTTAACGTCAGTCGTCGGACTTCTTGTGCTTGCACAGGTTGTATTCGGCGAAGCAGCAGGGATGAATGTCATCGGAAATCTGCAAAACATCGTTAACGGATTCGTTGGTGAAGGCGCAAGCCTTGCAGGACTGATCACTCTTTTATTGATCGTAGGCCTACTCCAAAAGCAATCGACTGATAAGTAAGATTTACCTTACAATCAACAACTTAGCCGCACCGAAAGGTGCGGCTTTTTTGTGTATATAATAATATGCCTAGCAAAAAGTGGTACGAAAAACATAACGCTCAATTAGACGCGCAGAGAGAACGCTATACAAGGGTATACATGCAGGAGCCAGATCGGCATGCATACCACCCAGGCGATTTGCATTTTTTAGCCACCAGAGAAGCTTACGACCTTCTAGTAGATGCAGGCATTGGTGCGATTTCGGCCGTATTAAATGACAGATATACAGCTTCAATATTAAACGTTAAAGAAATAGCTTCATATAGATCAGATACAGGGCTTGAAGGCTGGAATCATATCCATTCAAACACGCAGGACATTCTCCACAATGCTGGAGAAAAGGGAGGAATAATGGACTTAGGATATGGAGTAAAGATTCAATCTGAGGGAGGTTTAGTTTTAGGAGCTGCCGAAATAACAGATACGCAGTTCGGATCTGATTTTTATTTATTAAAATGGAAAAATCAAAACAACGAAGATGAGGAGTTCCCAATATATCAAATTACAAACAACCAGATAAACGAACTATCAAATACAGGATTTTTACAACAAATAATTGACGAAAATCAACAATGGTCAACACAGGAAGAAAACCATTTTAAAAACATAAACAAAACTCTTCAAAAACTCAAACCAGTAAACTCTATGTCGTTCCAGTTTAAAGATGTCCATCCAGTTATCTATCGATCTGGACCCGCAGGGTATGAAGAAAGAGATCAAAACCCTGCAGGCTTCATACAAGAAACAGTTAATTATAAAACAGTTCCAAGCATTCTTCCGAATAATACAGGCCCCGCGACACTACAGGCTGCGTTTGCATATAAAATGGGGCCAAACATAACAGTTCCCCGAGAATCAAGACCCTCTTACCTCGTAAAAGAAGAAAATATAGACACGAACTCTCTCCCAATATCAAACTTAAACAACATAACATCATATACTCGAAGCGAACTGGTACTAGAGAGTGATTACCATAAGGAACAAATTGAAAGACAAACAGACAAAGATTACTATCTTGCAGACTTCCCTTATTATCCTCCGCAGCTCGCAGAAAAAGGTGCGAATGCAAACGAAACAATTATGAGAGCCGTTGCACGCGAAGGAGAAAGGCTGGCATACCCCAAAATAGATATAACACAAGTGAGAGATTTTAAATTACTTGTATCTACCCCTTATGCGAACAATTTATTTGATCCGAACAATGCTCCAGATATAAACGGTTGCGACCCCAAACGTTACGATCATTTATTATTTGGAGGTAAATTGTCAAATCTCGAAGAACAATTGGACTCAGATGCAGTTAAATTAATAGACTTATTAACTTTAAGTTTTAACGAGGCAAGAAGATCTAATCTTGAAATGACAAGAAAGTTGCAAAATTTTGTTAGACACGGACCTTCGGAAAGACTATTAGGAGGAGAAGAAGGGCTTGAAGAAATGCAAGATCAAACAGGCGTCGAAACCGACAGTCAAGTTGATTCATATGACGCCCAAAACGAAGCAGCGTCCGAAGATCTTCAAGGACAAGACGGACTTAAAGGAACCGAAGAAAACCCAATGGGGGAGGCCGAAGGAAATATAGATATAGAAATACAAACTTTTATTGACACATTAAGCGCTGTACCCTCGTATGTGTTTGATTCAAAAATAACCGATGACACAGATGAAGCCACAGGATATTACCTTATACTAGAACCTTTTGGACAAACAAAAGCTTTTGAAGATCGCTTTGAAGAAGGATTAACCTCTTATGATTTTAGCCTAAATGAGGATGGAAGCATTAAGGGATTTATACATTTTTTTCCAGTAAGTTACACCAACTCAATGAATTCTGCATCAAAGGAATGCTCCTCTTTTGAAGCATACGATCACGCTAACCCAATAATATGTGTGGATAAATTGATACCGCAGCCGAAAGACAATGACTGTCCACCTTGCCCACCCGTTTGGAGCCCTGTTCTAGGATCTTGCATAAATGACAGTTGCGATGGTAAGTTTTGGGATGACGATGGTAACCGTATTCCTTGCGGGAATAAACTTAACCCATTGCAGGCAAAATATGACCTACCACCAGTGTTAACCGTTTCGAATGCTTGCAACCAAGCCTCCCTATCGGAACTTGAACATCACTTTGTCCCTAACGCAAAAGAACAACAAAAAATCTATAAGGAAATGAAAAGTTTAGCCGAATTTCCAGAGATAGAATTTCCTGATTTTTTTAAAGTTCATAATAACTACAACATGGGAAATATTTTTCCCATGCCTGCGGGACATCCAATTTATGACAGCTATACTCCAACAGATCCCGAATCAGGAGATCCAGTTTAATGAATTTCGTCTTGACAAATAGGTTAAATAAGTGTAAAATTAAAACAAATGAAATATATACTACTGCTATTACTATCTTCTTTTTGCGTATATGGATCAAGTAAGCTTTATTTTAATGATGGAAAAAGCTTGGAGGCAGAAATCGTAGAAGCAAACGAGACTCATGTCACAATCAAAAGAGCAAAAGACTTACAGCTTTTCAGGTTTAAACTAACTCTTTTAACAAAAGATACGCAAAAACAAGTAGAACTTTACCATTCGAGAGACAGGTACAGTTCTATTCCTTCCGTAAAAACTCCTATAGATCAAAGAACATTAAACTCTTATGTAAACTATATAGACACATTAATAGAAAACAATTTACGAAACAAAAGACTTCAAAAAACAAGAGAAGCTAATGATAATGTATACGTAAGAAGACTATACCTCACAGTTATAGGCAGAATTCCAACGCAAGCAGAGCTTTTAGAATTTTCAAACGACAGAAGTTCAGATAAAAAAGATAAGTTAATACAAAAACTTTTAAATTCTCAAGGCTATATCAACCATCAGATGAATTGGTGGAGCGACATGCTAAGAATAAAAGACAGAGTCAATGGAACAAATATTAATGTTGGAGCAGTTTACAGAAAATGGCTAAGAGAGTCCTTGCAACAAAAAAAGCCTTATGATCAAATAGTTAGAGAGCTTGTAGGAAGCACAGGAAGACTTTTTGAAACTAACGAAGGGGCAGCAGTAAGCTACTATCTAAGAGACAGAGGAATGCAGGCAGACAATTTATCTCATACCGTAAGAATATTTCTAGGCACTCAGCTGCAATGCGCAATGTGCCATAATCACCCCTTTGATAGGTGGACTCAAAAGGAATTCTATCAAATGACTGCATTTACAGAAGGCATAGGCAATGTTAGAATTAATGACGCTAATAGAAAAATCGGTCAACTTAGCAGGGAGATAAATAACGACGGAGACGAGAGATCAGGAACCTTTAACAACTGGAGAAATCAAGTTAGAGACTCATTAATTTTTGGACTCGATAATGAGGGAGAAGGTAAGATGAAATTGCCTATAGAATACGAAGAAAGCGACGCAAGTCCAGGAGATATAGTTATGGCTAAGGCAATCTTTACCCCCAAACCAATACTTGACCATGAAAAAGGAGATACAAAAAGTCGCACAGTTTTTGCAGAATGGATAACAAGCAAAGACAACCCACGCTTTACAACCATGATTGCAAACAGAATATGGAAACATGTTTTTGGCGCAGGGCTTATAGAACCCATTGACACAATGATGGATGACACATTAGCAAGCAACCAAGAACTAATGAAATACTTAGAAAGGCTAATGGTAAGCGTTAACTATGACTTAAGAGAATATAAAAGAATACTTCTTAATACAAAATTATTTCAAAGACAAAGCAAAAAAGAGGACTATAAAAGCCTAGAAGAGTACGCTTTTGAAGGACCAATACTCAGAAGAATGACTGGAGAACAGTTGTGGGACTCCCTAGTAACGCTAGTATACAACGATATAGATGAGCCAAATAGACTCTATCTTCACAACCAACCAGATTACTCAGCTATATTCAATAGATATAATGAAAAAAATGCAACAGATATTTATCAAGACTTTAAAGCTCTTGCAGACAAATACCCAAAAGAAAGAAACTTCTTAAAAATGGTTATGCAAGAAGAAGGATCAACTCAAGAAGTTAAAAAAGTAAAAGATAATCGTTTAGTGAGAAGCAGCTATCTTCAATATCCTGCTCCAGGAGGACACTTGATTAGACAGTTTGGAGGCAGCGACAAAGAACAAATAGACAACAGCAATTTTGAAGCCAACACCCCTCAAGTATTAAATCTACTTAATGGTTTTGTAGAATCAAACATCCTAAATAAGAAAGATGCAGATTTTATTCAGCAGATGACAGAAGAAAAAGTAAAACAAAAGAGAATAGAAAGCGTTTTCTTATCAATTTTAGGCAGAAAGCCTACAGGAATTGAGTCACAAGCACTCAAGAATATTATAGACAAAGAAGATGGCTTTAAGCACGTCTCATGGATATTATTAAATAGTCACGAATTTATCTTCATACAATAACTTTTACAAGAAAAAATCAACTATAGTGTGTATCATATAACATGAAAGAACTAGACTTTTCAGATCAAATTAAATATATGGAGTGCTATGCCTGCTCTTTAGAAGGAACCGAAGAGGAGATATCTGAAGAGTCTTGGGCATCAGAAAAAAACAAAGGCAAGAAACTCAATAAGCCATTCAGAACATCTGGTGGGCCGAAAAAGTTTTCAGTCTATGTTAAAAACGATAAAGGTAACGTTGTCAAGGTTAACTTCGGAGATCCAAATATGGAAATCAAAAGGGATGACCCTAATAGAAGAAAAAACTTTAGAGCAAGGCATAACTGCGATAGTCCAGGACCTAAGTGGAAAGCAAAGTATTGGAGCTGCAGAATGTGGAGCGGCAGAAGTGTCAATAAAATTACAAAAGGCGGAGATATGTCAGAACAAGACATCTTAACTTTTCTAGATGAGTCAGAAGCAGAACTTACAGAGCAGCAAAAAAAATTACCGCCAGCTTTACAAAAAAAGATACTAAATAAAAAATCTAAGGATAAAAAAGGCTCAAATAAAGAAAAGTCGACAGACGAAAAGTCAGAAGCCAAGCAAGGCTTATGGGACAACATCAGAAAAAAGAAGAAAAGAATGGGTAAAAACTATCGTCCCGCACAACCTGGAGACAAAGATCGCCCAGACGCAAAGTCTTGGAAGAAGGCCCAAAAGAAAAAAGAAGACTCTAAAGCTGCAGAAGAAGAATTTAAGCCACATAAAATGTATGACAAAAGTGGAAAAGCATACATGGCAAAAACAAAAGAAGATCATTTAAAAATGAAAAAAATGGGATACACACATGAAGATCCCAAGATGAAATCCGAAAGCGGATATAAAAAGAAAAAGAAAGGATACTAAAATGAATGAGTTAAGCAGAAGAAACTTTATGGCAGGAGTCGCTAAGAGCTGCCTAGGGGTAACAGCAATTGTCCACGGTTCGGAACTTTTTGCAATCAGCCCAACCAAGCGTCCACCAACAGCAAAAAGCGTAATCTTTTTGTACATGAATGGAGGAATGACACACCTAGACACCTTTGATCCTAAACCAGAAAACAAAGATGTTATGGGTGAGACAACCGCTATAAATACTTCTGCAGATGGAATTCAACTTGGCCATTGGCTGCCAAAAACAGCCCAGCAGATGCACAGTGCATCGTTGATTCGCTCACTTAATACAAACCAAGGAGCACACGAACAAGCTAGATACTTATTGCATACAAGCTATCAAAAAAGAGGAACAATTATTCATCCAACTCTTGGTAGCTGGATAACAAAGCTCAGAGGGCCAATGAATAAAAGCCTTCCAGCTAACGTAAAAATCAACGGAGGTAGCGACGTCCTTGGAGCTGGATACTTCGAAAGCAAATATGGACCTCTACCACTAGGTAATCCTAATGCAGGAATACAAAATGTAAAAAAAGCAGGATATGTAGATCAAGACTTTTACAACGAAAGGCTTTCTATTTCTCAAAAATTTAACTCAAGCTTCATGAATAGCTTTCCTCAAAAACAAGTCAGGGCGTATACAGATTTGTACGATGATGCGGTCAAGCTTATGAGAAGTAAAGACCTCGAGTCCTTTGATCTATCAAAAGAACCTCAAGAACTTAGAGATCAATATGGAGATAACAACTTCGGACAAGGATGCCTACTGGCACGGAGGCTCGTAGAAAACAACGTTCGATTTGTTGAAGTTGTATATGGAGGCTGGGACATGCATAACGATGTTTTTGGCAACATGGAAGAAAAAGGTACAGTTCTAGACAACGGACTATCTACCCTGCTCATGGATCTAGAAAGAAGAGGATTATTAAAAGAAACTATGGTTGTAGTAGCCAGTGAATTCGGAAGAACTCCAGAAGTTAAAGCTGGCAGAGTCGGAAGAGACCACCACCCATCCTCATTCAGCGCTCTTCTTGCAGGAGGAGGAATTAAAGAAGGTTATGTTCACGGAAAGTCAGACAAAAGAGCTCACTACGTTGAAGAAAACGGAGTGGGTATGGACGACCTAAATGCTACAATTGCTTGGGCAATGGGCATAGACATTCATAAAATTACTTATTCTCCAAGCGGAAGACCTTTTAAGATCGCTAGGGACGGAGAGCCAATCATAGATATACTAAGTTAAGCACATTCAATTGCGAAAAAATATTAAATGAATCTTATTATAGAGGCAGACCTTTCGGAGCCGCCTAGCGAAATATCATGCTTCAGAGACGTTACTCTTTATGGAAAAACCTTCATCTTTGATGATGTGCTTGTTCAGTGTCAAAATGGCACTAGAAGCATTTACTGGGAGTGGCTAAAAATGCACGGAGCCCACGACTTCGTGTCACAATTAATAAGAGAAGACGAAAGAGTTACTGGTTTTAAAATTGCAACAATGAACGGAAATTATATAATAGATAGAATTTGCTGCGAAAATTTACCAAAAATAATAACAACCCTCAATAAGTTTCAAAAATACTTATAAAATATATTATGTGTACTCCATGGACATTAAAACAAATAGCAATTATTTTAGCAATTGCTGCATTGTTACCAATTTTAGATAAATTAATTTTTTAAAAAGGTGTATCCATATATATGGATACCCCTTTAATTAAAACTGGACATTTTTTCAATACAACTCCCAACAACTACAAAGATTGGGTGGTAGGCCCGTTCGTAAAAGAAGAAGAATTTTGCACAAAAAATTTTGAACTTAAATTCCAAAGAGGTGAACAGGGAATTATAAGAAAACCAAAGAAAGTTCTTAATCAAAACGTTCACACACTAGCAATAGCAGTGTATGGATATATAAGGATGAATTTTGCTAACGAAGACATATACCTAAAGAAAGAGGGGGACTATATATACTGGTCCCCAGACGCTCCACATGAATTCGAGTTCCTAGAAGATACATTAATAATAACATTAAGGTGGAAATGAAAAAAGCTTGCTTTATAATAGTTAATTTTGGCGAAGCTCCTCCATGGAAAAATTTATTTTTAAATTCTTGTGGAAATAATCCAGATTATGATTGGTTTATATATACAGATAAACCAAACAGCTGGCATAAGGGTGACTTTAATGTACCATCAAACATATGGATTAAAAAAATTGAAATTGAGGAATTTGAAGAAAAATTTAAATCAACAACAGGATTTAA
>Ga0160423_10000426_pt1 | contig 34263 bp, 36 predicted proteins | sample CRUFie14St8metaG_FD_108191 | JGI IMG/M metagenome (GOLD analysis project Ga0160423, IMG submission 108191) | Marine microbial communities from the Costa Rica Dome - CRUD Field 142mm St8 metaG | ecosystem: Environmental > Aquatic > Marine > Oceanic > Photic zone | place: Costa Rica: the Eastern...
AATGGAGCCGTTCGACGGGATTAAGTTCTTTGTTATGAACGTAGAAGCTTTTTCGACGCCTCGCGGAGCACAAACCGCGGGGCGATTTTTAGTTCAAAACCCTGACAACCTGATGGCGGTAGACGAAAGCACGACCATCAAAAACCGTAAGGCTTCGCGGACCAAGAACCTTATGGTCTTGCATAAGTACGCCAAGTATCGGCGCATCCTCACGGGATCACCGATTACCAAAAGCCCTATGGATCTCTTCAGCCAGTGCAACTTTCTGGCAGAGAAGGCTCTTGGGTTTAACAGTTACTTCGCATTCCAGAACCGCTACGCAATGGTACAGAAGCGCGTCATGGGGGCCAAAAGCTTTCAGGAGATAACGGGTTACCGAAGGCTCGATGAGCTATCAGAGAAGCTTGACGTTTTTTCTACGCGCATACTGAAAGAAGAGTGTCTGGATTTACCACAAAAAATATATATGAAACGCATGGTGCCGCTGTCAGATGAGCAGCAAAAGGTTTACGACCAGATGCGAAAACTGGCACTCGCACAACTGGACAACGGAGAGCTTGCCACAACTGCAAGCGTCCTGACACAGATCATGCGATTACAGCAGATTTGCTGCGGGCATTTTACACCTGACGTAGGTGATATTCGCACATTAAAGAACAACCGTCTGAATGAACTCTTGGACATTACAGACGAGCTACAGGGAAAAGCAATCATTTGGGCATCGTACACCCACGATATTCAACAGATAGCTTCAGCCCTGCGCCACCGCTTTGGCGTCGAGGCGGTGTCACTTTATTATGGTGAGACACCACAAGATCAACGGCAAGACATTGTCGAGAGCTTTCAAAACAAGGATAGTCCCCTACGCTTCTTTGTGGGTCAACCCAAGACAGGAGGGTACGGCATTACCCTAACGGAGGCAACCACCGTCATATACTTCAGTAACAGTTATGACTTGGAGATTAGGCTACAGTCCGAGGACCGTGCGCATCGGATCGGGCAACATCACCCCGTAACTTACATTGATCTGGTATCTCCTAAGACAATAGACGAAAAGATTCTAAAAGCGTTGCGTAATAAAATTAATTTAGCTGAGAAGGTCTTGGGCGAGGACGCAAGGCAGTGGTTAGTTTGAAAACAATTCTTTATGCTTGCCCTCTTTTATTTCTTTCATCAAGTCTCCGGCGGCTTCTTGAATCTGTAAAACTGCTTCAAATTTTGGAACTTTTTGTTTTAATTCACCTCGATCACGTTGTACTCGGTAATCCCTAAATTTTATTACGTCAGGGGTTTCTCTAAAATCTTCATTCTTATTTTTTATAATTCTTAATTGAAGATCAACACCGGGATTTGCTTCTTTCCAATCGTCTAACGTCTCAAATTCTTTTCCCGGTCCATAATGTACTCCTTTTACTAAAACTCTACCGTCTTCAGCTTGATGATAACGACCTGTAATTTTTTCAAAATCTTTTTCAAACATCTCCGCAAAATTTTCGTGCAAAAATTCAGAGTAAGGATAAGAACGTCCTTTCCCTCTTATTCTGTCTATCAGGTCTATGCGCCTTTGTTCCAACATTTTTGATAAAAAATCAAAAGATTCTTGACCATATTTTTCTTTATAAAGGAAAGGGTATTTTTCGAAATGTTTTAACAGTTTTTCTAATCCACGGTGTCTATATTCATGCGCTTGAATCTCTAGCGCACTACCTCCTACATTTATATCTATGCCAAGCCTATCTGTCCCTGGAGAATAGTGATCCCCTAAGCCAGGATTTTTCTGGCGAAATTCGGGGGTTATCACAAAAGCAACATCTGGATCAAAACCAAGGCGAGAAACATTATCTGAAAGAAAATCTTGCATGTCTACCTCATACTCAACATCCGCCAAAGATTCTATGCCCTCAATGACAGGCCCTTTGTCCGGATTACCCTTAGAAGAGGCTAAATCTGCCTGTGCTCTATCTTCTGCGGAAGGAGGAAAATTGAAATTTTTAAGGTCTACACCACCACCATTTGTAAACTGTTGATACGCGCCGATGCCCCGTGGGCCGCGGAACATGTCACGGGCTGTCTGGTTTAAACTTCCAACGCCCGCGATTAGGCGGTTATTGTTAGGGCCTTCAAAAATTTCTCGGCGCTTTTGTTGTTTAAAAATATCTATTTCTTTTGTTGTCTTTCCATCTGCTCGCATAAGTCTGTCGGCTTGTTGTATTTGTCTATGCAAATCGGAGGGTTGCATAGATTCAACAGCGCCGCCATAAGCCTTTTTATCTGTTCTTCGAAAAAAACCTTTTCTCATAGGGGTATATTTATCGGGGAATCTTCTATCTGAAATTTCATTTGTTTCTGGATTGAAAAAATATGACCCACCCCTCCGAAATAGTTCTTCAGGTGTTTCTCTAGGTTCAATCAACCTGTCAGAAAAATTCAAATCTGAGTAAGAATAATCCTCGTCAAGCTCTAATCCTGACGTATCTAATCTGCCGGGTCGCATGACATGAGGATATCTTGGATCATCTATTGTTTTTACAATAACAGGAACCTCGGGCAAATTTAATTCAATCGCTGCTTGTAAACGATGATGCCCTTCACCTATATTGATTTCTCCATTTGATAAGGCTAATTCTATTTCAATTGGTTCCTTTATACCTTCATTAAATATATCTTCTTTAAGTGTCGGTTGCCCAGATTTTTCAAATTCTTCTAAAAATTGTGGGCTTTCATTTATATTACCCGATTTTAAATCTCCCCCAAATTTACCAACGTCATATCTTGGAAAATTAAATTGCGCCATATTGTCAGCAATTTCTTTGGTGCTTACGTATTCAACTTTAGGATTATCAAATGCCCGTCTTGGGGCAGCTATTCTATTAGTTTCTGCGTATTCAAGTATTTTCTTGTTTATCTCTTCGGTGCTTTTTTTGCCAATTCTTCCGTCAAGAATTATATTTTCAATATCTTCGTTAATAATTTTATTTGCGTTTTCTTTTAAATAATTATCTACAAAATCATATTTGGGAACCATCTGCATGGATGAGTCTGGTTTAAGAAGACCAGAACTTATTTTTTCTTCTATGCTTTTTTGCGCCTGACTTTTTATTGGTTGGTAAAAATCTTCTACAAAAACAGAGGCATTTGGATATTTACTTATGCCGTTTCTATCTTTGGCTACGTCCATCCCTCTACGTTTAATTTCTTTCGCAAGAACATCATAATTTGGGTGTTCAGGTATAATCATTTCATTTCCGAGGCGGATTTCGTATTGAATTCCTAAAATTTCTTCAATTGCATCATCTGACGCCCCTGTAAAAACTTTAGGATCCACCTCTTCAATCGCATCTCTTGCTTCATCAATCATTTCATATCGGGCAGTTGTAATGCTTCTATTAGCATCATCTCTAGTTTTAATTGCATCAATAACTTTTTGACCCGCAGAAGCATCTACATCAATAGATCCCATCTCATTTAATATTTCATTTTGGTCATCAATTTCTTTTCTTAGAACTCTTATATTAGCCATAGCCATATCAAGAGGATTTATTGCTGCCCTACTCCCCTTTTTAGCTACCTGCGTGGCAACGTCAGTAATTACATCAGGAGCTAATGCTGCTACGGGGACCGTGGCTGCTGCTCCGGCAAGAAAGTTCCGGCGGCTTGGGTCTTGTACAACATCTTTTACAACCTCTTCTGCTGCCTGCGAACCACCAAAACCCATAAGCATTTCAGATATTGCTTGCGTCGCCTTTTGACCCCCAAGTCTTGCAAACAAAGGCGTCAAGCCATAAGCCGCAGTGCCGACCAAAGATTCAATGCCCCTTTCCACTCTCTCCCGCGTTGGGAGATTGTCAGGATTAGCTATTGCATCAACTGAACCGTCCCCTTGACGATAAAGATCAACAGGAACATTAAATAAAGTAAGCGCACGATTCACATTTTCAAAACCGGGTAGGTTTATATAACGATCATATTCGGACATTAGCTCATGATACCTTGATACATAGCTGCGCTTGCGGGATCGGCGAACAAGGAAGCGATACCCAGTTCTTTATCAATATCCGCGCCTTGTTGAAACATAGGCATAAAGCGTGGATCGGTAGTAGGCACATAAGGTATTCCGGCGTAAGGGTCTTGAACTAAAACGTCTGAAGCCGTAACGGGTTGATACCCACCGTAAAAATTACTGCCTAAAAACGGTAGTGTTGTAATTGGAGAGACTTCACCTTCACCAGTGCCGCCGTCTTCAGTGCCACCACCTGTATCGCCATCTCCTGTATCGCCGCCACCTGTATCGCCGCCTCCATTACCGCCGCCTCCATTGCCGCCGCCTCCATTGCCGCCGCCACCTGTACCGCCGCCAACTGTACCGCCGCCAACTGTACCCCCTAAATCTTCTTCAAGAATAAGATCTCCGTCCATCGGAACTGTAGTTATAGTCGTATCACCGCCCGTTGGGTCATAGGATGGGTCGTCGCCTAGTTCAAGGTTACCAAATGTGTATTGATCAAAAGATTGGCCTTCACCGGGTTGAATTTTATTAGATTGATCTATAATATAGTTGCCATCGGCGTCTGTCTTAGGTGCTCCGCTTTCATCAAATTCAAAAGTATAATAGCTACCTGTTTCAGCTAAATCCTTCGACATGTTGTAATCAGGGGAGTTTGGATCAGTCGAACCGGGAAAGTTTGTTGACGCATCAAAAGAATAAGGTTTATCTCCATCCGAGATTCCGGCTTGTGCACCCCCAATAGTCAAAATGCCTGCATCCCTCATGCCTTGAGTGAACTCTTCTGCACTATAGTCTCCAAATGGAGATACCCCAACGCCCATCTCATTTAATAAAGCGACCTCATCCACAGGTTGTCCTGTGTCTTTGTTAACTAAAACGCCTCCTACATATTCAGTATCGTTGAAAGGTGTAATTAAGTTTGCAACAGTTTGGCTTAAAGTATTTTCACGATCACCTTGAGCGTAGTAAGCCTCTAACGCTGTGTCGTACACCTCATCTGCATAAGTGCCATCAGCATATTGTGTATAAAATTTCCCGTCTTTCCTGCGAACCGTTCGTCCGCCTTCTTCTTTTGCTAACTCCGCCTCAACTTCATTTTTATCTACAAAAAGACCCGTGTTTTTATCATATCCTAATGAAGGTTCATCCGTGTTTTTAAAAATATCAAGAATGCTACCCTCGTACTGAGGAGAGCCTCCTGCCTTTTCAACCTCTTCGGGAAAGTTCTCTGCAATGTTTTGTGAAACATGTCCAGCAAAGGTTGGTCCTTGGCTATTATCTTTCGGATCAATACTGTAATCCCTACCCAACATATTCGTGTTCTTTAATTGCACCACTGCATACCAATTTCCGTCTTCATCTTGACGAATCTGGTTTACTTGCTTTTCGGCACTTGGAGATAAAGTGGGGCCTGAGTCATCGTCGTCAGAAGTGTCATTTGTTTCGCTGTCTGAAGTATCAGAAGTTGCACTGCTGTTGTATTCATCGCTGTTGTATGTTTCTGTGACTGCAGTACCAAAAGAAAAGATTTCTTTAAGCGTGTCGGATATCACATTATACGTCGGAATACCGCCGGGACCGGGCTGTCCTGAACCACCAAGATCTTTCAAAAGCTGCCCTTCTTGTGGATTGATATACGCCAAGTAATGTGGTTGCCCCATGATAGTCGTATTACGAGGAATGAAAGACGAAATTCCTCCACCGCCCGCTAATCTCATAATTTGTTGTGGCATCATAGAGCGGTTCATCCGAATAGACTCCCTATTCCTTGTTGTTGTGGTTGTATCATGCCCGAAATAGGGTCATTGGGAAATAGTGCAGCATACCTAGACCGTGCCGCGGGCTGCGGAGCGTTGTTCTGGGTGGGGACAATTGGCGCAGGGGCCGTGACACGGTTAGGTTGCACCTCAGTACGATTGGTGGGAAGCACCGTCTGAGGCATGAGATCACTACGTTGATTACTTGGGGGCAGAGAAGGAACGACTTGAGATTCTTGTTGTGTTTCAGGTTCGTCTTCCAAACCTTGTGGTTCAAACTCTTCTTCTGGAAACAAAAGGCCACGTAAAATAACAGCTTGTCTTTTACCAATTTGACCAACACCAAATTCAGCCATCTTATCTGCAAAACTTTTTTCCGCAGCGGCTAGTTGTTTTGCGTTTTGAACTTCAAGAAGAAGGTCTGAAAATTTTTGAGGGTTTTCAAGCATCGCTTGCATAGATTTAGCTATCGCCATTTCTGGTGCAATTAAGAAAAATTCTTGAGCACTTTCTGAACCAGATTGTGCCGCTACCATGCCGCCACCAATGCCGCCACCCTCAGTGCCTAAACCTACCTTTCGTAATATATTATTTAAAGTTTCTTGTGATTTTTGCCCTAATGTGGCACCAATCATCCTCACCATATTTTTTTTAGCTAAAGTTGGTTTTTTAAACATTATCTCTTCAAGATTATTATTTGTAAAAGCCTCTTCTACGTTTATCATCTCTCTCAAATATTGACGGACTAGATTGGAGTCTTCTTTTGACATTATATTGTTTTTTGTCATCCAACTCATTAAGGTGTTTTGAGAGTCGGCTACGTTAGGCGGTTTAACAAACAAGGTGTCAAAAACAATACGAGGGGACATAGACGAACCTTCGTTTCCACCACGTGTAATTGCATAATTTAAAATTGCATTTTTCAAACCATCTTTAGCGTCTGCAACAGAAAAGGTTGAATTGGTTTCTGCATCAAAAATGTCAGTTCGAGGTTTTTCGGTAACTTTAACATCTCCACCCCGAAGGATTTTAACATTTTGTTGATTTTCTACTGTTCTTAAAAGAGAGTTTAAATCAGAAAAAGGATTGTCGGACGCGAGTAGTTTTGCAACAAATTTTTGAGGAGTTTCCCCTCCCATATCCGCCGCTAATTGCAAAGCTCGATATGTATCATTTTGCGCAAAAAATTTCTTTGGATCAATGCTTGAAAGAGCATTTTGAGCGGTTTCAACATTTCTCAAATCCTTTGCAATATTTGGAAATGTTCTTAAAACTAATTTATTTGCAGGGTCTTCTTTAAATGCTTTAAGTTTTTTTGGATCAACAACATCGATTAAAACTTCAGGATTTGTTGGATCAGGTTTTTGAGTAGTAATTTTTGAAGTGACATATCGAAATGCATTTTCAAAAGCTTGATTAAAATTACCTGAAAAATCTTTTGCTGCACTTTCTGACAGACCCATTTCTTCTTTTACAAATTTATTTATCAACTCTACTTCGTTCATGCGCCTTACCACAGCGTCGCTACCACCTTGAAGCAAAAAGTTTAAAGCATTTTCTGGTCCCAATTTTAGACGCCCTAATGTGTCTGATGCGCCTAAATCTCCCAAAAAAGTTCTTTCACTTAAATCCCTACGGGCGAAAGTATAAGCACGAGCTAAATTATACGGTACGCTATCGGTGTCTTGACTAACTAAATCATTTAAGATTGCGTTTGATAAACGATCTAATCTTTCTGCGGTGGCGCTGTTACCTCTTTTACCTAAACCCGCTCTTAATTCTGCTGCCTTGTCTAATAAAGCTGTTCTCATTTCCATCAATCTTGCTGCTGTAACAGGATTTTCCATCTCTGAAGCATCAATGCTTCCTGATTTAAACATTTGTTCTGAAGATTCACGTAGTTTTATTGCTTCTAAATTAGCAACATTATCTAAGGCAGTAGCATACTTTTTAATTCCTTGATTATCATCAAATTCTTTTCGAGCAGCCCGTTCTCTTAAATTTTCAGCTTTTCTTCTAAAATATTCTACTCTTTCTTGCGGTGGAAGCTTGGCAGCATCGTCCATTTCCTCTTGTAAAAATTTTGCATTTTGACCCCCAGAAATTTTATCAATCGATTCTTGTAAAGACCTATAAGCTTTATTTAAAGCAGCAGATTGAGGTGCAACTGCACTTGCGGCGTCAGCCGTATCAGACACCACTCCTTCTGCATTACGTCCGAAATATTGAAAGATTAAATCAAGATCGGCTCTAGTGCCCGCAGGTAAATTTGACCAAAAGGTTGCTGTTCCTGTTTCTGAAGCAAATTTTAAACCGCCCTCACTTGCGGGTTTGTCAAATAAAGAAACTATATTTGGCAGTTCTAAAACATCGCCATTTCGATTACGAAATTCTGTAATTTCAAAATCTCCAACACCCTTCCAGAATTTTTTCTCAATATTATATGAATCATCTACGAATGTTTTAAGACGGTCATACAACCGTTCACTTACATCATATTTTGACAATTCTTTGGCATCGCCTTTGGTGATTTTTTCAAGGGCCTGATAAAGATTGTTTACTCTTCGAGTCAAATCTGCATTAAGCGCATTTTCGAAATAACCTTTTGAAATAATCGCCGATAATTTAATAAGAGTTGGATCTCCACTATTACTCATATCAATAATGTTTTGTTTAGAAGCTTGAATCCAAGCCTCTCTTCCTTTTTTGGAGGAAACGGAAAGCTCATTTAGTGTACGGGCAACATTATTTTCTATAGCAACAAGAGCAGGACCTAGTTCAGAACCTCCTTCTACAGCAGTCAAAGCTACGTTTTGTCTATCAATTGCGCCTTCATCAATTAATTTAGCCTCCGCCAACAAAATATTATTAAGAAGTTCAATAGAATCATCGGTTAACTGTCCAGATTGTTCAAGCGCCTCGTAAATTCTCTTCATAGCTACTTCATCGCGAAGAGTTTTTACTCCATCTTTATCAAAGTATCTGAATATAGCATCTTTTACTTTGCGACCACCTTTGAGCGCACCCTTTACGGTAAGCTCAATCGCCGGACCGGGAACCGAGGCACCTAAAATTTCGTATAAAAAACGGGTGCCCTCTGATCCGGGCGCTGAAGCCTCTGCGCCTAAAGCTCCAGTTGCGGCCCCTGCGCCAGAGGTAAAATCAAAAGCTAAAGTAACATAGGGATGATTTCGTGCAAACTCGCCAATCCCAGGAATCGCTCGTTCAAATGCTCCTAACACACGAATTGGAACAGGCCCTTTGGACGGATCAAAAAACTGACCTTGCAAAATATTCCTACCTTGGCTTGCATTTTGGGCTAATTTAAATTGTTTATCGGTTAAACCCGCTGCTTTAGAAGTCAATAAAAAAGAATTTCCATAGTCTTTCCAATTTCCTTTATTTACGTTTCTAAAATTATTAAGAAACGTAGATGCTCCTAACCATGTTTTATCGCTCGTCCATCTAAATGGGTTAGAAAGAGCAGACACGTTTAAGGCAAGTGCTCCTGTCTCTCCAAAATTTTCAGCGGGTCTTAAAGAAGGCACTATCGGTGTTTTGTCACCAAAGGCAGCGTCAGAAATTTCCTCCCCTATATAACCTCCGGCAGCAGCACCTACTAAAGTGCTTCCCCCATAAATTAAAGCTCTTAAACCTATAGCCGCCGGACTTCTTGGAGGTATTTTACTAGCAAATTTTTGCCCTGCCTTCGCTCCAAATAGTAACCCTTCAGCTATTCCCATACCAACAGGTTGTTTTCTAACAAACTCTTCTGAAAATCCTTCTAATCCCGGCAAGGTATTTGTTTTTGGATCGTATTTTCCATAGTCCTCGATGTTTGAGAATAAGCTAAGTATCGCCTCTGGATTGGAAAAATACGCTTTTCTGTCATCCCTGGACATATCTGCAAATTCATCGCTGTAATCTAGAAAAGATGCAGTGCCGTCTTCTAAATCTTTATATGTAAACTTAAAATCATCAGGTTGTGTAGCCGAGGCTCTTTCAACTAAGGCGTTTGCTAAGTTTTTTAAACCGTAAGTCTGTAAAGCTTCGTTAAAACTTTCCTCGGTAAATTGATATCGAATGTCCCCTTTAGTGGCATCCATATTAAGACTTATGCCAAACTCTTCAGCCATTTATTTAACCTTCGGTATTTGATTTTGGTTTAGAAATTCTAAAGCGCCCATTGTGCCGCTTTCGGTAATTGGTCTATTATATACACTTCCTAAGTTTTTATTAAATCCTTTTTGAAAAGCCAAAACTTCATTTAACATAGGGAGCATAGCCATTATAGATGCTCTAGCTTGTTGAACTTGTGCTTCACTATATTTGGCTGCGTCGCCTCCAAATTCAGGCACCAAAGGAATCTTTTTCTCTATGCCTAACGCAAGCGTATTAGAAAGCGTCTCCAATACAGCCCTTGCATCTGCGTCGGTTCTAAAGAAAAGACCCCCGGGTTTAAGTTTTTCCGTTTCTGCTGCAATATCCAATTGTACAAATTTTAAAACTCTATCGTCTGCAATTTGTGTGTTCAATAATAAGAGATCGTTAGCAAACGCCGTTAAATCGGTTTGTGCTTGAGCTAAGTTTTGACTTTCAGTATCCGCTCCTTGTCCGACGCCTATTTCTTCTCCGGCTTCTTGAGCAATCTTTTTTGCTCCCGGATATACTCTGGAAAAACCTATGGCTACAGGATAATCTATTTCTGGTTTATATCGAGTATACTCTGTTTGATCCCAAATTGGAGAATCTAAATTGACCTTACCGTTTTTAATTATTTCGCCCGACAGTTGAGATAAGTCTACAACTGTAGGATTAGAAACGGCAGCGGCTATTTTTGCTGTATCGGGACTCTGTGCGGAAGTATCTATCTTGGTAGTTGTACTTCCTGTATTAGAAGTGCCTGTACCGACAGTTTCTCCAGAAGTTACCTTTTTATAAAACGCAGGATCGCCTGTTTTTATGGCTTGTAAAATACGATCAGACAATTTTGGTGGCGGACCTTTTACATAAGCACCTTTTTCACGATCCCAAACCTCTGATCCAGAGCTTAAGTAATTAAGCAGGGCTTGCTCAAATTGTGTTTTATTGTCCCCTAATTGTCCGTTTGCGTAAGCATCTAATCTTTTTTCGTCACTTATGAAATTTATTATAGCCGTGTCGGATTTGCTTCCAAGCTGTACTGCGTTCTGTGCTGCCTCCTCAAGAGCAAGTGAACCAAGTTTGTATGTTTGATCTAATTTTAATTCAGCAGTTTTAAGAATTATCTGATCTTCAGTAAAGGCATTTTCAATCATGTTTTGTGCCAGAGTTGCAGCGCGTTGTTTTGCATTTTCATCGCCTTGGAACTCTTGTGACATTGCCTGCAATTCTTTTTGTAACTCGGCTGTTAGTTCAGCGCGTGTAGTGATATTGGTTTTTTCAGCCAAACGGTTAAGAGCATTTTGAGACGCTGTAAATGCCTGCGCTCTATTTTGCGCCAACATTTCAATGTTAGCTTTGTAATCCAAAAGCTCTTTATCAAACTCAGATCCTGCTTTCATTTTTTCAAGTTCAAAAGCAGAAGTAATTCCAAATTGAGTTTCAAATTTCTTAAGATCTTCAATAGTTTGTAGTTTAGTCAACTCTTTTTGCGCCTTGGTGCGAGCTTCAATTAACTCTTTATCATTCGTAAGTTCAGTGGCCTGCAACAGAATTTGTAAAGATTCCTTTTTCTCCTGTAATTCTAATTGAAAAGCTTGATCGTCCTGACGAGCTAATTTAGCAGCATCTATATCAATGGACTGCATTTCTAATTTAAGAGCATTATTTGTTTCATTTAGTTCTCTTTGAAGATCAGCCTGTTTTGCAGCTAATCTTTCTTGAAGGGCAATATTTTCCGAATTTCTTGCAGCGGCCGCATCAAGTTTTATCTGCTCAATTCCTGCTTGAAGATCAGATTTCTGACTTGCAAGTCGTGTTGAATATCCAAATTGTGTTTCATCCCGTTTTTGTTGATATTCAAACTGTTGAGCCAATTGTGTTAAAGCGCCCGCTTGTTTTAAACCCTCAAGAGCCATAGTGGCCTCACGAGCACGTTGTGCTTCTACCTGACGTTCTGCGCTTTCTAATGCAGATAAATCAAGTTGTTTGCGTTCTCTTCGTTGTAAATCTTTAGCGGCTTGTAGTCCCGCTGCACGATCCCCAATTTTATTAAATAACTCTGTCCCTTGGGCCGCGGACATAAGTCGTTCAGCAAAAGACATTGGTTGCGCGGTTGGCGCTCCTGCCGCAAGTGCCGTTTGCGCAATGTCAAATAGCATCTGCGCTTTCGTCATTTTTTTCTGTTCTTCTAATTCAGCCGCTCTTTCTTCAGGTGAACCAAGAATGCCTCTGCGAATATCTCGCGCCTCTTCATAATAAGGCATTAAAGATACTGGACCACCGGGTGCATAATGGCGAACCTCGCCGCCTTGGTTAAAATTTACGGGTGGAGTGTTGCCCGCCCCCATCGCCATGAGTTCGCCAACGCCTTGACCCATTGGTGTAGCCTCGCCGGAGGGTGTTTCCATCTCAATCTGACCCGCCAAACCCTGCATCAACTCACCAATGCCGCTGTCTATCGCGCCTTCTTCCGTCAACATTATGGTGGGCTGCACCATCGCCAAAACACTTTCTGGCGTTTGCTGCGCATCCGCCTCCCCGACATACCCCGCAAGTTCCGCGTACCGCGCTTCAAGGGGCTTTTCATTGCCGCGTATAGCGTCAATCATGCTTTTCGGATCGTCCGCCGCGTCTATGTCTGCCATCATTTGATCGGCTAATTGAGCGCCCTGTTGACGGGAGATGTCTTCCACAAATTGCACTTGATCAGCAGGAGCCGTGGGCGGTTGTGCAGGCATACCCATCATTGCTTCACCGCCCATTGCCATTTGCGTAGGTTGGTTTTTGTTAAACCTTTGCAAAGGGTGGTTTTGAAACATTTTACGATCTAAAACGTCACTTAAATTATAACCTGTGGGTGTATTCATAAATTGCGTTTGTTGATTTTGAGGAATTACAGAGATACCACCAGAATTCTGAAATGTATTTTTTCCGAATTCTTGTTCCGCCTGGCCTTGAACTTTTTGCACAAAGCTTGGAACTTTTTGAGTAATTGCATTAGAAAGATCATTGCCAAATCTTTGAAAAACTTGGTTTGAGCCTGACGGCATTTGACCTACAAGAGAACGTTGTGAATTAATTAGGTCCTGAATTCCAGAACCCCGTAGTTCACCTAGTTGAGCAACCCTACCGCCTTCGTTAAATTTTTTTGCCATTTCAGGATCAATTTTGCGCTGCACATACTCAGGAAGTGCTCTAAAACCTTTATTCATTATAAAATCCCCGCTTCTTTAGCGCCGCCATACGCACTCAATCCTGCTATTCCAAGGCTTGCCGCTTGCATGAACGGCGAAGCGTTGCTACCTGTGTTCATTGTTTGTGTAGATTGTGAGGTTGGAATCCCCGCATATACATCAGACAAAAACCCTAACTGTTGGAAAGGTTGTTGATATCTTTGTTGATTGGTCATTCTCGCTGCGTCGAGAGCCGCTTGTTCACTAGCCTGACTCATACCACCTGTTTGCATGAGTGAACTTATATCACGACCTCGCAAGCTTTGCTCTAATTCTCCAAGGCCCGCACTTTTTATACCAAGACCCGCTAAACCTGTAGCAAGCTGACCCGTCGTTGCAGCCCCGCTCTGTTGTCTTTTCTTGGCAGCCTCAAACGCTTGTTGTGCACGAGTGGCAGCATCTTGATATCCTGCTTGACGCATACCTGCGACGGTGGTTCCAAGTTCTCTTTCGAAGCGCTCTCTGGCAGGTGTCATTTCCCTTGCCTTGGCTCTTTCAAAACCAGACCCTCCGAAAGCGCCTCTAGCCACGGCTTCCGCCGCAAGTTCTTGATTTCTTTGAGTTTCTCTACGTTCAAAGTTTTTTGTTAGATCTTCTATGGTTCGATCAATTACTTCTTGTTGGTAAGGAGACATAAAATCTGCAATACCCGTCGGATCGAACTCAGCATCTGAACCGATTAAACTGGAAATGCCATCTTGCATTGCTAAAGATCCAGTTCTTACGTCACCCAAACCCTCTGTTAAATAAGGCGCATACGAACCAACGCCTGCTTCGGCTAAGTTTATCGCGTCCATTTGAGGACGAGTTAATCCTGCTACCTGAAAATCAGGCAATCCAAACATTGCGTCACGAGAAATACCACCTATTTCTTCCCCAGTATATGTTCGTCCGGGTACATAATCCTCGTCACCCTCTTCGCCTACTTGCTCTACAGACAACATCTTGCCAATAGTGGCGTCATCGTAACCTTGTGCTCGCAGGTTTTGCACCTGTTGACCAAACATTTGGTTGCGGATCAAACCCTGTACGTCGCCCAAAAGACCTAAACGATATGCCTCAATGTTGGGGTCTTGACGTGTTATGGTTGTTGTTACGCTCATGCTACCGCTCCCCCTTCAAAGGCTCTCATCATATCATACATCTTTCGAACGCCTTTTTCTCTACTTCCGTTTCCGGCACCGCGTACAGCACGAGCAGTCATTACGAATTCACCGTCAGAAAGCATTGCAGGTATATCATCAGAGGTCTCTGTTCCCGGCCCTGCTATATATCCTGTTTTTCTTGGAAAATTATTTGTATTCATAGCACCACCTGCCGCTGCAAACTGTGGACTAAACTTTTGATAAAGATCCTGTGTGGTGGTAGGACGCACCTGAGACATCGGTGTTGGTTTATTATACTGTGCAAAAACACTGAATTTACTTGGGTCTTTTGCATAAAGCTCCTGAGAGCTTATACCAAATGGATTAGAGTCGATGTTTTCTTCTGGTGTTTCAAATGCGCCTGCCGCGCCCGCTACCGCGGTCCCTGCTAAAGCCAATGGGCCATAACGGGAAAGAAAACCGGGCTGTTGTGACTTAACCGTGTCCATTGCAATATTAAAAGCTTTTTCTGGCATAGTTTGCGCGATCTTTTGAAGGGTAGGAGTTGACGACACTAGAGCGTCAGCTTGTGAAGCCATTTCTACTGGATTTAAAACGTTACGATTTGGGTCAAGTTTACTAAGTAAATCTTTACCCTTATCTATAGATTTTGAAAGCAAACTTTCTTGTGACCCAACTTGTGGTGTATTAACTGCTACATTTCCCGCAGCCGCTGACGAAAATGGGTTGTTGAAGAAATCACCCTCGTAACCACCTAATTTTCCAAAAGCTCTTTCAGAAAAATTCTTTGCGTCTGTAGGGCCTCCCATGTCAAAACCTGCCATGACACCACCCGCAATACCGCCCAAAGCCGCAGATTTTAATGCGTCCTTAAAGCTGCCACCCTGCACCAAAGTGGTAATACCTGCACCTAATGCGCCAGAGCCTACCGAACCAAGTCCCGGCATAAACATGTTTAGACCAATGGGAATAACAATAGGCGCGACTGCTTTAAAAAGCTTTTTCAAACCGCTTACAAGTTTTTTCAGGAAAAACTCTGGTTGTCCCGTCATAGGATTTATGCTGTTTGCACCAGATCCAACCGTATAACGCGCCATGTCTACATTAGATCTGTCAAAAGCTTGCGATAATTCTTTAGCTAATTTAGGGTTTTCTTCTAAAATTTCTGGAGATACCGCTATCTCACCTGTACGCATGTGGACTAATTGATTATCGCCATTACGCCCCATCGACGCCATACGATTACCCACATCTACCATAGAATTAATGCCCCGTGGGGCACCAAACGCGATTACGTTGTCCTCTATTTCGTCCATGTTTGACGTTAAAAAAGACGCTAAACCGCCTGCGGGCATTTTTTTCAAAGAGTCATACTGCATCACTTAACCTTTTCTACCCATATACTAACAAATAAATACCACAGTTTCCATAAATAAACTACGTTGTTGTTACACTTACAACACCTATTGCCCCAGTTCCAGAAATTCCTCGCACATGTGGGTTAAATGCACGAGTTATTTTTACAAAGCCATCTTGTTGAAATAATTCGCCGTTTTCTAAATTAAAATCGTCTTCAGGTAAATCGGTTAACACAAGATTTGTGTGTCGGCCTTCACCCGGATTCTGTTGCTGCGCTAAATAAATAGAAAAGGAACGTACCAATTCAGCAAAATATCGCTGTTGATAACCTTGGGGTGGGATGGGGAAATATGGTACGTTGGTAATACGCGACATTATTTTCTCCCATCCTGACGCACGTCAATGCGTGGAGAACCTAACCGCCAAGCAACCCCTGTTTCATTTGAAGAAACCTTTAATGCAAAGCTTCTGCCTCTAAGCCTTACGTTTGCTTGTGTGGTAAACTGTTCTACAGGAACTGAGGTAGACTTTTCGACGGTACTATCAACAGTTTGTAAATAATTTCCGCCCGGAAAGTTTCTTGTTTTCAACGTCATGGTTGCCGAAGGTGTTGGATCACTAGAGTTTACAAACGTAATGTCGGGTATCAGTCTTGAAATAAAAGAAAAATTATGACCGTCACCTAAATCCATTTGGCTTGATTCAATATAGGCATTTATAGCAGAAGCCGGAGAAGTCGATCCGTCGTCAAAACCAGTTTCATGTTCGTAAAGATAACCGTCTGAAGACGCCGCAATCGGATCGTCATATATGCCTTGATCAATCCAAGCGGTGCGGCCCAAAGTACCATAATACCAAACGTTTTCTATGTAATTAAAAACAACATATTTATCTATGTTTTGACTTGAAGCTGACGGATAAAACCACCAGATTTCTGAATGCTTGCTGTTCAAGGCCGCTATGACCTTTTCCGATTGTGAGTTGTTAAAATCGTTAAAGACATGTCCGCGGACCGCGCACGGAAGTCTTTGAACCGTACCAGTAAAAGTAAAGAACTCGTTTTGTCCCATCCAAAACACCCTGTCCTCAACAGCAATAGCGGACAAAGGCCCTTTAATCGTAGTGTTTTCCGATATCAAGTTCACCCCAAAAGTGAACGGCGGTCCTAGAAACTGCATCGAATAAAGCGATTCATCGGTAAATACTAGAATTTGCTGACGTGTTTCTACCGCGGTAATAATCTCCGAACCTGAACCAAGCCGAAGTGTCCCCGCGGTATTATCCACAGTGGCGGCCCAATCTGTTATAGAAGCTTGATCAGAAAAACGAATTAATAGCGGGTCTTGTACGGTGGGAGCATCTTCCGAATCACAACCAAAAGCTATGATGTGACGATCCCTATCAGAAACCATTATCTGTTTTGCAACAGTAGGTGTCGATGTTGCGCCCGTTAAACTTGTCAGATTTACAGCCCGTGTACCAAGGCCCACGGAAGCATCCCAATAATAAATCCCGCCATCTCTTACATTAATAATTAGATCTTCTCCAAAGTTGTCATGTGACCATATGCGTAAGGTATCTGTTAAAACAGTGACGTTAGCGGCATCGCCCCAACCTTGACGGCCCCATGTTCCTGCGCCCCAACCATTACTAAAAACGGTAGTATCTAAACCTACGTTAGCTTGGTATTTTGCTACGACGGAGGATCCGCCGTTACCTGTATCCGACGAATTTGCTAAAACAGGAGTGGGAGTGTATTGACCGTTTACCGTGACATCTCCAAGATCCGCTACGGCACGAGCTTCAATAGTATAGTTATTATCATCTACAATCGAAGCAACTTGGTACTCCTGATTTAATACAGCCGCAGTGATATTTCCGCCTAAAGATGCAGCAGCACTGAAGGTTACAAAATCATTTACAACTGCGCCATGCGCAGATTCTGTTACCGTTAAGGTGGCGTCTCCATTGGTTGCTGCAAAAGTCGTGCTACCCGCAGAAGTCGTTTTTCGTAAAGGCGTTATATCAACAAGATTGCCGCCTTGGTCTATGTAATATTTAAGATTTGTGCCAACACCAATAAATTTATCAAGCGACAATGTCACCCAAGGATGCAAAGCGCGACACGTTCCAAGAAAAGAAGTCGTAGATCGTTTAACCCAACCACCTATCTTTTCAGGTAAACCAAACCTAAACCGCACTTTATCTACATCAAACCAACCGCCCTCATTGGTATATGACGTAGTTTCTCTATTTACGCCCGGTCTAAATTGTAGCTTTGTTAATGGCATTATGAGTACCCGATTCTAAAAATATTCCCGTTGTTCTGGCTATCCACCAAAAAAGCGGAAGAACCATTTTTTCGTAAACGAACAAACAAAGAATCAGTTAAAGCTGTTGGCATCGTAAAGGTTTGAGCAGGAGTTTGAGCAGTGGTTACGTCCCAAGCTCTTGTTAAATTATATTTCATTAGAATATTTGGAGAACTAGGAACAGAACGAACAACATAAACCTTAGTTCCATCTGTACTGAAATCGACCGATTCATAACGTTCATAGGCACCATTATTGTGTGAAAATGCTTGGGAAAAATTACCAGAATCTGTTATTATATCAGTAATATTCCAAGCTGTATTACACTCGTACTGGTGAATTCTATTTGTAGTTGTGGTAGTATTTGTTTGAAAATTAGTCGTAAAGTAAAACTTTTTACCATCTGAACGAAAGTAAAGACCTCGTTTATTAAGGCTTGTTAAATTAGAACTTGCACCGGGAGATCCTGAAGTAACCATAGTAGTCCAAGCGGAGGATAACGGCCTGCTATAAACTTTTTCGTCCTCGTTACCAATCATATAAACAACAGTGCCGTCTGGTTTAAAATAAACGCCCGTGCCTTGATTATCAAAAGAAGAAAATGAACCAAGAGTTGAGCCAAAACTTGCTGTTGTTAAATTAAAAGGTGTGCTTAAATCCCAACGTCGAATAGTCTCATTGGAATCATTTACAAAAAGCATACTTCCGTCCTCGCGCAAATAAAAACCAGTTGGCTGATAACCGCCAATGTCTGAAGACTGAATATCGTAATAATCCGAAATAGGCGCTGAAGTAGATCCAGACCAAGACATTTTACTCAGGTCACCCCAATTTGGATCACCAAATGTCCCTTGCATTAAAATGTGAGTAATAAAACTCATTAGCTCATGTCCTGACCTGCGGTGAAGGAGTACCAATTCGAACCGCCGTCCGTTGTGAAGAAACCATACACATCGATAGCACCGCTGCCTGTTGATACTGTAGGCTCCAAACCGTTTGTAAATTTGAAACTAGCAGGCCAAGTAATGGTTCTTGCTGTGGAGTCTTGAACAACCCGTAAAATAAAACCATATGCTGTTCCCGAAGCGGGAGGATTTGAAACGGTAAGTGTAGTAACGTTTTCTGACAAGGTAACTTGGAAAACATTTGCTGCTTCACAATCTATTGTAAGCGTTCCGCTTGAGGAACTTACAGTTGCATAGGTTTCGTTATAACTTTTTACCTTCAATTCTTCTGAAAGATTAACGTCACCGTTCGCGTCTGCGGTAACTGTCTTACTGGCTTGTGATGTTCCCAGTGTGGTAATGTCATTATAATCAATCTCCGTTGCACTGGCTGAAACCCCTAAATCAGAGAGAGAAGAAATCCCTATAGAAAAAACCGCCGCACCTGAACCCGCACCATTTGCATATATAATGCCCGTTTCGCCATTTGTTACCGTAACGTTTGCGCCAGAACCTTGAGAAAACGTACAGTCTTGACCACTATTATTGTCTATAAAATAAATTTTTTGAGCGTCGTTAGGTGCAATTGTAATCGTGCAAGCTTGCGTTGCACCCGTGAGAATAAGAACTTTATACATTCCATCAGACAAAGTACCGTCTGTTGTGGTCAAAGTATGTGCGGCTCCAGAGGTACTTAAATTAATTGTGCCAACACCACTGTTAAGTCTATCTATTATATCAAAGTTTGTGTTAGTTGTTGTGCCCCACGTACCAGATTGTTCTCCAGTAGCGATTTTTTCTATGCCACCATTGGTTGTATATGAACTAGGCATTTATATCACCTCTATGCTGCTATTTCTGTCCATGCTGTGCCCGGACTTGGTTGTATCTCACTATAACTTGTTTCTGCGTCTGGAGCAATCGTAGCATATCCTGTGCCCGGACTTGGTTGTATCTCACTATAACTTGTTTCTACATTTGGAGCAATTAGAGCATATTCCGTGTTTGGATCAGGAATAATTCTTCCCCAAACAACAACTGGAGATATCGTGCCTGTTGCAGAAAGCCCTGTCACAGAAACAACAGCGTCACCTGTAGTGGTAACGTAATTTAAAGCACTGGTTGCAGCAAGCCCTGTTACAGAAATATTTATACCGATTCTGACTGTGGCTGAACCCACAGAACCTGTGGCAGCTAAACCTATAGGAGAGATAACTGCATCGGCACTTATAGTTACATCATCTGTTTCACCTGTTGCGCTTAATCCAGTTGTAGAAACAACTGCATCCCCAGTTACAGTTCCAGAATTTATCTCACCCGTAGCCTCCAAACCTGTCGGAGAAACAATTGCAGTGCCTGTTATTGATGGGCTTCCTAAACCACCCGAAGCCTCCAAACCTGTCGGAGTGACAACTATTCTAGGAGTAACGACAACAGAGTCTACCTCACCCGAAGCAGAAAGACCCGTAAGTGAGATAAGCGCATCGGCGGTGACAGTAACCGTCTCAACTTCACCTGTTCCTTCTAAACCAGTAAGAATTACAAACGCTGAACCACCAGAAGAAAGACTTCCTACAAAGCCTTGGGCTGCTAGTGAATCTGTTGATACGACGGCCTGTCCACTTACAGTGACATCATTTAAGGCACTAGTGGATTCTAAGCCCGTGACAGAAAGAGAAGAGTTACCACTTACACCAACAGAACCAACAGAAGCTGTCGCTGATAAACCTGTGGCGGAAGTATCAGATGCTCCAATTACACCTACTGACCCTAAGCCACTTGTAGACGCTAAACCTGTAACGGATATTGAAATATTAACGCTTGCACTTACTGACCCTACAGCACCTGTTGCGCCTAGACCTGTTACGGATACTGATACGTCCGTACTGCCAGTACTCGCAAGTGGTGCGGAGGCTACAGGTGTAAAGCCTAGCATATATTATTCCTTTTCTAGTGAAGCCTCTAACATTTCTATAAACTTACTTCGTCCTACCTTTAATTGATCTAGATTAAAGGTGGTTGACCCTATCTTTCTGTCTAAATCTATTACATGATTAACAAGGTTTTTCTGTTCATCTGTTAAATCATCTTCCGTATATTCTTTGTCCTTAATCGTAATGGTTTTTGTTTGTTTCTCTACCATTTTGATCTCCTTTCTTAATTATGGTTCTTCAATGACTTCTGGTTCAACATATTCAGAATTTACAGTCCAAGTATCTCCATCAAAAAAGTATTTGTGCCCCGCCCAATCCGAAGGAACATTTGTTATTTCTTCATAAAAAGTTGTGTTTGAATTATTGCAATCAGCAATAATTAATGTCCTTACACCTTCAACGACCACTGAAGTTTCTTGATGATTTTGATAAATGTCTACGGTGTCAGGCCACGTATATAAACATAAGTTTGTTTTGTTCTGAACTAATACTTTTGACATAACTAACCTTTTACAATAAGTTTTGTTGAAGCGATGGCAGTTCCTGCAAAAACACTTGGCGTTCCTTCCGTGGTACTTATGCTTCCATCAGCTTGAACATAATAAGCTTGTCCCGGTGTTAAGCTTGACTGTGCGTCATCAACTGACCCAACAATTTGTACTGTTGCCGTTGCACCATTTGAGTAAGCCGCATCAGAAATCCCTATATAATTTTCTGAGGTTAAATTTGTACTTACTGATGCAGTTTTTTGAGATATTAAATCCAAATGAGTATCATCCCCCTGAAAAAATAAGGCGGCGTGTGTGCTTCCCATTGCAACGGTTGCAAGTTTAAAGTCAAAGCTGCCAATACTAACAGCGGTTGTAAAAGTTGCTGATGTTCCTGCTATAGTTGCAGTTATAAGTTTACCTTCATAATCAACACTATCATTATAATTTATACCAATATTTTGATTTACTGTATCGTAATACACAACCACGTTTGTAATATCATTACCAGAAGACGCTGTAGCAAATGTTTGTACAGAACCAAATGTTATCGAATTACCAGATGTTGCAACTGTACCAACAGCGCATTTTCCATATTCATACGAACTTCCTGCCGTTGAAGCTACAAAAATTTTATTATTACTGGAATCAAAAGCGATTCCAGTTAAATAATTACCAGTTGGTCTTGTTTGCTCAGAGTTCCATGTTGTTGGCGTTCCCCAAGTAATTCCACCCCCACTAGCTGCAACCGTACCCACACAAACTTTTCCATAATAACTATCGCTATAATCCGTGTATGCGACGACCACTCTATTTGCATTTGTGTCGTAAGTTACATGACAATTTTCCACGCCACTATCAAATTGTTGTACACTTGTAGCTTGAAAATAACCGTTCGTATAATGTATAACAACACCATAGCCACCTCGTGTATTAGATCTGTAACACAAAATAATTTGTTGTGTGTCGGGATCATAAACAGTGCTAATACTTTGAGGATAACCACTACTTACAAAATTATATGTACTACCCATTGATGCCAATGTGCTACTTGGTGTAGCTGTACTTCCGGCAGAACACTCCCTTGCCCGACCCGGAGATCCCTCCATGTAAAAAATAATAAATTTATTTTGAACTGGATGAAAACCCACGGCACATTGATTAGTAGAATTACCAGTATCAACAGTGTACTGACTTCCAATAGTTATACTTCCATCTGTATCTATTACAGCAACTTTAAATTTTAAATCATTGCTGTATTCAAAAGCCAATCCGAAACAATTGTGTGTACTATGATAACCAACAGAATTATTTTTATCACTCGTCCTTACCTCTGAAACGGCACTAAACGAAGGAGCGACTATGTTTTCGCCCACTGCGCTTACAGTGCCATCACTGTTTATACAGCAAGTATCACCATTCGATATAGCACCAGAGGCCGTCGCCGTTAAAGCCGGACCGCCACCCACAGGACTACCGCCAACAGTTAAAGATCCGCTAATAGAAGTGTCACCGTATATTGTCACATTGCCATTACCTGCAACTTGAAATTTTGGGGAGTAAACGGAACTTTGATAAATAGATACACCGAATAAGGTTTCACTGCTAGTTGTACCGCTATCACCTAAAACCATATACTGATTTGTACTTCCTTGTAAGTTTGAAAATACACTTGCATTATCAAACTGATATGTGAAACCTCTATTATTTGAGTTATCTTGAAAAATACCGACCATATTATCGCCAGAATAATCACCAACATATAAAGAATGATCTTCTACAATCAAATCCCCACCTAAAGTAATAGTATCGGTATTAAGAACTAAATCTTCAGCCGCAGCCGTAATAAAAACAACTGCGTTGCCGCTCAGATCAAGCAGTGAACCTGTGGAACTTTCAGTAAGGGTTCTGGATAAGGTAGTTCCACTAGCTGTATACGTACCAGTTCCAATTTCAAAAGCACTACTACCATCTTCTATTGTGTATCTTACAGTTTGCCCATTAGTAATACCGCCGTCTGCGAAGGTTTGAAACCCCGCCTCCGCAGATCCAAGCGTTATCGTGCCAGTGCCAGTAGTGCTAGTAGCGACCTTTACCCTATTGGCTAATGTGACCATTTTTAGGCAATCCTAATAATAGCCGTTGAAGCACCTGCCGCAGGGAAAGCGATTTGAAAATCACCTGATGTAGATGTTTTGTTAGAGCCAAAGTCCAAAACAACAATACTGTTAGAGGTGCCTGATCCGCCACCTTCTGTGGTATTGTATATCAAAGCGCCACGAGCAGTGATTGTTGCAGATGTAAATGTAATATCTGCAAAGTCGGTAAATGCCGTTGTGCTAGATGTGGTTGGATCAACACGAGTTAGTGTTCCTCCACCCGCGGTATAAGAACCAGATGCACTTACTTCATTTGAAGTTGTGTAATCTGTAGTGGCTGCGGTGAATGAGGCATTGTTATCGTATAATGCGATTTTGAAAGTATCTCCACCACTGTTTTTGAAGTCGTGACCACCCTCAAGAAGCTCTTTCTTGAAAGAAGTACACATAAAATTTCCAGAAAAGGCCATGTTAAAGTCTCCTTATAAGTTCAGCCAGTTGGGGATGACCCGCATCAGCCAGTGCGTTACACACCGTTGTGCGGTCTGATCGAATCGCTTGCCGCATATAAGCTGCGACAAGCGTTTCAACGTGCTTTGAAAAAGCACGAGCTTGATCTCTAACACCTGGGTGTGTGTTATCAGAGACCGATATGATCTTTTGGACACATTGTTCCGCAAGTTCATCTGGGGTAAAACCACGATTAGCTGTGGTGTTTATACCTACTAAACTTTCATGTTGTGGTACGCTCATTTCTATTTTAAACATTATTGTTTCGCCCTTATAACTTTACCAGTTCTATATTCGTCGGTTGTATCTTTGGCTTCACCTAACATTTTAACGCCAATTAAAGCTTCTTGAAATCTTTTGTCGTAAACTGCCATCATATCAGCTTCGCCTTTCATATAAACGTAAGCCTCCGTTAACGCTCCATACAATAAAGCTATTTCTGCGTTAGTGCTCAACCAAGTGGTCCCGCTGTCGGCTCCCGCAGTTAAACTTGCAGGTCGGTGAAAATAGTGTAACTCCGCGCTGTAAGCCGCATCTGGGGTCGGACCTAATAAAAAATTATTTACATCAAATTGAGCGTAATATCGAGGTGCGCCTGTGGTTGCAGGATTTGGAGTATACGTTTGAATAAACGAAGGGTCTTTAAATTCTGTAAAAAACTTGTCCCCGCTCGTTCCTGCAAGACTGAGTGAAAAAGGAGCCAAAAAATCAGAAGGACAAGCTAAATATTTGTTGGAAGCGGTAGTTGTTGCCGAAACGTTTTTTCTGAATATACTCAGTTGAACGTTTTTTAAAATTCTTTCTTCAGATTGTCTAATAAATAAAGGTATATTAGTCACAAACGAAGTCTCATCGTTTTCCGTGTAGTCTTGAATTGCTGTTTTTAATTGAGCGTAGGTAAAAGCCATAGGTCACACTATTGTTATATTACCAACCATAGCAGAATGGTTGGTGCATTGATAGACTAAGGATGTATCACTTGGTTCATGCGGAACAATAAATTGTGTTAATCCTGTAGAAGAATTGTAGTTTTCAGTAACTCCTGTAGTGAAAGCAGACCCCCCGTTAGACGTTCTTATCTGCAAGGGATGACTACTTACATTTGCAGTATTATCTATGAGGTACGTATGACCTTTATAAAAAGTAAAGTTTGGGTTGTTACCCGCAGTAGCTCCAGGACCAGTAAAAGTATATGCTGAAGAACCACTTGTTCCTGCTACATATGTCGTTACAGGCCCAGATACCTCGTCGTTAAGTCTTATCCAATTCCCACCATGCGCGAAGTACAGCCCCCCCGTCGCATGTACATGCGCCACAGCGCCATGATAAGTTGAAGCACTAGGAAGATCAGTTAAAGCTGCGTAATAAAATACAATTTTGTTTGCGCCAGAACTCACATCCAACAATCCATTCGAGTCTATTATATCAGTAAGAGTTGTGCCGTTTCCAAGAGCAGCGTAGACCTCGTTAAAATTGTCATTGATTTTATCCGCGCCTGCACGAAGAGTGTCTCCCGATCCGTCATTTGCAGATGAACCAATACCTACTGTTTGTTTTGCCATCTTTTATCCCTCATCAAATGTCTGAGATGTTGAGTCTAATGTAAGTGATGTGTTATCAAAAGTCGTCGCATCATTTGTAATAGTGACGCCACCAACACCACCTATTCCCGCCAATCCTGTAACAGAAATTTGATTATCAACTTGATTAACTACAACTGTACCGACACCACCTGTTGCCACTAAATTATTTTCAGGAGTAACTCCTTCTATCTCCCTGAATCCAACTGGGTTGAAACCGTATTGAATAGCTCTTTCTGACGTTACATTTTGAGGAGGGCGAGCATCTTGCAAAGCTTGAGCATCAATAACTTTACGAAACGGACCTAACTGCGGCTGCTTTCTTTCGAACTCATCTTTACCAACTAAAGCCCCATTCCACTCCCGACGCATATCTCTATAACGATATCTAAAACCAGATCGATCTGATATAGCGTAAGCGTTTTTTCCAGAAGCAAATTTTATCATTAGGTTGTCCTAAAATACTGAAACTGAGGCACAACACTGAAAGAAGCTCTGTCTCGATCCTCCGCCATCGCCCTCTCAAACTCTTCTTCGTAAACTGCCTTTAAAAGCTGTAAACGATTTGGCGCTCGTTTTAAAGCTATATAGTACGCAAGTCCCGCAGCTAAACACGGATAAAACCTAAAAGGCATGTCTAAAGTGTTAACTTGCGCATCAGCATCATCCATTCGCGTCAAAGCATCGTAAACAATTACATCTGTGCTGTTGTCAGGTACAGGCCACACTTTTAGATTCGGAGTAATTTGCCTGTCTAAAAAAAATTGAGACGGCCTTCCTTCTGTTGTTTTCACAGGGATAGACAAAAAAGTATCTCTGCTTACTCTACTTAATGCAAAATCAGTATTATCTCTTCTAATTACTAAGGACAAAACATCTATTACATCTGCACCAAGATCATACTCGCCATCAGCTTGTGTAACCGTTTGAGTACGTTGTTTAATAGTCCACTGATTTAAGCCTCTGTTAGCCCACTCTGCAAGCATAAGATTGAGAGATCGCTTTGCTGTTTTTAAATCATAACCTGTACGAACCTCAAGACCGCAACGCTCAAAAGCTTCTTCAATGTATTCTGCCACATCTAATTCAAAATCTTTTGACCCTGATACCGTCATCTTTAATCCTCATTATACAGGTTATCAAAAACCCTGTTTACATCTAGTGTATAGTCTAAATCACTTTTTGAATAGTGTATATGTTGTGACGGTTTAAAGTCTGGCGCACCCTCTCCCGCGGCAAACCATGCGGGATGCGTAACTCGTACTCTATTATTTGGCAAAGCAACTATATTGCCCGTCCAATCTCCGGCATCTAAAAGCTGCAATACATGACTTTGTTTATGCTGTGCAGGATCATCAGCTATCTCACTTTCAGCATAGTCCACAGTAAAAAGATACTTCGCCGGAAGCATATTTCCGTCAATCTTTGCAAGCCAAGGACACGGTGTTGCGCGATCCATTACAAAAACAGAATGATGATAAGATGCACAATCCCACGGTTGAGCATCGTAAGTTTCCATCGGTTCAGGCCACTCTTCAAGTGGTATATCTGCAACAAGCGCCGTCAACGGCATTCTCGCCCACATCGCGCCTCCATGTACAGTATCTTCTTCATCACCTTCCGCTTCGCTTCCAGTAAATATAACTTGAAAACTTAAACACCTGTTTGGCATAGTGGTGACCCCAATTACCATCGCGTGTAAAAATTCGCCGTGGTACTTCTCGTGGTTGTGAGTGTATTCACGGCGAACCCATGCCTTGAAATAAGGCACATTTGAATGTAAATAAGCCATTATTTTTTCTTCTTCGCGGCTCCGCCTTTAGCTTTTTTTATTGGGCTTAAAGTCATACCTTTTTGTTTTGCTGCACTTCGAAGTTGTGCCATAGTCATTGCACTGCCGCCCATCATCATTTTCATAGGTTTTTTACCACCCATTGCACCGCCTTTAGACATACGCTTTGGTTTTTTACCACCCGCGGCTCCGCCTTTAGCCATTCGACGCATTTTACCGCCCGCAGCGCCACCTTTGGACATACGCTTTACTTTGCCACCTGATCGGTAACCTTTTTTCTTCATTGCCATAATAAATCCTTTCTAAATTAGGCAGAAACAGAACCACTGGTTCTTTTTCTACGGTTTGACAATACTTTACCACAACCTCTAGCTATGATTCCTTTTTTACCTTTTTTGTTTTTGGGGGACGGCCTCTTGGCTTCTTGACTGATGATTTCACCGCCGTTGTAGGCGAATTTGACCTCTGCTTCTTTTGTGTTTTTGACGAAGGTTTTACCTGTTTTGCCTTCTTTTTTCTTTTTTCGGGCTGTGGCTGCTCTTTCCGCTTTTGAAAGACTATTTGCTTTAGCCCTTGGAAGACACCTGTCAGGATTCTTTTTATCTTTTGAAGTGCCGCACTTACCTTTGATTTCACCATCAGACCCAATCCTTACCCAGTCTTGTTTCAACCATTTTTTAAGCTCACCCATAAAATTACCTTTTAGCTTTGATAACTTTCTTCAAGCTTTTTGCTTGTTTCGCATGTGTTTTTGAAGCCTTGTTCAGACCCTTGATTACTTTTTTTACAGTTGCTCTTTGTTTTCTGTTAACCACTATCTACCCTTTCTTTTACCGCCTTTTGATTTTTTGGCGTAATTAGGATCTTTGCAGTACTTGGAAGCAGCCAGATTTGCATACGCTGAAGGATATGTATCAAAGGTTCTTTTAGCCCAAGCTTTACCCTCTGGACAAATTTTGCTTCCTTTGCTTTTTTTAGATGCCGATTTAGATTTCCTTGAATAACTCATAAAAATTTCCCCGCTATCGCTGTAGCAACAATAAGAATAGCTATTCCCCAAAGACGCATATCTAATTTATCTAGCTGTTTATCAATTTTTTTATATCGCTCATTACATTCAGCTTCATGTCTTTCTAAACGATTTAAAAGATCATCAATATCCATCAACATTTCCATCTTTTTCTAGCTTGTCTTAATCGTGAATTGGGATTTTTTGCCGCTTTTGGGAATTTTTTCATTTGTCCCGCTGAACGAGCACAAAATGATTTACGACGTTTATCCGCTTTGCTACCTTTTTTTACTTTGCCCGTTACGGCTGTTTTTAATTTAGATCCAGGGTTTTTTCTCCTATACGCTTTTACCCCCGCCTCGGTCATTCCCGCCCCTTTTTCAGTAGGGCGGAAATTCTTTTTATTACGCTTTGGCATCTTATCGCTTTTGCGTTTTTTTTCCTTTGACGACTTTGTTTTTACCTTAGACGCCATAAAATTACCTTAACTAAAGAAAATAGTTAATGCGGTGACATTTGTGGCGGTGCCAACATGAATGTCACTGGTAAACAGTAAACCCTCATCTGGAATGTTCACAGAGTGAGAATCAGACGCTAAAAAATCAAGGTCCAAAACTGTGCTACCGCCGTTACCATCAGTTAGCGTCAAACGACCTGCGCCTCCTGAACTGGTCAAAATTTGTATCTGACGAAGTCTGGCACGGCCCACAGAGGCCGCACCTGCTCCCGTCAGACGTTTGGATTTTACGTCTGAATTAGCCATTAATGCCCCCTTTAACCGAGGTTATTGTTTTGAGCGTACAGAATAGTAACTCTAACTTCACCCGCACTTGTCGCCGCAGAGTTGGTAACAGTCAAACGAATGTCTGCTGTTCCTGTATCTTCCCACGCTAAGGCACCACCAGATTGAGTAGTCGGATATTTACGACCCGCAGTGGTTCCAAGAGCAAATGTATTAACAAGAGTTGCTGCACCTCCAACGGTGTCTCCAACACTAAGATTAGTAGCATCACTAGATGCTGTAATGACATCAATCACACAATCTATTATCTGAGAGTTTGCAGGAATAACAACGTCTGTAACAGACGCGGCTAATGCACCGCCAGATAGATCGGCTGCAAATGTCTGAGACATTACTACTTGACCTGTATTTTTGATATTTGAACCAAGGGTTGTGCCCGTAGTTTCTTTAATGGTTCCTGCTTTAATAGGACCAGAGAAAGTTGTTGTACCCATTTAGATCTCCTGTCTTGGGTTAAGTCAGCCGCCCTATGCCGCTGTCAGGGATGTCTTATTATAACACATAAATTTTAAAAAGAAAGAGCCGCAAAAGCGGCTCTCTCCGTAGACATGTGATTTGAATTAAGCGCCGGGTGTACCGAACACTGAGCGCCAATCTGATACGCCGAAGCTGTAACGCTCACGAGCTTTAAAGCGCATGTTTCCTGTATCAAAATCGCCTTCCATAGCTGTTTTGATCGGAGCACGGTTGAAGTACTTGAAACCGTTAGGTGCGTCAGTTTTGATGAAAAACGCATCTGTGTCCGTTAGGAAATGGTTTACAACCGCACCTTCTGGCAACATGCCCATGTTTTTCATGGCATTTGCGTCGTTGTCGGCTGTTCCCGGACGTAGGTTTGAGTTAAGCACTCTTTCAGCAATAAATTGAAGTTCTTTTGGAATAATTAATTTCATTCCCCGAACTGCAATTTTCAAGCCACGCTCATCTGTAAAACCTGCAATATCGATGAGCATTTGCTCAAGAGAGGTTTCATTCAAATCAGCCGCAGTAGACAAGAGGTTTCTCTGGTTACCTGACAAGCTTGGATGTGAAGCAGAGCAAAGCGCCGCGCCATCACCAATTGCATTAGCACCCGTGCTGAACGCATTGTTCAAAATAGATGCTGCTTTGATTTGCTTTGTTTGCGCCATAGAACGCGCTAGAGCCTTCGTATAACGAGACGCTAAACGGTCATATAGGTTATCTTCAATCGCTTCCTCAGTAATTGAAAACGCCAAAGCAACAGTTTCGTGAGTGTAACGAGCCGTGTATGTCTCTTGTGCATCGTCAAAACTAATGGCTCCGCCTTCAGATTTAACAGGTGCCGTTGAGAAACCACCGAGCATCACTTCTTCTTCAAAGGCTCTATCAGATGCCTCTTCTTCAAAGATTTCTGAATGCTCGTTTTCGTAACGATCATATTCCAACCCAAACAGAGCGTTTAGACCGGGTTCTAGCTCTTTAGCTAGTTGTGCGCGTGATATAGCCATATTTAACCCTCCTTATACGCCTGTCGAAGTCGCTGTCGTTTGAGAATCAAACCGCGACGTGGTTGCATTGAAATGAGCGTTGATGCGAACAATTAATGGTATACCCGCTGCGGTAAAATCATTGTTTGCTTCATCATCCATGATACCAACAATACGCAACGGTAAAGTCGCTGTTGTATTTATAGATGAAACGCTCAATGCTGAGTTTGAATTGCCCGTATTGGTTGAACCAGTACGCGCAGATGTACCCAAAGATGCGTTTGCAAAAACGCCTGTCAAAGCAGTGGCACGATCTGTAAGAGTCGCGTCAGAAGCTACTTTAAACAATTGATTTGGGTTATCAGCAACAAAAGCTTTAACAGGGTGGTTAGTATCAACGCTGACATTATTGGAACCAGGCCAGAAATTTTTAAATACTGGTTTTTTAGTCCCTGAATCAACATATTCTACGCCCATCAGAACACCAAGAGCAGGAGTTGAACCCCCACTTGTCGCTCCCGCATGATCTATTACGCCTGCCGCAGTTGGCACACATAAAGAGTATTGGAAGATCGGATTGGTGTTGTTAGAAGCGATTTCATACTGAGTTACCCCAGTAGAATTTACACCGTTTCCAACAAGCCCGATAGGACGTAAACCGAAGGCAGTTTCTTGATTTGCCATTTTAGTTTTCTCCTAATTGGGCGACCCTAATTTTTACGAGGGCCACCGAAGGTTACACGAGATTGACGATCAGCTTTACTAATCGTCATGGTTGAGTGAGCATTCTCGCGCATCATGTCATAATCAACAGCTTCCATCTGATCCTGCGACTTTCCATCAAAATACGCAGTTCTTTCGGCAACCGTCTCTTCTGGTATCCGTGCGAGAATTAAGCCGCCTATTCCAAATACACCTTCATATTTTCCTGATTCTACAACGGGAGCTTCAAAGTCAGGATATTCGTCCTTACGAACGAGTTCCCAACCCTCCCGCATTTTAGCACTGATGTTTTTCGTATCATCAAATCCTCGCGTTTCGGCTCGAATCCAACGATGTTTAAAGCCATCAGGGGCAGGCGGTGCATCTAACATCGACGGGGGCGACCACGGCTTACGTTGTGCCGTTTTTTCCCTAGTTTGGTTTGCGCGAGAAGTTCGCTTGATTGGTCCTGTGTTTTCTTCGGTCATCTTACTTACTCCTTCACGTATTTCGCATATTCTTCTAGCGGCACACCCAATTTCTTCGCAATTGCGACTTGGCTAGGGGTGAGTCTAACCTTTTTCCCACTGCTGCGCCCAGAATTTGATCTTGATACGCCTGCAACCGTCTGAGCGGGCCGTTTGCTTGCGCTTTTCGCGTTACCTCCGAAAGTATCGGAAATGCGGCGATCAAGTTCAGTATAGTACTCATCGCTCGTCGGGTCAAACCCTTCGTCTTCAACGAGCTTTTTATGTATTCCAAATGCAGCAAAAGTTTTGGCTTCGTCTTGACCAAACCAATCGTTTCGCTGCGCCCATTCCTCTGCTTTTTTATCAGGTCTACGGACAGGCGGAGCTTGCTGCGCTTGCTGTGCAGGCTGTTGAACCTGTTGCTGCGCCTGCTTTCTCTGCCTTTCTTGGGCAACTTTAGCTTGGTTTGCACGTTCGCCCTCTTGCGCAAGAGTGATCATGCGTTTATTTGCCTCAACCGCAGCCGAGGTGTCTCCAATTTCCATAGCACGAGCTAATTCTTTTTCAACTTGCTCCATCTGTGTTTGAACACGAGTTGAATACTCATTCACATAATTAGTATCTAAATTTGAAAAACGTTGTTTTAATTGTTGAGCTTCTTCTTGAACCTGTTTTGCGTAATTTAAGGCTTCTTCCTCGCGTCTTTGAGCCTCTCGCATCTTTTTTGTTAAACGATCTATACGTTTTTGTGTAGCACTTTCTGCTTTTTCGAACTGATCATCGTTTTGTTCAACAATTTCTACAGTATCTTCCTGTTTCTGTTCTTTTTCGGAAGTTTCAACTTCTACTTCAGTATCCATTTCCATTTCTAATTGTTCTTGCTCTGCCATAAATATCTCCTAGTAATGCAAAACGTCTTCTGGGTCACTAATTTTTGCCAAAATTTCATCGTCATTCAAAATTCTCACTTCTCCACCGTCAATGTTGAAACGAGAGCCAGAATATCTAGCAAACATCACCCAATCTTTTTCTTGACACCACGGTCCTGTTGGGAATTTTTCGCTATCTTTGTATGCTAAAGAGCCAACTTTTAAGACGTAGCCAACCTGAGTAGACACTTGTTGTTGATCTACGGCTGATTCAGGCATGTAAACACCGCCCTCAGTCTTACCTTTGCCCCGGTACGGAAGTACAAGTATTCTCCAACCTGTTGGATTTGGCATTCTATCTAGGAGGGAACCACCAATGTTCTCTGGATTGAGAACTTTTGGAGCTTCGTAAGCCTCTGAAAGATTAGCTACCGCCGCTTTCACAGAGGATAAATTAAATTTTTTGTCAGTCATCGCTGCGCTCCTGTTTATCTAGCAGGCCCTTGAGTTCCTGTTCCACGTGATTTAGGGCTTCAAGATTTCCCATAAGCTCACGATATTGCTCCATCGACGAGACATTGCCAAACTGCATCAAGTCAACAACACCTTGTCTTCTGTCCTTTATAATGCGAAAAACTGCCTCCGCAACATATATCTCATCCATTCTTAGATATTCCCACCTTTTCTTATATGAGAGATGCTAAGATATTTTGAGACAATATGCAATTATATATTAAACCACCTATATATTTTTTGGGTTTCCTCTTTTCGGTGCTTTAAACCATTGTATCCGCCGTTCACCCTTTTGGTGATCGTCTTGATCGTTTCGTCATTCACACCTTCGTCACAAATTTCCCACAATTTATTTCTATGAAAGAACCAAATTGCGCTTTCCATCGGGTATTTTGAAGCCACAAGGTCAGGATCCTTCATTATTTCAGGTAAATCCATGTCCGATGCAAACTGAGAGTAATTATTTTTGCCCGTGCATTGCAGAAATCCGCGGCCTCGCCACAAATATCCTTGTCCGTCATTACCCATTCTGCCTCCGTAGACTTTATCTGCCAAGGCTTGAGGGTTTCTAGCGCATTTTTCCGCCTCACCCTCGGTTGGAAAGTATTTTCCAAACACTTTAAGAATGGATTCTTTAGAATAATTTAAGTTTTCCTCTACATAACGAAAAGTTCCGCTCTCATGCACTAATTGACCCAAAAAATGAGCACCGCGCTCTGGATTTAACGCATAGTGGTTACAAATAGCTTTCGCTGTGTTGGGTCCAAACGCACCATCCGGGTTTGAACCTATCTTTTCTTGTAATGTTTTAAGTGCTTCACTCATTAACAAACTCCTTCGATCCGCAGACACGCTCATATACCATGTCTGACGTGTAACTTTCAGCCCATTTATTTTCCGTGAAAGTACAAAAGGCCCACAAATCATTCACATCTGCATTCAAAAGATCAATAATGTCCTGTTGCGCAGAAACTTGACCCTGTAAATGCTCAATGTCATGTACAATGTTGCTGATATACCACACTAAACCAACTAATTGCACCGCCATAGCAAAAACTAAGGCTACTGGTATCTTTAAATCACTCATTTTTTACTGTCCGTTTTCTTCAACTTATCAAATGACCTCATTCCTCCGATCCCAAGCATACCAAGCAATAAAGGCATCATCACTGACATATCGGCTTGTG
>Ga0160423_10000427_pt1 | contig 34212 bp, 31 predicted proteins | sample CRUFie14St8metaG_FD_108191 | JGI IMG/M metagenome (GOLD analysis project Ga0160423, IMG submission 108191) | Marine microbial communities from the Costa Rica Dome - CRUD Field 142mm St8 metaG | ecosystem: Environmental > Aquatic > Marine > Oceanic > Photic zone | place: Costa Rica: the Eastern...
ATACGTGTCTGACCACCAGTAGCCGCAACAAGCGAGCCAAACGACCCGATGCCAAGGGCAAGAGCGAGACCCGGGCGTCGCCCACGCCGACGCATAAATGCAGCCAACGGAATCGATGTCAACGCTGCGCCGAACGTGAACGCCGCCGACCCGAGGCCGGCGAGTCGGTCGGAACCCAGCATGTCTTTTGCGAGCAGCGATACGACCGCAACTGTGCCAGCAACTGCGGCCTGCCCGGGCACCACTGCAACCCGCAACGTCATCAAGGTGCGCCGCTGTAACTCGGCCCGATGTTCGAGAGAGTCGATCGACGATTGGATCACGCAAGCAAGTCTCGCAGGAAACCCCCCGTGTGAGAGGTATCGACTGCGGCGACCTGCTCTGGTGTGCCTTCGGCAACAACGGCTCCACCCCCGACCCCACCCTCGGGGCCAAGGTCTATTAACCAGTCAGCGGTTTTAATCACGTCGAGATTGTGCTCAATGACCAGCACGGTGTTGCCCTGGTCGACAAGACGACCCAACACCGTCAGCAAACGCCGGACATCTTCAAAGTGCAAACCCGTCGTCGGTTCATCGAGTAAGTAAATGGTATGACCGGTGGAACGCTTCGCAAGTTCGGTCGCCAACTTCACTCGCTGGGCTTCACCACCCGACAACGTCGGAGCCGATTGGCCGAGCCGAACATAGCCAAGCCCCACATCCATCAACGTCTGCAAATAGCGGGCGATCGAAGGTTGATTACTAAAGAACTCAACAGCCTCAGCCACCGGCATATTCAATACATCCGCGATGTTCTTACCTTTGAACTCAACGTCAAGGGTGTCGCGGTTATAGCGGGCACCCTTGCAGACCTCACACGGCACATACACGTCGGGCAAGAAGTGCATTTCGATCTTGATCGTCCCGTCACCTGAGCAGGCGTCACAACGACCACCCTTCACATTGAACGAGAACCTGCCGGGAAGATAGCCACGCATTTTTGCCTCATTCGTTGCCGCAAACAGCTTGCGAATGTGATCGAACACCCCGGTGTAAGTCGCCGGGTTCGAACGCGGAGTGCGGCCAATCGGTGACTGGTCCATATCGATCACCTTGTCGAGGTGTTCAATGCCCTCGATTCGGCGATGCTTACCAGCAGGAATTTTCGACGAATAAATCCGCTGCATCAACACCGGCAACAAAATGTCACGGACAAGGGTGGACTTTCCGGAACCTGACACACCTGTCACCGCAACAAAATTTCCGAGCGGAATATCGACATCAACATCTTGCAAGTTGTGTTCACGAGCGCCAATGACTCGTAGAGCATGCTCCCCTCGAGCACGCCGCACTTCTGGCAGCGGAATCGCTCGACGGCCCGCAAGATAATCACCGGTCACCGACGCAGAAGCCTTTTCAACACCGGGCACTGGCCCCGAGTACACAATTTCGCCACCGTGCTCACCGGCCCCTGGGCCAATGTCAACAATCCAGTCGCTTTCACGAATGGTCTCTTCGTCGTGTTCAACAACAATCACCGTGTTGCCCAGATCACGAAGACGAGTCAACGTGTCGATCAACCGTCGGTTATCACGCTGGTGGAGACCGATCGACGGCTCGTCGAGCACGTACAGGGTGCCCACCAAACCAGAACCAATCTGGCTTGCAAGCCGAATGCGTTGCGCCTCTCCTCCCGCCAGAGTTCCTGCCGATCGCGCCAACGTCAGGTAATCGAGACCGACGTCAAGCAAAAAGCCAAGCCGAGCGTTGATCTCTTTTGTCACGCGCTCAGCAATCATTCGATCTCGGTCAGACAGCTCTAGGCCCGCAAGAAATTCTGCGGAATCGGCGATCGACATCTCACACACCTGCGAAATATTCCGTTCGTTAATGGTCACTGCAAGGGTGAACGGCTTCAGGCGCGCGCCGTCACAGGCCGAACACGGCACCTCACGCATGTACCCCTCGAACTGCTCACGGGTCCAGTCACTATCTGCAGATTCGTGACGACGTTTAATCCACGGAATCACTCCCTCAAACTCCGACGAGAACGTTCGTGCCCGACCGTAACGATTGCGGTATCTCACCGTCAACCGCCCCCGAGCACCACCAAGAAGAATCTTCTGATGCTTCGACGGCAGATCTTTCCACGGCAAGGTCAGGTCGATGTCGTTGGCTTCAGCCACCGATTCAAGCATGCGGGTGAAGTACTGCGTGTGAGCCGATCGCCACGGCACAATCGCTCCATCGACCACTGACACTTCGACATCCGGAATCACAAGTTCAGGGTCGACCTCAAACGTGGTACCAAGACCGTCGCAGGTCTGGCAAGCTCCGTACGGCGAGTTAAACGAGAAATTACGAGGAGCAGGTTCGTCGTAGCTCGATCCACACACAGGACAGGCAAGATGCTGGCTGAACGTCAACGTCTCGCCCTCGTCACCATCACGAGGAACAATGTCAACCTGAGCCACACCATCGGCGAGTTGCAAGGCAGTTTCAAGCGAATCGGTGAGTCGCCGCTCAATTCCCTTGCGAAGCACCAAACGGTCGACAACAACCTCGATGTCATGCGACTCATAACGAGCAAGCCGGTCTTCGCCCTTCAAAAACTCATCGATCTGAACCGTCTCACCGTCAATGCGAGCACGCACGTACCCCTGCCCCGAAAGGTCTTCGAGGAGTGTCTCGTACTCACCTTTACGTCCGCGAACCACCGGCGCAAGGATCTGGAACCGGGTGTCAGGTTCGAGTTCAAGCACCCGATCGACAATCTGCTGTGGGGTCTGGCGCTGCAGGCGCGAACCGTCATCTGGACAGTGCTGCACGCCGATCCGGGCATACAAGAGTCGGAGATAGTCGTATACCTCGGTGATCGTTCCCACTGTTGAACGCGGGTTTCGGCTTGCCGACTTTTGGTCAATAGAAATCGCAGGCGACAGACCTTCGATGACATCGACATCGGGTTTATCCATCTGACCTAAAAACTGCCGGGCATACGACGACAGCGATTCGACGTACCGTCGCTGGCCTTCTGCGTAGATAGTGTCGAACGCAAGACTTGACTTACCCGAGCCCGACAAGCCGGTGAACACCACCAAACGATCTCTCGGAACTTCGACCGACACATTCTTCAGGTTGTGCTCGCGGGCGCCTCTCACGGTGATGACCGGGGCGTCTCCAGCTGCAACTTGAGCCGCTGACCGCCGGGCACGAGCGGCCGCTTGTGCCTTTGGAGAAGACACCGGCGACTTTTTTGCAGCACCCGATTTTGCAGTAGCGCTCCCCTTCTTCTTCGCTGCGGGACGGGACCCCGCCTTCGAAGTCGTTGTTGAACGAGAAGCCACGACTGGCGAGGCTAACCGGCCCTCAGTCACCGAGCGTCACGGAGTTCACGACGAAGATCTGCGATCTCATCTCGCAGCCGGGCCGCGTACTCAAACTTCAATTCGACCGCAGCCTCATGCATTTCCTCTTCGAGGCTTTGAATGAGACGGGCAATTTCCTTCTCGGGAAGCGAGGCCAACTCACGCTGTACCTTTTCTCGCTCACGCTTCCGACGACGATCTTTGCCAGGCACCGGAGTCGTACCCGCATCAGGTCGCAACATTGACAAAATATCGCCCACCGCTTTTCGGATTGTCTGTGGGTCAATGCCGTGCTCTTTGTTGTACGCAATTTGCACATCGCGACGACGCTTTGTCTCAGAAATCGCTCGCTGCATCGAATCGGTCACTCGGTCGGCATACATCACGACCTGCCCGTCAACATTCCGGGCGGCACGACCAATCATCTGAATGAGCGAGGTCTCACTCCGCAAAAACCCCTCTTTGTCGGCATCGAGAATGCATACGAGTGATACCTCAGGGAGGTCAAGACCCTCACGCAACAGATTGATGCCTACCAGCACATCAAACTCGCCGAGGCGTAGCGCCCGCAGAATTTCGATGCGCTGGATCGTGTCGATATTCGAATGGAGATACCTGACCCGCAACCCTTGCTCAAGCAAATAATCGGTGAGGTCCTCGGCCATTTTCTTCGTCAGCGTCGTCACCAACACGCGATCACCTTTGGTCACTCGATCGCTCACCATCTCGATGAGATCATCGATCTGGCCTTTCGTTGGACGAACAATAACCTCAGGGTCAACAAGCCCTGTCGGGCGCACGATCTGCTCTGCAACATTGTCAGAAATCGACAATTCATAGTCACTTGGTGTTGCCGACAAGAACACACATTGGTTGATACGTTCCATCGTTTCATCGAAGGTCAACGGTCGGTTATCTCGAGCGCTTGGCAGACGGAAGCCATGTTCGACGAGCACATCTTTTCGACTGCGATCACCCGCATATTGGCCGTGCAACTGCGGCACCGCAACATGGCTTTCATCGATCACGAGCAGATAATCGTCCGGGAAGTAGTCGAGCAAGGAGAACGGAGGCTCGCCCGGCTCACGCCCATCGATGTGCATCGAATAGTTCTCAATCCCTGAGCAGTAGCCGACCTCCGCCATCATTTCAAGGTCATATTGGGTACGCATCCTCAACCGCTGCGCCTCAAGCAACTTCTGCTCACGTTCAAACTCGCTCAGGCTGGTTTGCAATTCAGCCTCAATGCCCGCAATCGCCCTAGCCATACGCTCGACACCTGCGACATAGTGTGTCGCAGGAAAGACATATGCACGAGACAACTCTTCCTGCGTCTCGCCCGTGATTGGGTCGATACGAGTGAGACGATCGACCGTGTCACCAAACATCTCGATGCGAAGAACCGATTCTTCGTACGCCGGATGCACCTCGATCGTGTCGCCTCGAACCCTGAACTTTCCACGAATAAGCGTCATGTCGTTGCGGTCATATTGCATGTCGACCAAGCGACGAAGAATCGAACGCATGTCGTAGTCGATACCCACATTTAGATCGAGAAGTTGCCCTCGGTACTCGTCAGGAGAGCCCATACCGTAAATGCACGAGACAGAGGCAACGACGATCGTGTCACGACGAGTGAGCAACGCCGCCGTCGACGAGTGGCGTAACCGGTCGATCTCATCATTGATTGATGAATCCTTCTCGATAAACGTGTCGCTCGACGGGATGTACGCCTCAGGCTGGTAATAGTCGTAATAGGAGACGAAATACTCAACCCGATTGTTGGGGAAGAACTCTCTCATCTCTTGAGCTAACTGAGCGGCAAGACTCTTATTTGGAGCCAAGATCAGCGTAGGTCGTTGCACTTTCTCGATTGTCCATGCAATCGTCGCCGATTTACCCGAACCAGTGATGCCCAGCAGCGTCTGAAATCGATGACCGGCCTCTACACCCTCGGCGAGTGACGCAATCGCTTTTGGCTGGTCGCCCGCTGGCGCAAACTCAGAAACAACCTCGAACACTTCCTTGCGTTCTGCAGACACATCGGCACTCATTCGATCCTCGAAACATCGACCACCGGCACATCGGGCTCAGGCGTTGACGCACGAAAACGCGCACCCGCTCCCGGCAACAACTCGTCAAACGCAGTATTCACGAGGTCCCAATATCGAACTTCAATGCCGGCCCGACCACGATCTCGGCCGTCGACATACTCGGCAACAGGCTCATCTGCTGGAACGTACGTGATCACCGCGTCAATCTCGAACTCTGCTGCATTTCCCTCAAGCAATTCCACCGCGTCGGTCACGTCGACCCGCTCGTAGCGCCGCTCGCGCTTGTCGAGACGAGCGAGCTCACTATCAGAAACCGATGCAATCACACCATTCATCACCGCTGACGGAGCCGGCACGATGCCGAGGGCAACGACGGTGTCGATCGACGACACTTCGCCTCCGGTGTACCGCTCAGGCGAAATGAGGTGGCCGTAATTCCAGCGACGTTCCCATCCACGCAATTCAGCAGCAAGAAAATCGCCGCCACGCACCGGCAGCCGGCCAATCGTCGAACCCAGCGACACCGGGCTGACCAACGAGCCATAGCCAAACACCCATGTACTCACCCAGTGATCTGCCCCCACATATCTGCAACCTGAGCGCGCAAGGTTTCAACATCACCAGAGTTATCAACAACATGCGACGCAATCTCAAGACGCTTCTCCCGAGATGCTTGATTAGCGATGCGATTTCGCGCATCAGATTCATCCATGCCGCGAATATTCACGAGTCGCTCAACCGCAATCTCAGGATCGATATCAACCACGATCGTTGCGTCAAGGTCATCACGAGGGTTCTCTGCAAGCAACGGGAAGTCGAGCACCACATGCTGGCCACCGTCGTGACCAACTTTGATCTGGCGCAAAATTTCTGCGTGCATCGCCGGATGCACGATGCCATTGAGATCTTCCAGCGCAGCCTTCGACTGTTCGTCGGTGCCAAACACAATTTCAGCCACTGCCGCACGATTCAACGAACCATCATCACGCAAGATTGACTCACCGAAACGTTCAGCCATAGCAGCTAGCACCGGAGAACCAGCCAATTGCAACTCACGAGCTACCTCATCGGCGTCAACGATGCACGCACCAAACTCGGCGAGCAACGACGACACCGTCGACTTGCCCGCGCCGATGCCACCGGTCAACCCGACCAGCAGCATGAGATCACCCCTGCTCTGCAGCTTCGGCGTCGGCGGCTGGCGCTTCTTCTACTGCAGTGGCGGTGGGTTCTGCGCTGTTTTCATACTCAGCCCACGCGGCTTCCATCTGCTCTTCGCTGTGCATCCAGTTGCCTTCGTCGTCGACATCAAAGTGCTCGCGGTATTCGGCGGCGAGTTCGCCACCCTCTGCGGCCTGCTTGATCGACAAACTGATGCGACGACGCTCGAGATCGAGATCGATGATCTTCACCCAAAGCTCTTCACCAGGAGTCACAATGTCGCCAGGGTTCTCCACGTGATGCGCAGACATTTCCGAGATGTGCACGAGACCTTCGATGCCGTCGCCGACCTGGACAAATGAGCCGAACTGGACAAGCTTGGTGACACGTCCGTACACCAACTGCCCGACAGCGTGACCCTCTGCGAACTCTGCCCAAGGGTCTTGCTGGGTGGCTTTCAAACTCAGACTGATCCGCTCACGCGAAAAGTCGACATCAAGAACTTGAACAGTGACAGGGTCGCCGACTGCAACAACTGAACCCGGGTGGTCGACATGCTTCCATGACAACTCGCTGACATGGATGAGGCCGTCCATTCCACCGAGATCAACGAATGCGCCAAACGAGACCACCGACGACACGGTACCTTCTCGAACCTCTCCGATCTTGAGGTTGGTGAGGAAGCTGTCGCGGGTCTCCTTCTGGTTCTCTTCGAGGTAGGCCCGGCGAGACAGCACCACATTGTTGCGGTTCTTGTCGAGCTCAATGATCTTGGCCTGCACGACGGTGCCAATATATGGCTGCAGGTCACGCACTCGGCGCAATTCAACAAGCGAGGCTGGAAGGAATCCGCGAAGCCCTATGTCGACGATGAGTCCGCCCTTCACAACCTCGATAACCGGGCCTTCAACGACAGCCTCTGCCTCTTTCTTGGCTTCGATGTCGCCCCAAGCCCGCTCATATTGAGCACGCTTCTTCGACAGAACCAAACGACCTTCTTTGTCTTCCTTGGTGAGCACGAGAGCCTCGATGGACTCTCCTATCGACACCACTTCTGCCGGATTCACATCGTTGCGAATGCTGAGCTCACGAGATGGGATCACGCCTTCGCTCTTGTATCCGATGTCGAGCAGAACCTCGTCTCGGTCGATCTTCACGACGACGCCGCTCACCAACTGCCCATCGTCGACTTCGGGAATCCCGGTGACCGCCTCGGAGAAGTTGGTGTCGTTATCTACGACCTGACGGGGTGTGTATGTTCCCTCGTCGTCGAACGTTCCCATTGCGGGGTCGATGACTGGGGTACTCGTGGTGTCGGACAAGGCTCGTTACTGCTTTCAGGAATATTGATAAAAGAACCCACTGCGAGAATGCAGTGCGTTGCGAAGGCTATCAGTGGTCTCTGCGCATCACATCCGATGGGCAACAAGAAGAAATTCCGGTGAATCCACGTGAGGAAGATCACTTCCATACGCGCCTGGCTCAACGCTCGAAATCGACTCAGCCTCAAGGCCGTAGAGCGCACAGAGCAGGCGCAGTTCGCGGGGTGTGTAGCACGCCGTCCACAGGTCGACCTCAGCGCCAACGCCATCGGGGTTACGAATCTCGGTACGTTCGTGGTTGACCCCCGAATTGGCATCAAAATCAGACGGATATTCCCCTTTGGCTTGAGCCTGCACCACGAAATAACTGCTGAATGCCGAGAGGGCAAGGCGTCCCCCCGCTTTTAGGCAAGCCGCCAAACCCGAAAACACAACAGCATTTCCATCAACGCCCGAACGCTCAGCATCACTCGGTCCATCAGATGCAGTCATCAACCCGAAGGCCCCCTGGCAAAGACAGATCACTGCATCAAACGCTCTATGAAGGTCATCTGCGTCAACGAGTTCACGAGCGTCACGACGCTCAAAGGTCGCTCCCTCAGGGGCGCCAGTTCTAGCAAGATCGATAAACGCCTGTGAAATATCGATGCCGTACACCTCGACACCTCGTCGAGCCAGCTCGTGAGCATGGCGACCCGGCCCACACCCAACGTCAAGCACCCGCATTCCGGCGTTAAGAGAGAGCACATCGAAGAGATGGTCACACTCCGCAACCGTCCCCTTCGTGAACGAATAGCGCAAATATGCAGAACCCAGATGATCCGCTAAGCCTTCAAACCAGTGATCTTGCATCATCGCCCGGAGACAGTCAGCCTTTTGCGTCAGCCCAGGTCGAACCCCACGCAACATTGACTTCGAGCGGCACGTCAAGTTCAACGGCAGAGCGCATCAACCCGGTCACCAGTTCTCCAACAACGACGTGCTCGGCTTCAAGCACCTCAACAATTATTTCGTCATGTACTTGGAGGACGATGCGTGACGCGAAGCCACCCTCGGTCAATGCCCGGTCGACATCGACCAACGCTATTTTGAAGACATCTGCCGCAAGGCCCTGAATCGCAGCGTTCATCGCCTGCCGCTCCCCTGCTTGCCGTACCCGCCAATTCGAGTCGAGCAGCTCAGGAATTGAACGCCGGCGACCGAACAGTGTCTCGGTATAACCCTTCGTGCGAGCTTCGGCCACTGCACGGTCCATATAGGCCTGTACCGCCGGAAATGCTTCAAAGTACGAATGAAGGATCACTGCCGCCTCGTCGGTCGGAATTCCAAGACGCTGACCGAGGCCATAAGCCTCCATGCCATAGGCGAGCCCATACGACACCATCTTCGCTTTCGAACGCTGATCGAGTGACACCTCACCGGCATCGACCTCAAAGACTCGAGCCGCAGTCGCGTTGTGAATATCGACCCCATCATTGAACGCCTCAAGCAACCCCGGATCAGCCGCAAGGTGAGCGATGCAACGCAACTCGATCTGGTTGTAATCGGCAACCAGCAATTGGCAGCCATCAGCAGGCACGAATGCCGTTCGGAACACACGACCCTCATCGGAGCGAATCGGGATGTTGTGGAGGTTCGGACGATCAGAACTCAATCGGCCCGTTCGAGCAACCGTCTGATTGAAAGAGGCGTGAATGCGATCATCAGCAGCAACTTCATTCAACAACCCCTCGCCGTATGTCCCACGCAGCTTGTCGAGTTCACGATGTCGCAGCAACGGTTCAATAAATTCGGGCCACTGGTCACGCAACTTCTCAAGCGTTGCCGCGTCAGTCGAATACCCGCTCTTCGTTTTGCGAACGCCCGCCGGACTCAACTCATGCTGGTCGTACAACAGCGCCCGAAGCTGCGTTGGCGAGTTCAAGTTGAGATCGGGCGAATCGGCAACCGTCCGCAACTCATGTGCGAGAGCGTCGACACGATCACGCAAATCACGTCCGATCTCTTCAAGCGCCACGCGATCAACTGCGATTCCGATGTGTTCCATCCGCGCCAACACCCGAATCAGCGGAACCTCAGTCTTGCTAAACAGCGCAGCAACCCCTGAATCGTCGACGCCGCTCGTCAACGGCCCTGCAAGCTCGCGGACTGCCAGCGCAACGCCCGCCGCCTCGGCGTCGTGTCGCTCGCCGTCAAGAGCGAGCTGACCCGATGGGGTTCCCGAGGTGAGATTGCCGTCAAGCACTCGCTGAGCAAACCTCTCAAGAAGGTCAGAGACCGTGAGCTTCGCATAGCCAGGGTCGATCAGATAGGCGGCGACACCAACATCAAATACGAGGCCGGGGAGGTCACCACCTACCTCGAGCAGTGAACGAATCAGTTCTTTCGACTGATGTGAACGCACACACCCGTGCTGTGACAACGAGCCAAGCACGGCTGTCTCTGTCAACAATGACGATGCCACCCACAGCACATCATCGCCTGAGCCAGACACGATCGCCACTCCCTCAAGAGAGGAACGTCCTGCGTCACCAGACCACGCAGCCGCAATATCGAGCACGTCTGTGCCCTCGATTAAGGACACCACCTCATCGACCGATGCTGCAAGGGATACCGCAGGCTCGATCAGGCTGTCACCATCTCCGAGTATCTCAGAATCGGAGGTCTCGGGCTCCCCCGCTGCAATGGCCACAAGAATTCGTGTTCGAAGTTGAGCAAATTCGAGCACATCGAACAGACGATCAACCTCGGCCTGGTCAGGAGTGATGCGCAGCGTATCGACCTCGAGATCACCAATCGGCGCATCACGCCGCAACTCCATCAGTTCAAGGTTTCGACGAACACGATCGGCAGATTCGGCAAGGTTGGCTCGCAACTTCGGCGTCTGCTCATCAATAGCAGCCAAGATCCCCTCAACACCACCGTACGAGTTGATGAGTTTCGCAGCAGTTTTCTCGCCAACTCCGGGGACGCCGGGAAGATTGTCACTCGGATCACCACGCAACGCGGCGTACTCGACGTACAAGGCGGGAGTCACCCCAGTGCGTTCAAGAATTCCGGCCTCGTCGTACAGCGCGTAATCACTGACGCCACGCTTGTTGTACATCACCCGGATATGCGGATCAGAAACGAGCTGATATGAATCACGATCACCGGTGACGATGATCGCCTCATCGCCCCGAGCCGCAAGCTCGGTCGCCGCCGTCGCCAAAATGTCATCAGCTTCCCAGCCAGCAAGCTCAACATGATGGACACCCAGGGCGGTCAGCACCTCACGAACGATCACCATCTGCTGCTTCAGTTCGTCAGGAGCTGACTCGCGTTGCGCCTTATATTCCGGTTCAGCCTCGTGCCGAAAAGTGGGCTCAGGGCGATCAAAGGCGACGAGCACGCCGTCAGGCTCCTGATCTTTCAACACGTTGGTGAGCATCGAGACAAAGCCAAACACCGCGTTAGTGACCTGACCAGATGACGTCGCCATGTCAGACGGCAAGGCAAAAAATGCCCGGTAGGTCAGCGAGTTGCCGTCGATGAGCAGGTACTTCGCCACGGCGAAATCACTCGGGCCGAAGTTCGCCGTCGATAATGCGATCGGCTACGTCACGCATTCGGATGCGCTCGGTCATTGCAGTGCGCTGGATGAACGAAAACGCATCAGCTTCCGACAACGCGCACTCATCGATGAGGATCCCTTTCGCGCGGTCAACAATTTTTCGCGCAGCCAACTGCTCTCCAAGCGCATCAATCTCTCCGGTGAGATCACGTAACTCTCGGAACCGTCCGATAGCGACTTCAATCGCAGGAACGAGGTCGCTGCGTTGAAACGGCTTCACCAAAAAAGCAAGCGCTCCTGCGTCACGGGCTTGCTCAATGACCTCTCGTTGAGAAAAGGCGGTCAACATCAACACCGCACACAGCTTTTCTTCGGTGATCGTGGCCGCAGCCGACAAACCATCTGCCCCGGGCATTTTGACGTCGAGCACCGCAAGATCCGGTTGCAATTTGCGCACCAAATCGACGACCTCGTCACCTCGGCCTGTCTCACCAACGACCTCGTAGCCCTCTTCTTCAAGGGTTTCTCGAAGATCCATGCGAATGATGGCTTCGTCTTCTGCAATTACCACTCTGATCGTCATGCTGACCCACTCATCGCATCGAGCAACTCATCTTGACGCTGCTGAAGCTCTTGTATTTTCGAAAGAACATGCTCACGATGCCTCATCAGCGCATCTGCATGCTTGCGAGCCTCGCCAGCATCACGACTTGCCAACGGGGTTTCCGATACCAAAGCCCGAAGTTCATGGTCTGCAGCCTCGTCGGCGACCACCGTCAACTGTTCATCGATCTGCGAGAGCTCCTCACGTAGCGACACCAACCGGGAAGCATTTTGCGACAACCGTCGTTCGAGGAGCCATTTCGACATAGCCACCATGCTACGAGGTTCGTGCCCCGAGTCGGATTCGAACCGACACTGGACGGTGTTTGAGACCGCTGCCTCTGCCGTTGGGCTACCGGGGCGACGCCAAGCAGGATACCCCGTCACACCTGCGACCCCAGTCTCGGTTCAACGGAAATCTTGAAGTAATCACCGGCGACCACTCGGCGCCGTCTAGCCTCGTATCGTGCTTGCATTCACCTTCCCCGGTCAGGGGTCACAACGACCAGGCATGGGTCGGCCTTGGGCCGACCACGACAGCTGGGAACTTGTTCAAGAAGCGTCAGAAGTAGTCGGCCGAGATGTGGCGCATCTTCTTCTCGACGCCGACGCCGACGACCTCAAAGACACTCGAAACGCCCAGCTGACGACATTTGTGTCGAGTCTCATGGTGCTCGACGCAGTTGAGCGCCTCGGCGTCTCACCCGATGTTCTCGCCGGACACAGCCTAGGTGAATACACTGCTCTCGCCGCTTCGGGAGCGCTCGGCTTCTCTGAAGGCGTCACACTTGTGCAAGAACGCGCCGATGCAATGCACGATGCCGGCAACGAACAGCCGGGGACAATGGCAGCAGTGCTCGGCCTTGACGACGACCAAGTAGAGGTTGCGTGCAACCTTGCCGACGATGAGGTGTGGGTTGCGAACTTCAACGCCCCAGGTCAAGTAGTCATCGCGGGATCCCCAAGTGGCGTGGAAGCCGGCGGGGTACATGCGAAATCGCTCGGCGCAAAGAAGGTCATGCCCCTCCAAGTTTCAGGTGCATTTCACACCCCCTTCATGTCAGCCGCCCGCGACCGCCTTCGAAGCGCAATTACCGCTGCCGGCATTCGCGACAGCGAAATTGCCATCGTTTCCAATGTTGATTCGCAACCGCACACGCTCGGAGACGAGTGGACCTCACTACTCTCAGCCCAACTGTCAAGCCCGGTGCGATGGAAGCATGGTTTACAGGCCATGTCAGAGATGGGCGTCACCGCATTCGCCGAACTCGGCCCAGGTGGAGTTCTCAACGGAATGGCAAAGCGCACCATTAAAGAGGCGAAGACGATCTCGGTAGCCACACCCGATGAACTCGACAAGCTGCTCGAATGGCTCGGTGGAGAACCTGTTGCCGTAGCTAATGAACATGAAGGAGAGCACCTCTTCGCTCACGAGCGTCTCGTCGTTAGCCCGGCTACTGGAATTTTCTCAACTGCGGGCCTTGACGACGGAACCGCGATTTCGGTTGGCACCGTGCTCGGCACCGTTGCCGACGAAGAAGTTCGTTCACCCTTCGCAGGCGTTTTGCAGAGCTACATCGCCGTCGACACAGAACGAGTGGCGGCACGACAACCCATCGCCTGGCTGCGCACCAACTGAGCACGAGATCGGAAGGAGAGCAACATGCCCGCAACCCGACCCGGAGCACAAGGGGCCGTCATCACCGGATGGGGAATGGCCCTTCCTGAACGAGTCGTCACCAATCGCGAGCTCGCCGAAACCCTCGAAACCAGCGACGAGTGGATCGTTGCACGCACCGGAATTCACAAACGCCATATTGGCGGAAGCACCGCCAGCCTCTCTCTCGAATCTGCCCAACAGGCCCTCGACATGGCAGGGGTGAGCCCCGATGACATCGATGCCCTTATCTTGTCGACCACCACCCCCGACCGGGCATGGGGCACATCGGCAATCATCCAAGACAAACTAGGACTGAAATGTGGCGCCTTCGATCTCAACGCCGCATGCTCCGGGTTCGTCTACGGGCTCGTCAACGCTCATGGGCTCATCGCTATGGGGGCCGAACGAGTCCTCGTCATCGGAGCCGACACCCTCTCTCGAATCGTCGACTGGAACGACCGCGGGACAGCCCCGCTCTTTGCGGACGGTGCTGGCGCCATGGTGCTCGAAGCAGTCGATTCTGGTGGGGGCCAGCTACTCGGATGGGATCTTGATGCCGACGGCAGCGCAAGTGAAATCCTCTGGGCAGACGTCGGTGGCACCGTCAACATGGAAGGCAAAGAGGTCTTCCGTCGGGCGGTGCGCATCATGATGGACTCAGCCGAAAAATCGATGGCACACGCCGGCATCACCTCGGACGACCTCACACTGATCGTGCCTCACCAAGCAAATATCCGAATCATCCAAGCCGCATGCGAACGCCTGGGCGTTGAAATGGACCGAGCTGCTGTAACCATTGACCACACCGGCAACACCTCATCAGCATCGATTCCAATGGCATTATGCGAAGCCCTCGAGGCAGGTCGAGTTGCCCCCGGCGATCACGTGCTGCTTGTCGGATTTGGTGGTGGCATGACCGCCGCAAGTGCAGTACTCAAATGGGGAGGAACGTCATGAGCAGAGTTGTTCTCGTCACCGGAGGTTCACGCGGCATCGGTCTTGCGATCGCACACCGATTTGCCGAGCTCGGCGACCACGTCGCAGTCACCTACCACAGCTCTTCCCCACCAGAGGGTTTCTTCGGAGTCAAATGCGACGTCACCTCCACCGAAGAGATTGACCTAGCCTTCACCGCTATCGAAGAGCACTTCGGATCACCCGTTGAGATCCTCGTCTCCAACGCCGGCATCACCCGAGACACCCTGCTTCTTCGGATGGGCGCCGACGACTTCGGAGACGTCATCGATGCCAATCTCACCGCAGCATTCCGAGTCTCAAAACGGGCAGTGCAGCAAATGCTTCGAGCAAGAAAAGGTCGCATAATTTACGTGTCATCGGTAGTTGGGCTACTCGGTGCTGCCGGACAAGCGAACTATGCAGCCTCAAAAGCTGGGCTCGTCGGACTCGCCCGATCGCTCGCACGAGAGCTCGGTTCACGCTCGATCACCGTGAACGTTGTCGCCCCTGGGCCCGTAAGCACCGACATGACTGCGGCACTCGGTGAGGACCGACTCGCTGCTATCACGGCTGCAGTCCCCCTCGCCCGCATGGCCGAACCCGACGAAATCGCCGGGGTGGTCACCTTCCTCGCTTCCCAAGACGCCGGATACATCACCGGCGCAGTGATCCCTGTCGATGGTGGCCTCGGCATGGGCCATTGAACGCTCCGCCACCCAGCGTCACAGATTTCGTAGAATTAGAAGCGGTCAATTGACCAACAACAAACCAAGGAGTAACCGTGGACCAAGCATTGTTCGCCCGTTTCAGCAAGTGCGCAGTCGAAGTGCTGTCAGTTTCTGAAGACCAAGTAACACCAGAGGCACGATTCGGTGACGACCTCGACGCCGACAGCCTCGACCTCGTCGAGCTCGTCATGGCGCTCGAAGAAGAGTTCGGAATTGAAGTTCCCGAAGAAGAACTCGAAGGAATCGAAACAGTCGGACAGGCCTACGATTTGGTGGCCGGCAAACTCTGATGCAAGGCAGCGGTCGGCGTATCGCCGTCACCGGTCTTGGCGTTGTTGCGCCGTGCGGTGTCGGCAAAGAAGCGTTCTGGAACGGTCTTCTCGGGCCCGGACTCGTCGACGTTGGACGGCGGACGTCCATTGACGACTGGGATCCATCTCCATGGTTCGACTCTCCTAAAGACGCTCGACGCGCCGACCGCAGCGAGCAATACGCTCTCGCTGCAGCGACCGAGGCCCTTGAACAAGCGGGGCGACCCGCAGCGAGCGATGACCGTATCGGCACCATCTTCGGGACAGGCGTAGGCGGCATCCAAACCCTTGAAGAACAAATTGCAATCCGTCTCGACAAGGGCGAGCGTAGAGTGTCGCCGTTCCTCGTTCCCATGATGATGGCTAATGCCTCTGGCGCCGCTGTCTCAATGCGGTTTGGCTTCAAAGGACCAAACGAGACGATTTGCACTGCGTGCGCGGCAGGTACACACGCAATTGGGTACGCAAGCCGCCTCATTGCGTGGGGGCTTGCCGACGCTGTCATCGCAGGAGGAACTGAGTACGCCGGTACTGACACCTCCCTTGCATCATTTGGCAATATGACCGCGTTGTCGTCAACTGGTACTTCCCGACCGTTCGATGCCGATCGAGATGGTTTCGTCATGGGAGAAGGGGCAGCTGTGCTCGTGCTCGAAGAGTGGAATTCAGCGGTCGACCGAGGAGCCACCATTATTGGCGAAATACTCGGTGCCGCATCGAATGCCGATGCCCACCACGTCACTGCTCCCTCACCGGGTGGAGTCGGAGCAATTCAATGTATGGAACTAGCGCTCGCCGACGCAGGTGTTGAACCGGCAAGCATCCGTCAAATCAACGCTCACGGCACCTCAACACCGCTAAATGACGCAGCCGAAGGTGCAGCCATTACGTCGGTATTCGGTGAGCGAGTGGTTCCTGTGGTGTCAACAAAAGGCGTGACCGGCCATGCTCTTGGTGCGGCCGGGGCCCTTGAGGCGGCCGCAGTGCTGCTTTCGATGCATCACTCGCTAATCCCACCCACTGCGAACACAACCAACGTCGACAGCGAGATGACCATTGACGTCGTCACTGGTTCACCTCGACCGTGGGAGCCCGGCCCGACAATGTCAAACAACTTTGGGTTTGGCGGTCATAACGGGTCGATCGTGATTGGCACCGGTGCCGATCACCTTTCTTAGCGTCACGCAATCACGAACATGAGGTCGACCTCACAGGCGACTTCACCGTTTACCGAAGCAGTTCCCGAACCTCGGCCGGCACGACTTGAGAGTCGTCCCATCGTGCATTCGAGTAACAGTTCGTCGCCCGGCACGACTTGTCGCCTAAAGCGAGCCTTATCGATGCCGCCAAATAAGGGAAGTCGTTCCGCAAAACGTTCGTCGGCGAGTACAGCAAGTGCCCCCACCTGAGCGATTGCCTCACATATCAGCACTCCTGGCAACGTTGGCTGTCCTGGAAAATGCCCCTCGAAGAACCACTCTTCGCCGGACAATTTCCACCGTCCGCTCGCTGACTCTCCTGGAGCGATATTGACGATCTCGTCGACAAACAGAAATGGTGGACGGTGTGGAAGTAGGTCTTCTGGGCGCACAACTTGACCTTAGTCTCATCATTGGCACCCCTCTCTGGATCGCTAATGAGAGCCAGGGGTGCGGCACGCTCTACAAGGGTTTGTCGAGACCCATCGGGTTAGGAAAAGGAATCTCCTGCTGTTCACGGATGCGCCCAGCCGCCGATTCGAGAACAGCGAGCACTGCTTCATAGTCGTGAGCGAGCCGTGAGACCACTGCAAACGCCTGCCGGTCGGTCATGTCCTCTACCTCAGAACGAAGCCCGCGACCAGCATCACTCAGACGATCTCGGGACTCCAACAACCCGATGTTGACGAGACGTTCCACCGTGCCCAACATGTGGTCGCGATGCCAGCCTCGAGAGTCCTCAAACATCTCAAGGTCAATACCTTGCTCAATTGCGAGCAACACCGTTGCTTCAAGCCCGTTAATTCCGAGAACGGCCAACGCAGCGACATGGCTATCGCCTCGATGCTCTCGCACAGTGGTGCACCATTGCCACAGGTCTCGCAGCGCGACGCCTTCTGGAAGCAGAGCCCGATTCGCAGAGAACAAACCCCGTCCGTGAGGAACGATCGCCGTCACCGCTGACTGCATCACGTGCGACATGTCATCGTTCGGGGGTATCACGCCAAGCCGCTGCAATGCCTGTTCGGCGCTGTGGCTGCGAGCACGCAGCGCCTCAGTTGGCGTTGCGAATGACCATGCATCTGGCAGCGCGCGGTTCACCCTGTCGGCACTGAAATTGTTGAACAGGGCTTCCACCACCGCCGGCTGAGCCCTTCCGAGCGGGGCCGACCGGAAGCCGAAGTAGCCCATCCAAAAGCCCTTGAAACCAACTTCTTGGGTGGCACGAATGCTCTCGACAGAGAAATACGTGACGGCGTGAATCGTTTCGACCGCCCTCCACAGTCGACGCGACGGCGACTCTTTATTCATAGGTACACCTCAACATGTAGGTGACGAACGCCGGACTACACCGCGTCGATTGCTGCACGCACCTCAGCAACATAACGACCAACTTCATCGGGTCCCGACTCCATGAGTCGACGCACCATCGACGCTCCCTGAATGACGCCGTCTGCAACCTCAACTGCGGTAGCAGCCTGCTCTGCATTTGACACACCCACACCGACCAACACTGGAGTATCGGTGACCGCTTTCAGCCGCTCGGCAAGCGCTGTTGCGGTTTCGGCAAGGGTGTCGCGTTCTCCGGTGACCCCGAGCAACCCGACCGAATACACGAAACCTCGTGCCCGCTCAACGATTCGAGGCAAGCGATCATCAGGAGCGGTCGGCGCAGCGAGCATGATCGTCGCCACCCCAGCATCATCGGCGGCAGCCGCCCATTCGTCTGACTCTTCTAGAGGAAGATCCGGCAGAATCGCGCCGGTGACGCCGGCCTCTACGAGCCGATTCGCAAACCTGATCGCCCCATCATGGTGCACAAGGTTGTAGTAGGTCATCACTGCCAAAGGAATGTCAACATCGAGAGAAGGCACCTCTTCCAAGACTGACTGCGGTGTCGTTCCACCCTCAAGGGCGGCTTGTGAGGCCCGCTGAATGACTGGGCCGTCCATCACGGGGTCAGAGAACGGAATGCCGATCTCGACGGCGTCAGCACCATTCGCCGCGCATGCTCGAATTGCATCTTGCCAACCCGGATATCCCCCCGTGATGTAGGGAACAAGCAATTTGCGGCCACCATCTCGTAACGCTCGCAACGACGTTGCGAGATCAGGTGTTGTCACAAGCGATCCTTCAATACGTCCATCATCTGCCCGACATCTTTGTCGCCGCGACCCGACAGATTGAGCAACACGGTCTGGCCCTGCATCGTGTGCGCTTCACGCACTACCCACGCCAAAGCATGAGCCGGTTCAAGAGCAGGAATAATGCCCTCGGTCTGGCTCAACAACTGAAATGCGTCAACGACTTCATCATCTGTCACCGTCGGATACTCGGCCCGATCAATCGATGCGAGGTACGAGTGTTCCGGGCCGATGCCCGGATAATCAAGCCCAGCGGAAATCGAATGCGCTTCTTCGACCTGTCCATACTCGTCTTGCATGAGATAACTGCGCATGCCGTGTACGACACCTGGAATAGAACGAGAAACCGCTGCGCCACCTTGGGGCTCAACCCCAACGAGGCGAGACCGGGTGTCAACGAATCCTGAGAAAATACCGAGCGCATTTGAGCCCCCACCGACACAGGCCGTCACGACATCGGGGTCATCACCAAGCAGCGCACGAGCCTGCTCACGAGATTCATCACCAATGACACGATGGAACTGACGCACCATCCACGGATACGGATGAGGGCCCATCACCGAACCTAAGCAGTAATGCGTATTGCCTACGGTCGCAACCCAGTCACGCATCGCTTCGTTCACCGCATCTTTCAGCGTGCGGCTACCAGACTGCACCGCTTCGACCTCAGCGCCAAGTAGCCGCATTCTGAAGACATTGAGAGCCTGACGTTCGACGTCGACCGCCCCCATGTACACCTTGCATTCCATGCCAAGAAGGGCTGCCGCTGTCGCCGATGCAACACCGTGCTGACCGGCACCGGTCTCGGCGACGAGTCGGGTCTTGCCCATTCGTTTCGCCAGAAATGCCTGTCCCAGCACATTGTTGATCTTGTGAGAGCCGGTGTGATTCAGGTCTTCTCGCTTCAGCAGAAGGCGAAGCCCGAGCTGCTCACCGAGGCGGTGACACTCTGAGAGGCCAGACGGTCGACCGGCATAGTCACGAAGGGCGACATTAAGTTCTTCACGCCACTGCGGGTCAGCCCACGCTTCACGAAAGCCCTCTTCGAGTTCCTGACACGCAGGAACAAGGGTCTCGGGCACAAAACGGCCACCAAACTCACCAAACCGGCCAGACGTATCTGGCTCCGACATCAATGAGTCATCACGTCGCTCAGCAATAGTCATTCGTCCTCCCAGTTATACGGCAGATCATCCGGTCCGATGTAGGGATTCGGGGAGGCTGATCGGGCGTTACTTATGAATTGTCGCACTTTTACCGCATCTTTGCGTCCCGGAGCTAGCTCAACTCCTGAGGAAACGTCGACACCCCATGGTTCGACCGCAGCGACTGCGTCGGCCACATTGTCGGGGTTGAGGCCTCCCGCGAGTATCAACCGCAGCGAATCAGGAACATCTGCGGTGATATGCCAGTCAAACACCTTGCCGCTACCCGGCGAAGGAGCGTCGACGAGCACAACATCGGTGTGGAATCTGTCAGCCCGAGCGAGATGTGGTGAGTCAGCACCAAATGCCTTGACCACCCACCGAATACCATGCCCGGGCCCCCGCTCAACGATCTCCGCGACCTGCTCAGGTGTTTCCGAGCCATGGAGCTGAACCGCCTTCACCCCTGCCTTATCGGCGATAGAGAGCACACGTTCAGGCAATTCGTTCCTGAACACACCAACCGTCATCGTCTCAGCCGGCAACCTCCTCGTGATGTCATACACACGCTGCGGGGCGACCTGGCGCTCTGACGGCGCAAAAATAAAACCGACTGCGTCTGCACCCATCGCAACCGCAAGAAGAGCATCGTCCTCAGTGGTGATACCGCAAATCTTGACGAACATAGGATCAGAAACTACTCACCGGTGACCGCGAAGAGTGGCCACTTCACCTGTCGGATCACCTGATGTCACCAACGTCTCACCGACCAACACCGCTCGATATCCGGCGGTGGTCAGAGCTTCCGCATCGCCACGATGACGCACACCAGATTCAGCGACCGCAATGACGCCGTCAGGCATTGCGCCACCCATTCGCCTTGCACGCTCATGATCGACAGTGAAGGTAACGAGATCGCGTTGATTCACCCCGATCAACGTCGCTCCGACATCTAGGGCAATCGCAAGTTCTGCCTCATCGTGAACCTCGACCAACACATCAAGCCCCACCTCAACCGCAAGTGAATGGAACTGCTCGAGTTCATCGCGGTCGAGGGCAGCAGCGATCAGCAGCAGGCAGTCGGCGCCCATTATTCGGGCATCGAGTACATCGCGTTGAGAGACCGTGAAATCTTTGCGCAACACCGGGAGCGCGCAAGCTTCTCGAGCGGCACGCAGGTCGTCGGCTGAGCCACCAAAGAATTCCTCATCGGTGAGCACCGACACACACGATGCACCGCCGTCGGAGTACTGGCGCACGAGCACCGCCGGATCAAGCCCCGAGAAAAGGTCGCCTTTCGACGGCGACCGACGTTTGATCTCAGAAATGACTGCGATTCCGTCGAGAGCCAAGTCAACCTTCGCCAACGCGTCGGTGAACCCACGCGTCGGGCTTGCCGCCGTTGCCGCCTCGAATAGTTCGTCAAATGGGCGCTCATCTTGAGCAGCCTCCGCCCGATGAGCCTCAAGAATGCGGTCTAGATACGTCGCCATCGGCGCTGCTAAAACCCGAGCCGGCCCGAGAGCTCACCAAGAAGTTGATCGATAGGAACCCGGGTCTGCTCCATCGAGTCACGATCACGCACAGTGACTGCGTTGTCATCGAGTGAGTCGAAGTCAACGGTCACGCACAGCGGCGTGCCAATCTCATCTTGCCGGCGATACCGGCGGCCAATCGCCTGAGTCTCGTCGTAATCGGTCATGTAACGATCGCTCACCAAGCGACGTACCTCCTGCGCGAGGGGTGTCAGCGTGTCTTTTTTTGACAGCGGCAACACGGCAACTTTGTACGGGGCGAGACGAGGGTGCAGCCGAAGCACGGTTCGCACTTCATCATTCACTTCTTCTTCGTCGTATGCGGCGAGAAGGAATGCTGCCATCGTTCGGGTTGCGCCAGCCGCAGGCTCGATGACATACGGCACGTAGCGCTCATTCGTTGCCTGGTCGAAATAGTCAAGACGCTCACCGGAATGTTGAGCGTGCTGAGTGAGGTCGTAATCGGTGCGTTGCGCAATACCTTCGAGTTCGTCCCAGCCCCAGGGGAACATGAACTCGACGTCCGCGGTTCCAGTTGAGTAGTGCGAGAGCTCATCATCGCCGTGGGCGCGAAGGCGCAACATCGAATCTGGAATGCCCAGGTCTCGATACCACTCGAGGCGGTGCTGACACCAGTACTCATACCACGACGGGCCATCTGCAGGTGGCACAAAGAACTCGAGTTCCATTTGCTCGAATTCACGAGTGCGGAAAATCCAGTTTTGAGGAGTGATCTCGTTTCGGAAACTTTTACCCACCTGTGCGATGCCAAACGGTGGCCGCTTTCGGCTCGTCTGCAGCACGCTTGCGAAGTTAGTAAACATTCCCTGAGCCGTCTCCGGGCGAAGGTAGGCATCAGCGCCTGCGTCAGCAACCGGACCTGCCTGCGTCTTGAACATCAGGTTGAACTGACGAGCCTCGGTGAACGACCCGATCGCCCCACAATTTGGACATGTGTTGGGGTCGTCCAACTTGTCTTGACGATGGCGAGTTTTGCACTCGGTGCAGTCGACGAGCGGATCAGAAAAGTTCGCCAAGTGTCCAGATGCCTGCCAGACCTCGGGCGGGCCGAGAATCGCCGCATCGATGAGCACGACATCATCTCGCTGCTGCACCATGGCGCGAACCCACGCGTCTTTCACATTTCGCAGCAACAGCGACCCGAGCGGGCCGTAGTCGTAGGTCGACCGAAATCCGCCGTAGATCTCTGCCGACGGGTAAACAAAACCACGCCGTTTACACAGGTTGACGATTTGGTCGAGATCGGTTGCGGGCATACCTGACAGGCTACGGACATCGTCGCCCAACGGCTCAATGACGTTCGAAGACTGACACCGTTCGGAGTCGACGTTCAATGTGATGCTCAAGTGCCCGAGTTGCTAACGCAGTGACCTCACTTGTCGCCGCAGACTCCTCCAGCGCAAGAGCCTGGCGTAACCGACCGCCGAGAATGTCGCGCATGATGTCGAGCGCAGCTGGCGATATCGATGTTCCCGAACGGCAACGTCGACAGAGCGCACCGCCCTCATTGAGATCGAAGGCGACAAGAGCGGTCTCTCCCCCATCAGCCTCACCACAGCGCACACAGCCGTCGAGCACCGGCGACAGACCCGACATCGCAAGCACCTTCCAGAAAAACGCTGCAACGTTGAGCGGTGATGGTGACTCACCAATCGTTCTCAACACGCCGACCAGCATCGTGTAGAGACGCTCATCTGGTTCGCCTTCCAGCGACAGTTGGTCGGCAGCCTCCACCGCCGCCATGCCTTGCGCCGCCCGATCGAGCGACGACAACATCGGCGTCAGGCCATCAATCGATTCGGCTTGACTCACCAGGTCAAGATCTCGACCTTTCCGAAGCAGAATCTCGACATGGCTCATCGGCTCCAAACGAGACCCAAACTTTGAGTTCGTACGACGAACACCCTTCGCGACCGCCCGAACCTTGCCGAACCGCTGCGTCAGCAGCACGACGATTCGATCAGACTCCCGCAATTTGTAGGTGCGCAGAATGACAGCTCGGTCGCGATAGAGCTCACCATTGGCAACCGCCGGTGAACTCATGCGTCGAGGCCCCCAAATCGACGGCGACGCTGACCAAACTGTGTGACTGCTGCTACGAGATCCTGGGCGCCAAAACGCTCCCAGTCGGTGTCGGTGAAGACCAATTCGGCGTACGCAAGCTCCCACACCAACGATGGCGGCAAACGATCACTTCGTCCGCAAATGACCACCAAATCAGGCTCACCATCGGCAGGCTCATACAACGACCCCGCAACCGACGCCTCATTGACCGGACCCTCGCCAATCGCTCGAAACGCATCGACAAGACGTTGCCGGCCATCAACTGTCGGGTCAATCACCACCCCACACGACTCAAGGTGCAGCACCTGGTCGACCTCAGCCTCCACTGCCGGCTCGCCTAACGCTCCATACGGCCGCAAGGTCAACCAACTCACACCAAATGCACTCGCAGCGGCAGAGAGTTCACGAGCCGACTCCATCCATCGATCGCGCTCACGCTGAGACCACTGCTCGCCACTTCCACCGACGATCAACAGATGACGTAGTCCTAACGACTCCAGAATTGCACCCGCAGACTCCCCGTTCATCGACCCATCCATTTCCTCATTGTTTCACTCCTGACCCCCTCCCCAGCGGACACGCAGCATCGCAGTAACGTCAAAGGAGAACCATGAATCCCGAACTACACACCCTGCCGACAGGCCGTCACCACATCGCATGCATCATGGACGGAAACGGCCGATGGGCTGAATCACGCGATCTGCCACGCACGGCAGGCCACACCGCGGGCGAGGAAAACCTTGCATCGATTGTTCGAGCCGCAGTACAGCGTGACATCGGTTGGCTCACGGTCTTTGGCTTCTCCACCGAAAACTGGGTGCGCCCACGCGCTGAAGTTCGTCACATCCTCGGACTCCACGAACGACTCTTCGGTCGTGTCGAAGAACTCAACGACAACAACGTTCGCATCAGATGGATCGGACGACCATTCGATAGCCCCGAATCACGAACACCCCGCTACGTGCAACGAGCGATCCGCAAAGCCATCGCCGACACCGCTCACAACACTGGGATGGTGCTCACCGTGGCGTTCGACTACGGCAGCCGATTCGAGATGATGAACGCGGCTCGCAGCGCCCGCGCAGATGTGTCTGACCTCAACATGGCCGACATCACGAAACGACTCCACGATGCCGATCTCCCACCAGTCGATGTGATGATCAGAACGAGTGGTGAAATTCGGGTCTCAAACTTTCTGCTGTGGCAGGCAGTCGGGGCAGCGATTCACTTCACAGATACAGCGTGGCCCGATCTCAGCGCATCCGAACTTGATATCGCTCTGTCGCTCGTCGGGGCGCCGTGACCAATGATGAAGCCGTTCTTGCGGCTCTGGACAACGTCACTGCTGCGATCCCAAATGCGGAACACCGCCAAGGCCAACGCGAGATGGCATCGCTCGTAAACACCACTATCCGGCGGGGCACATCAGCTGTCATTCGCGCCGGAACAGGAACCGGCAAAACACTTGCCTACCTCATCCCCAGCATCGTTTCGGGCAACTCGACCGTCGTCGTCACAGCCACAAAAGCTCTTCAAGACCAACTCGCTCACAAAGACCTTCCATTCCTCGAACTTCACCTCGACACGCCATCCGGAGCCCCGTTTACGTGGGCCGTACTGAAGGGCCGCTCCAACTATCTCTGTCGACAGCGAGTAGCCGAGATCAGCGGCCTTCCGTCGGCCGACCGTGTTCAACTCTCACTTGAAGGCATTAACGACGAGGGTCGAGCCGAAGTGGAACGCCTTGCAGCATGGGCAGATTCCACCATCAGTGGTGACCTCACCGAACTCGATTGGTCACCAAGCGACAGCACCGTTCGGGCGGTCACCGTAAGTTCTGATGAATGCCCCGGTGCCGCACAATGTCCGCAAGGTGAATCATGTTTTGCTGAACTCGCACGTTACAACGCCGCATCAGCCGACGTTGTCGTCGTCAACGCCCACCTTTACGGGCTCAATATCGCCGCCGACGGTGCACTGCTGGGCGACCACGACGTCGTCATCTTCGACGAAGCCCATGTGCTTGAAGATGTGATGAGCGACACCGTAGGCGTCGAACTCAGCGCCGGGCGACTCGCTCGCGTGGCAACAGCAGTTCGACGAATTGTCGTTGACCCTGACCTCGACGCCGACCTCAGCTCACAAAGTGATGACCTCACTGCCCTGCTCGAGCCCTACGCAGGTGAGCGCATTCTCCCACCTCTACCTGCATCGCTGACCGAGCTGCTAAGCAACGTGAGAAGTTCGCAAAACCGAGCGCTCACCCTTGTTTCAGAACTGTCGATCGACGATGTTGATGCCCAGCAGCGCCGGCTTCGAGCACAGGTCACGCTGACTCGAGCAATCGACACCCTCGACCGGTTCTTGAGCCCATCAACCGCCGACGTCATTTTTGTTTCAGGTGCGCCGGGATCTCGTCGTCTTGAACTCGCCCCCCTTGACGTCGGGCCAACTCTTGCCGAAGGCGTCTGGTCGCAACGCACCGCAATACTCACCAGCGCAACTGTTCCAATGAATCTTGCCGACCGCATCGGTCTTCAGGGCGCCGACTTCGTCGACGTCGGTAGCCCATTCGATTACGAATCAAATTCTCTCTTGTACTGCGCGATGCATCTGCCACAGCCGAATGACCCCGGATTTCGAACGGCAATGCATGACGACCTCGAACAACTGATCTTCGCAGCCGAAGGCAAGACCCTGGCACTGTTCACAAGCTGGTCGGCGATGGACGAGGCAGCTGACGCAATGAGGGAGCGACTTCCGTTCCGAATCCTCACTCAGCGAGACCTACCGAAACCCGCCCTGATTCGAGAATTCACCACAGACCAGGACAGTTGCCTATTCGCGACGGCCGGGCTCTTCCAAGGAATTGACGTGCCAGGGCGAGCCCTCTCACTTGTCGTTATCGACAGAATTCCCTTCCCTCGCCCCGATGATCCCCTCCTCGGAGCCCGACGAGAACTCATCGGCCAACGAGCCTTCATGGAAATCGATCTCCCCCGCGCCGCGACAATGCTTGCCCAAGCGAGTGGGCGACTCATCCGTAGCGATAACGACCGAGGAGTCGTTGCGGTGATGGATCGCCGGCTTGGAACCGCCCGCTACCGCTGGGACATCATCTCGGCGCTACCGCCGATGCGTCGCACACGTGAACGTGCTGAAGCCGAGGCTCTCCTTCGCACCATTGCGAACGGGTAGAGCGTCACGCACTCATGCAGAAGTGATAGGACGTTCCGAGTTCGTTATCGGGAGATTTTTCGCTGCCGGGATTGTGGAATCACCACCCGGTCAATCCGCATGATGAAACGAGCATCAGATACCGAAACCGCTGAAGTTGGGGTCACAGGGGTTGCTTTCATTCCACACTCATCTCAATCGATCTTTTGCGTTCCGATTACAGCAGGCCACTCGACCTGCCATCTCAAAGGTTCGGACCGTTGCCCGTTGAGAACACACGACAGATGTCATTGTTTTCGTTCCACCGATACCGGCAAGGACTACGGTCAGTGGAATGACGGAAACGCAAATCGTACGGCACGAGGCCGTTCAAGGGATCTCAACGATCACCCTTGACTCCCAGCACAACCGGAACGCCCTCTCACGGCAGCTTCTCGACGAACTTCACCTCGCACTCGACGAAGCCGAAGCCAACGATGCAAGAGCCATCATTCTTCGACATGAAGGGCCCGCATTCTGTGCTGGCGCCGACCTCAAAGAACGATCTTCCGGGCCTCCCGACTCAGGCCCAATGGTGAAAGCTCTTGAACGCCTAATGGATACGCCACGCCCCACCATCGCTGCCGTGAATGGTGCGGTGAGGGCTGGAGGACTCGGCCTCATGGCCTCCTGCGATCTCATCGTTGTTGACGACGCCGTGACCTTTGCGCTAACCGAGGTTCGAATTGGAGTTGCCGCAGCAATCATCTCAGTGCCGATCCTCCGACGGGTTCCCCCAGGCAAAATCGCCGCCGCAATGCTCACCGGAGAGGTGTTCTCAGCCGCAGACGCTCGAGACATGGGTCTCATCACTCATGTCACCGAAGATGTCTCCGCAACGGTTGACGGCCTCATCGATGGAATTCTTGCCGGGGCTCCACGAGCCGTTTCCGCCACAAAGGCAATGCTGCAACGAGTGCCAACGCTTGATCGCACTACCGGATTCACCGAGATGCGCACCCTCAGTGAAGAGTTCTTCTCCGGACCGGATGCCGCGGAAGGCATGGCCGCTTTCATAGAAAAGCGATTGCCTGACTGGAATCCGGCAGCGAAATAGTCGCTACGAAATTAGCCGGTAACCCAAACCCCTCACCGTGACGATGCGTTGCGGCTCGTCTGGGGTGTCTTCAATCTTTAAGCGCAACCGTCGAACGTGCGCATCCACGAGACGAGAATCTCCAAGGTATTCATACCCCCACACATGTTCGAGGAGTTGATCGCGACTCAACACCGCATCTGCATGCTCCGCGAACTCACAAAGCATCCGAAACTCAGTTCGAGTGAGCGACAACTCCTCTCCGGCCTTCGTCACCACGCCCTGCTCACGACGCAACTCAAGATCGCCGAAACGGAGGACCTCATCGTGGCTCTGGTCACCCGAGGACTCGTAACTTACGCGACGCAAGACCGCGGCAATTCGAGCCGATAACACTTTTGGAACGACTGGCTTCGTGATGTAATCGTCGGCTCCTGCTTCAAGCCCTGCGACCATGTCGGCCGCTTCCGTTTGAGCAGTCACCATGATGATTGGCACCGTCGATGATGACCGCATTGCTTTACACACTTCAAAACCCGATAAATCAGGGAGCCGTAGGTCGAGTAACACCACATCGGGCCGGTACTGCCCAAACTGCACGAGTCCACTCGCTCCGTCGTGTGCTTCAACGACTTCGTAGCCCTCATCTTCGAGCGCTAATCGCAACGCAAGCCGGATTGCGTCGTCATCTTCGATAAAGAGCACCTTGTGCACCCTGCAAGTGTGCCACTTTCGGTTGGTCGCACGCTGACGGCGAAGCGGTGAAGCACAACTTTTGTTACAGAAATCGCACAATTCTCGCAAGAGTTCGCAATACGCCCCTGGCAGTATCTGTATCTGTTCACGCTGCATCGGTGGGAGACCGACCTCCCCCTGGTGTCCCACCGGCAGCGGAGCAACAGTCTCGCCTAATGTGTCGGCATGTTTCGTTTGCGTTCGCCTCGACTCACCTCTCGAGTAGCAGCATTCTTTGGAATTATCGGTCTACTCGCAGGTCTCGGACTGACGACAGCGGCATACTCGGTTGCTCGAGACTCTCTCGTCGATCAACGAGTCACTACCGCTCGCTCGGTCGCCTTTGATCACGCACTAGAGCTTCGCGACGCCTTCGCGCGAAACACTGTGGCCCAAACCTTTCAACAACTTGACATTGGGTCAGGTGGCTTTGCAGTGCTCACTCAGCCCTCACTCACATCGCTCCTTCAATACCCGGCATCTGCGTTTCCTGATTCGCTGCGAGACACCGTGTCGGCCGGCGATTCAGGACAACAACTCTTCGAACTCGAAGGCGAGAAGTACATCGGTATCGGTATTCACATCGAAGCCAGCAATTCCGGCTATTTCGAAGCGTTCTCTCTTAGCGCAACTGAACGCACCCTCGCCGTACTCGTCACTGCCCTTCTCATCGGTTCCGCCCTTGCCGCTCTCCTTGCCGTATTTTTTGGCTTCAGTACGAGTCGCGGATTGCTTCGCCCGCTTACCCGAGTAGCCACCACTGCCGGTGACATTGCTGGAGGCTCCCTCGATGCCCGCCTCGAAACTACCGATGACCCTGAACTCAGTCGGCTCGTCGTTGCCTTTAACAATATGGCCGATGCCGTTCAGTCCCGGATAGAACGCGAAGAACGTTTTGCCTCTGAGGTCAGCCACGAGCTCCGCTCGCCCTTAACTGCGATGACCGCTGCTGCCGAGTTGCTTGCGTCCCGACGAGGCGAACTTTCCGAGCGCTCCCAACAAGCCCTTGATCTCCTCATCGCTCAAGTTCGGAGGTTTGACGCCATGGTCATCGACCTTCTAGAACTTTCACGACTTGAGGCAGGGGCAATCGATGGCCATCTCGAAGAGGTCGACGTTGGAAAACTGGCTAGTCAAATCATTGCTCGTTCATCGACGCCCTCAACCCGGCTCTCCCTCAAGTCCAACCAACCGATCATTGCGGTCACCGATCGGGTTCGCTTTGAACGAATTCTCTCAAATCTGGTCGAAAACGCGCACATTCACGCTGGGGGGGCCACAGGGGTTTCAATTTCAATCCAGCGAATTGGTGACATTGTGATTGCCGTGGACGATGCCGGACGAGGTGTCGACGAACCTGACCGGGTGCGAATCTTCGAACGGTTCACCCGCGGAAGCGCCGCTCGAGCACGAGAGGGAACTGGGCTCGGTCTTGCCCTTGTCGCCGAACACGCTGCGGCGCTCGGCGGATGGGCTTACGTCGATGACTCTCCCAGCGGAGGTGCCCGATTCGTCGTTGTTCTCCCGAAAGCCGAGCCCACGCTGATCGACCACGACATGCCGACGGGGGCCTCGTGAATCGGGCTCACACACCGCTTCTACATCTATTCGCAACTGTCGGGGCGATGTCGGTGGTGATCACCGCCTGCGGCCTGCAAACCGACTCTGTGGCCACACTCTTCGAGGACATCCCTTACGGCCTTGCGGAAACAAGTACTTCGACCACGACAGCGTTCGCTCCCAACCCAGAGCGGGGAACCACAACCACGACTGTCGTAGTCGATCAGCAGACGGTTGATGTGGTTTACGTCAGACGATTCACCCGTGAACTCGAATCGATACAGATTGATCTCTCCTTCCCTGTTTCGGGCAGGGACCTTCTCGATCAACTCAGTAATCCACCGGTCGATGCCCGACCAGAACTGGAGACAGAGGTTTCACGCGGTCTTGTTTTGAGTTTTGGAGTCGAGCGCGGGCTCGCCACTGTCAATCTTTCTCGATCTGCGATCAATCAACTCGGGAGCGCTCAACAACGCCGAGCCATCGCTCAGATCGTTCTTACTCTCACGCTCTTCACCTCAGATGAGGGTGGTATTGGTCAGGTCGTATTTCTTGTGGGCGGTCAACCGATTAGCGTCTACGTTCCACTACTGGGTGCAAATAGCGAGCCCGGGCAACCGGTGGCGTGGACCGACTACTCCCAATTGCTCGTCGGTGTCGATGCCCGACCACCAGTGTCCACAACATCAACCACGACGTCGGTCCCGTCATCAACATCAGTACCTGCCAGTTTTACAAGCCCCACTTCCCTGCCGGCAACCTCAGTTCCCACCTCCCTGGACTCGTCAATAACAACGATTGTGAATGAGTCGTGAACGATTTCGGCCTCAACGGCCGTTGAGTGTTAGTAGCCCAGACGCTCTACGCGGTCGGGACGTCGCTGCCAGTCTTTATCGACTCTCACCTTCAGCTCCAGAAAGACTCCTTCAGGCATTTGAGCGCGGGTACGCGTGCCCACCTCTCGCAAAATCGACCCGCCCTTGCCAATCACCATTCCCTTCTGGCTCTCACGTTCAACGATGATGTCGCAGCGGATACGAGGCCACTCCCACTCGGTGACCCGGGTCGCAATTGAGTACGGAAGTTCGTCTCGCATAACGGCAAGTAGTTGCTCACGAACCAACTCGGCCACCCACACTTCCTCGCTCATATTGTTGCGGTCTCCTTCAGGAAACCACTGAGGCCCCTCAGGCAGCCGATCGAGCAAAAAATTAATGAGGCCGTCAAGCCCCTCACCACTTTTCGCTGATACCGGGAAATAGGCAGAGGCATCAAGCTCTGAGGCGGCACCGAGCATCGCGATCACTTGATTTGGGGTCGCACTATCGACCTTGTTCACCACCACGACAAGACGGTCTCGCTGAAGCCGATCGGCAACCCACTGATCGCCTGTCCCGAAGGCGCGGGTTGCATCGAGAACGAGACACTGCATATCGACATCTGATGCACTTTCAAGCGCCGTTGAATTCACTCGCTCACCGAGGGCTGAGACGGGTTTATGGAGACCCGGCGTATCAACAAAGACGAGTTGACTAGATGGACGGGTGAGAACACCCATCACCCGATGGCGAGTTGTTTGAGGTTTGTCTGAGACGATCGAAACCTTGTGACCGCACATTGCATTGACGAGGGAACTCTTACCGACATTGGGTCGGCCGAGCAGACCAACAAGGCCCGATCGGTAGTTGTCATTGCCGTCAACGGCGGGTTCTGCCACATCTCTAGTCAACACCGCTGCCTCGTCAAAACTGAACACCCTCTGACATGCTGTCCCCATGAGCCCACGAATCATCAATGGAGCAGACGAACTCAAAGGCCTTATCGGGGAGCACCTCGGCTACAGCCCATACGTGTCGATCTCTCAAGAACAAGTCAACCAATTCGCAGACGCGACCGGTGACCACCAGTGGATTCACATCGATGTCGAGCGCGCCACAGCGGGCCCGTTCGGTGCACCGATTGCCCATGGCTACCTCACCTTGTCGCTCGGACCAGCGCTCTACCCACAGGTCGTGTCCATCGGAGGATTCTCGATGGGCGTGAACTACGGAACGAACAAGGTTCGGTTCATGTCACCAGTGAAGGTTGGCTCAAACCTTCGACTGGGCGTCAAACTTCTTGACGTCACCGATATCACCGGCGGTATCCAAAGCACGATGGAGTTCACCTTCGAGTGCGAAGGTGCAGATAAGCCAAGCTGCGTCGCAGAGGTCGTGTTCCGCTCTTACGAGTAACACCCCGGCGCTCAGGCGCCGCCCAACGCAATGACAGCCGACCGGGTGCACGACAGCAGCGATGTCGCATTCATTGACATCCTTCGAGCCGTCGCAGACGCGCGTGGAGACGCACGCTGTATCAGCGGACCTGACTCAACATCATCGACCTGGGCACAATTCATTGAGCGAGTTGAACGCGCCAGTGCAGCGCTGAACGCCCTCGGTCTCGGGTGCCATCGCGAACGCAATGAGCTTGCGCATCACGAATCAGGTCAAGACCACCTCGCCTTGCTGATGCACAATTCACCGCAATGCCTCGAACTGATGTGCGCCACATTTGCGAGTCGGGTTGCCCCAGTCAATGTCAACCACCGCTATACGGCAGACGAACTCGTTGACACCTTGAACTACGCGCACGCAACAGCCGTCGCAGTCCACAGCGACTACGCCGATGTGCTCACTGCAGCGCTACCTCGGTTGGCGCATGTCAAGGTCATCATCGAAGTCACCGATAGCGGTGAAACCGTGATCTCCACCGCGCACGACTACGAAACACTCCTCAACGCGCACCCCCCACAACTGGAGCCTCGACAGGCCTCAGGCGACGACCTCTATCTCGTCCTCACCGGTGGCACGACCGGTCGTCCACGGGCCGTGATGTGGCGAAACGCTGACGCTGTTATCGAATGCTTTGATGCGGCACGCGCACCACAACCGGTGAAACATTTTCTCGAAACCCTTCGGCCTGATCTACGAACGCTGCCGTGCGCCCCCCTCATGCACGGTGCCGGCCAATGGATGGCAATGCGGACCTTGCTTGCGGGTGGTTCAGTCGTTATTCCTGATCACGCAGAGCACTTTGACGCGGCCGATACGTGGAAGGCGATCGAGAATCACGGAGCCACCACGGTCGGCATCGTCGGTGAGTCGTTCGCACGTCCTCTCCTCGAGCAACTTGACTCTGGGGACTTCGACCCCCACAGCCTCAACGTCGTCCTTACCGGAGGCGCACCGCTCACAAGCGCCACAAAAGCCCGGATTCTCGAACACCTGCCGACGGTGCTCATTGTCGATGGTTTTGGGTCATCAGAAACGGGCGGACAAATGTCGATCGTCTCATCATTCGGTTCTGCGACGGCAGGAACATTTACACCACGACCAGATCGAACCGCAGTGCTCAACGAGCGCCTCGATACGGTGCTCCAACCCGGTGACGACGAGATCGGCTGGCTCGGAACAACCGGCCGATTACCGCTCGGCTACCTCAACGACGAACATAAAACCGCTCAGGTGTTCCGCATGATCGATGGCGTGCGCTACTCAGCTCCTGGCGATCACGCCAAGCATCTCATCGATGGATCGATCGAAGCACTTGGACGTGAAGCCGTATGTATTAACACCGGCGGCGAGAAAGTATTTGCGGAAGAAGTCGAAGAGGCCGTGCTGAGACATCAATCAGTTCGCGATTGTGTCGTCGTTGGTGTGCCGAGCGATGTGTGGGGAAGCGAAGTCGTCGCCGTTATCTCACTGAACTCCGACGATCTCGCTGCTCCAACCCTCGATGACATCACATCGACAATGCAGCATCTCGCTCGCTATAAGCATCCGAAAGCCCTCGCTGTCGTTCACCACATCCGACGCTC
>Ga0160423_10000428_pt1 | contig 34160 bp, 33 predicted proteins | sample CRUFie14St8metaG_FD_108191 | JGI IMG/M metagenome (GOLD analysis project Ga0160423, IMG submission 108191) | Marine microbial communities from the Costa Rica Dome - CRUD Field 142mm St8 metaG | ecosystem: Environmental > Aquatic > Marine > Oceanic > Photic zone | place: Costa Rica: the Eastern...
CGTCCGCTCGCCGTGATCGCGCGCGCCCAATACTCACCCTGAGCGCGTAACTCCGCCTCGTCGAGACCCAACTCGCGCGCAGTGTGCTCGATCGCGCTCTCGAGCGTCGTATGCACGACGACCTCCTGACTCTCACGTTTGACCTCGTGACGTTGCGCCGGTGGTTGATACTCGCGACCCCCTCGACGCTCGAGCATCCAGAGCGCAGCGCTCGATCCCTTCCCGCCCTCCTCGGCGAGCGATTGCCACCTCATACGACGAATCGCGAGCGCGCGCTCCACCGTATACGCGCAAGCGCTAGCCCACGCTCCGACGCGCTCCCCTCCTCGATCACTCGCGCGTTGGCGCTTGATCCATTTCCTAAGCGCGCCCCTCGCGAGACCGCAGAGGACCTCGGCGTCTCCCAACGTCGCCCCCCTGATCAGCGCCTCACCCGCTGCGAGCACCTGATCAGGCGTATAGCTCGTCGTTGGTGGTGGTTCGATGTTCGTGAACTGTCCGACGTCCACACTCGGCAACGCGTCCTCGATGACCTGAGCGCGTAGCTCGGCGCGTTGCGCTTTTGTCATCGAGCGCTCGCGCTCTTGTTGGAGTCGCTCCGCGTGTCTCTTACGATTCTCTGCGCGACGCGCCTCGCGTCGCTCCGCTCGTGTCTGCTCTGTCATACGCACCTCCTCGGCGCGATGATAGTGCGCTACGCTTAACGCGTCAACGCTCCACGCGACCCCAACACGCATAGACGCCCCGTCGAGCGAGTCTGGACGCCGAGAGGCGAGCGTCATATTCCGACGACGCGCAGCGGACGCCGTCGCGCGTGATGATGATGTAGCGTGACCGGCGAGGGAGCTCCGCGACGTACCCGCCGACGCTCGCGCGCTCTGTGAGCTCGACGCACTCCCCCTCGCCTCCGCTCACGCCGAGCCGATACGCGACGCGCATCATGACGACGCACCCGCGACGATGAGCGCGCGGAGCGTCGCGTGGATCGAGAGGCCATATGTTTGAGCGATCTTGGTGAGCGCGCTCTCGATCGGACCACGAGGGAGCGCGACTTTGATCGTGCGCGTCGTCGTTCCGGTGATCGCCCTGAGCTCTGGGGGAGCGACGCTTCTATCAACCATGTGTTGATCAATCCGGCTGAGCGTCTCCCCGATCAGGTAACGAATCGCGTAAACCGTCGTCACGCCGTCTGGGTTTTGGATCATGTCAGAGATAGTCCGCGCCAACTCTGCGCGATGTGTCTCGATGAGTTCCTCGAGCTCTACAGTCAAACGTATTGTGTAACGCTTCGATGTGTGTGTCGTCATGTGTGTCTCCGTTGGGTGAACTATCGACCAGAGTGATCGACGTAGCGCGATCACCTCAACACGTCCCGACGCGCGAGTCAACGGGTGTGTACAGCGCGATCACAAATTGACGTGTACAGCGTGATCACACATAGACTAATGTGTGTACAGCGTGATCACGTATTAAGCTAATGTGTGTACAGCGTGATCACGTATTAAGCTAATGTGTGTACAGCGTGATCACACATAAGTGTGTACAGTCTGATCACACCTAAACCCGCAAAAAACGAGCCCGAATCGACCTAAGTACGCGTAAACGTTGGAGATATTTTCGTAGAATCCTAACCTTCGGTAATGATCGAATATCGAATGTTAGAACGTCGGAAATGTTTCTCGACCACCTAGACCACCTAGCCCCCCCTCTCGCCCCCCCTCTTAAGTGTCCGTTTTATAACGATTATTTTAATCGGGGGGCTAGGTGGTCGAGATTGTGGAGTTCTAGGGAAACATTGTCCGGAGTAAACAGGAAAAGCGACCATCGAAAAAACGTTCTCTCCGCTCAACTCCACAATCTCGACCACCTAGCCCCCCGAACATCGAAAACACCGAACGCGTGGGCGTTTCGGCGGGGTGTCTAGCGCGGGGGCGAGGGGGGCGAGAAAGTCTAGCCCCCCTAAACGCACAAATCGCGAAACGCGAAGCGCGACCTCGATGAGCTGCGCGAAGCGCTCCAGAGCGAACGCGAAACGCGTCTCCGGAGATCTCGACGAGGCGTCGATCCCTGTATCGCGTGAGCGCTTGATGAGCTACGCGACGAGCTCCACGAAGCCTAAATCGACGCCCTCGGAGAGCTGCGGATCGCAGAGGCGAGGGTGAGCGCGCGTGGGCGCGTGTGCGAGACCGGAGCGTGAGATCGCAAGAATTTAGACCTCTGCGAGCGCGTCGTCGCTCGTCGTGTGTGAGCTCTTCGGTCGTCGCTCTTCGCTCTTCGCTCGACGGCGCGTCGGTCGTCGGTCGTCGCTCGTCGTGTGTGAGCTCGTCGCTTCATCGCTCGACGGCGCGTCGTAAATAACTAACTCCGACCACGCCCCCGAATTGTTTTTAGCGGGACAAGAAGGGCGTGGTCAGAGTCAACGCACGAGGCGCGGTTCGTTGTGTCGACCGTCTCACGAATCGACGCGCGAGTCAAGTGAGAGACTGCGCCCCTCCGCAGCGGGGGTTAGGATCTGACTCTAAGTAAAACAGCGGAGCGCAGCCTCGCGGATACGCTCGCACGTTTCGCGACGCGCGTCAACCCTCATCAATCGAACAGCGTCGGCTCGCGCTCCATCGCCTCTCGCTCGCGCTCTGCGGTCCAGTGCGCGACTCTCGCGCGCGCGATGGCGGCGTACTCCTCCTCGCGCTCGACCCCGATGTGCTCGAAGCCCTCGAGCGCAGCTGCGCAGAGCGTCGAACCGGACCCCGCGAACGGGTCGAGCACCGTCCCAGAGGGGGGCGTGACCATCCGGACGAGATACCTCATAAGCGCGATCGGCTTCACGGTGGGGTGTGTGTTCGCGCGCGGTTGACTCTTGCGCCCTCCGTCACGCATCGCGCCGACTCCGGCGCGATGCGTATCCCACCCCTCGAGCCCCGCCTCGCGCTCCGCTTTGGACGCCTTGGGCGTGTAGAAGTAGCGCGCGCGCTCGCCGAGCTCGTGGGCGACGTGCTCGTTGATTACAACGTTCGCGGGGAAGCGTCCCGCGGGCATACATGACTCGCTGTGAGGCATCTTTTCAGATGCCCCTTGTAACGTGCCTCCACCGTGACGGGATCGTCCCTCGGGGGCGTCTGCGCTAGCGATGCGCGACGCGTCCACATTGATCGCGCCCGTCCCATGCTCGAGGACACACCGCGCGACAGTCCCTCGCAACGGCTTCCGCGCGAGGATCGCGGGCTCGTAAGCGGGCTTGAGCGCCGTTCCCCACCCCTCCCATGTACGCGCCTCATCGGTCGCGCTCGCTGTGAGGTCGAACGTCATACACTCTCCCCCGACGCTAACTCCCCCCTTCCCCCCGATCCCGCTTTTACCCTCCCCGATCACCTCGCGCTCGAACCACGTCGGCGCGGGTTGCCCCTTGCGTGAGTTGAGCTCGACGAGTAGGTGTTGCACGCGCGCGGGGACCGCGCTCCACTGTACGCCGAGCACCTCGAGGAGCTTCGGGACCTGATCGAGCGGGGGAACGGTGGGTTGTTTTCCGTTCGGGGGGACGTCCGTCCAATGTCTCGCCATATCGCCGACCCCGAAGCGCTCGTTAATCATACGATTCGTGAGCCCCATCTTATCCCGCGTCGCCCTGATCCACGACGTGACCTCGTACACCTCGCTCTGGTCGTCCCGTTGTTTATCGATCGCCTTGCTCACGTTCAACGACTTAGGGAACCCTGAACCATAGAGCCACATGACCACGTCCCGCACCTCGAAACCGGCGAGCCGGAGCGCGACGCTCATCAGGTCCTGAGTCCGACTCCCCGCGAATACGATCGCGTGTCCTCCGGGCTTGAGGACGCGGAGCACCTCGCGCCATAACTCAGGAGGCGGGACCCACGCATCCCACTCGCGCCCCATGAATCCGCGTCCGGTCGGCTGCCACGTCTCCCCCTCTGACCACGCGCGCAGGCACTCGGCGACGTGCTTCGGGCTCGTGTTGCCGAGTCCGTAAGGGGGGTCCGTGACAACCGCGTCGACGCTCTCGGCGTCCATGTCGCGCAATACCTCGATCGAGTCTCCGTGTATGATCATGTCGTCCTCTCGTGTGTGTATGATCCCAACACAGCACCACGAACGGCGCGACGCGTCAACCCTCGAACGTGAGCACCTCGACCTTGTGTCGTCGTAAGTATTTCACCCCGTCCCCTTCTCCGACGTCCTCATCCTCTGGCGGACAATAGACGCGCGTGATCCCCGCGTGATGTAGTGCCTTCGCACACATGAGACACGGGGGGCGCGTCGTCACGATCCAAGCGCCCATTGTAGCTGCGCCATGCCTTAAAGCGTTCATGAGCGCGTTGGTTTCGGCGTGGTGACACCCGACCTCGCAACGCTGACCACTCGCGACGCCCCGCTCGGTCCGGTGACACACGTCACCCCCGCACAGATGCCCCCCACCCCTCGGCGGTCCATTGTAGCCGTCGGACACAATCGCCCACGACTCGGGATGGAAAATCACCGCGCCGACCTGCGCGCGTGGGCAGGGTGACGAGCGAGCGATGAGGTGAGCGATCGCGATCCTCTGCCCGACGTGCTTATTACTCATGATCGCCCCCGAGGAGCGCGTCGAGCGACACGGGATAGAGCGAGCGGAGAATCGACGCGACGCCCCTCGCGAGCTCTTGCGCTTCGGGCTGCGCGTGTGAGTCGAGCCGGAGCATGAGAAAGTGCGACCAATTACGGAGCGACCCGCTCATCCAGAACGTCGTTAACATCGACTGAGGGAGCACCGCGCGCGCTTGTTCGCGGGCGACGCCCTTCTCGATGAGCGCATGATACGCGCTCAACGCGATCCGGTTAACGCCCTCGACGAGCTCCGCGAGTTCATCATCCTCGATCGTCTCATCCGTCGAGCACTGTAAGCGGGTGTCGTGTTGCTTGCGTAATACATCCGCGCACCAGAGCTCGACGCGCTCGTCCGTATAGCGCCTCGAGATCTCGTTAAATGCGAAAGTGCGGTGACGCATAATCTGCCGAGCGATGAACAAGGGGCATTTAACGCGCAACGTCGCGACGCAGTGCTCGAAGGGGGAGAGGTGCTCATGTTGGGCGAGATATCGCACGAGCCTCGCGTCCCTCTCCGGTGTCGAGTCTGCGGTGTCGTTATCGAGCGAAACCCGAGCGCTCCGCGCGGGGGTTGAGTCGCTCCCCATCGACGAGACGAGCTCGACGAATCCTTGTCCAGAGTAGAGATCAACTTTCGTCGTCATCAACTTACCCATCGAGCCCGCGTACGAGATACGCGATGACGACGAGCGTGATCGCGGTGAGGACCATGTGTTCGAGTATGACGTCGCTCACTTGATCAAATCCTCGAGCATCGTCAGCGCGACGCGCGCCTCTTTCAACTCTGCGCGCAGCTCCTCGAGCTCGCGCTTCGTGGCGTGGAGTTCGACGAGCTCGGCTCTCGTGGCGCGGATCTCCTCGACCTCACACCGGAGCGAGTTCACTTGCGCGAGGAGCTCGATGTCACTGTTCTCGTCGTCGGCGATCATCTGGAGAACGACCTCCAAATCTTCCGAGTTCGTAGCGATGTTCGCGTCGCGCTTCAGCTCTGCGCGTTGCGCGAGCCACTTGTTGACGAGCTTATACGCGCCGAATCCCGCTCCGATCGCGAGCGTCCCCCAAACGCCGAACAGCTGCACCAACGGCGCGAGCTGATCGGGGGGGAGTGTGAGTTGGTCTTCCATGTTCGGAGCCTCCTGTGTGTGTGTTCAGGGGCTCACTATACTCGCCGACCGCGCGAGTCTCAAGCGTCGAGCGTCAAGCGTCGAGGTGTGTGATCTCGTTCTCGTAGCTGTAGACGATGGAGACGAGCACACTCACGCCGATGAGCTCGACGCTGAAGCTCTGGAGATACGCGTGACTCGTGATCGTGACCTTGTGGAATGACGCGTCATACTCACCGGACTCGTCATCCCACGCCCACGTAACATACGCGGGGAGCTGCGTCAGCCACTCGCGCCACTCGGGGCGATCGGTGACTACGAGATCGAGCGTTACAGAGTGAGCGCGCGCAGAGGCGAAGTCATACTCGACGCGTCGCTCGGTCCCGAACGCGTGGTCGAAGCTTGCGTCGTATTCCAAGATCGAGGAGCGTCGGAGCAGATGCGTCCAGAGCGTAGAGTCTGCGATGTCGCGTTGAATGTTCTCGGGTGTCGTGTGCATGATCAGCGCTCCGCGTCCACGGGTACAGCCCACCATCCGTTGACGTCCGCTACAAGCCACGCGCGCCCGTTCCAGATGACCAAGTGATGATCGTGTCCGACCTCCTCGAGGAGCGTCGCGCCGACCTCGTCGCACGCGTCCTCGATGTCCTGTGGATCGTCTTCGCCGAAGCCGACGCCCATCCCCGCGCGGTTCCCGTTCTTGAATTGCTCGATGAGCTCGTTGTCTCGTTGATACATGATTGCCTCCGTTCTTACTTAGCGTGGCGAGCGTCAATCCGCTCCGCTGCCTCGAGGATGCGTCCGTTCACCTTCGAGCGCCACGTGTCCGCGTGATCTTCACACCACGCGACGCCGTGGTCGACGCTCTTAAATGAGATGTGAGCGTAGTTCGCGTCGACGTGGGCTTGATAGCACCGACCCGCCTCGCTCTCGTTGTAGCGATCGAGCTGAGCTGCCATGTGAGCGATAAATGCCACGCATCCGGCGCAGAATGTCGCGACGATGAGGATGTCTCGTAAAGTGTTCATTGAAAGGTCCGTTCGTTGTTCGTTGTTTCGTTGTTTCGTTGTTTGTTGTTTTCAGCGGTCCGCTTTTACGATGATTGTGGCGCAAGCGTAACGGGCGAGGCATTTCATACGCTGAGCGTCGAGCGCTTTGTAGTAATCGGTGTGACATGAGATCACCTCGTTCGCGTCAATGCTCACAACGGCGTGAGTGTATGGCTTGCGTCCGCGGGTCTTGTTAACGGTGTGCGTCTTATCGTTTGCGAGGGTGAATGTTGAGATCATGCTCATTGTGTTGCCCGTTCGTTGTTTCGTTGTTTCGTGTTGCCGGTGATCCCTGTGATCTGCGACCTTGTTAAATAGATAATACAGATCGACGAATCAATCAAGTACTTTGTTAAAACTTTTTAACAAGACCCAAGAACACCAACGAAACCGCGTACTTACTCGCCCCCTACGATCGCGCCGTCGTACTCTTTCATGATACGCGAGAGCAGATTATCGGCGTGGATGTGGTATTCATGCAACGGATACGCGCCCCATTTTATACGCGTGACGTGTACGCCGTACGAGCGGACATGCTCGAGCGCGTCGTCGTGCGCGCGTGAGAGCTCCTCGAGATACTCGAGGTCATGTCGTCGCCGGTCTCTCTGCTCTGCGCGCTCGTGCGCGAGCTTAACGTCCGTGTCTAGGTATACGACGATGTCGGGCGCGGGCGTCGATTTCATGAGCTCGTCGTGTAGATTCTCCCAGAGCGTGTATTCGATCGCGGATATTCGACCGAGCGCCCAATTCGCACGAGCGAACGCGCGGTCGCCCACGATCGAGCGATCCAGAATCACGGGACCGTCGCTGATCATCGCGCGCCGATGCGCGAGTCGTAGAGCGGTCGCGCGCTGCGTGAGGAGATCAACTTGTACGAGCGCGCCCCATCGCTCAGGGTTGAGAGAGTACGCGCTCATCAACGCGCTCTCCGCCTCGTCGACGACGTGACACGAGGGATAATATCGGCGCACGTATTTCGCGAGCGTGCTCTTCCCCGCGCCGATATTCCCCTCGAGCGCGATGACGGGGGACCGCGTGTCGTATTCGTGGATCATGTGCTACTCTCTCTCTCATGCTCGTTTTTTGCGAGCGTAGAACAACCCACGGCGAGACGCAACGATGACACGACGCAGACGCAGAGAGTACGCCCCCTACATGAGACGACGACCGCCATCACGAAACAACAGAACGAGCGCAGTAAACCGCGAAGCGCAGCGCAGCGGGGCGAACGCCGAGTATTTAGTCGAGCAGATCGGCGTTCACTACGAAGCGCGTTTACGAGCGCGCGTGCGTAAGCGATACGAGCCTTATAAACGCGTCGGCGGAGCGGGTAAAAACGGACTATTCAAAGCGGTGAACATCGGAGCGAGTGGGCCGGACTTCGAGCTCTGGTTAAGCGACGGGCGCGCCGGTCTCCTCGAGGTGAAGAGCCGGAAAGGAAACCGCGTTACGTTGTCGTGTGTCGGCGAGGCGCAGGCGATGGACCTCACCCGCATGTCGTATTGGGGCCACCTCGCGCTCGTCCTTGTCAGACTCGTCGGCGAGTGGTATTTAATCGATTATCGTGCGTGGACCCACGAGACGAAACGGAGTCTCAACGCGCACGATCTCGAGATTCAGGGCGTTCACGTGCCGTTAAACGAGCATGCGCTCCCTGATTTCCTCGCGGTACTAGATGACGCGATACGCGCAGCGGATAGGTATCTCGCGACGCGAGACGATGATGATACGGAAGAGATGAGAGATGACGATTGACAACCCCCAACGCGTAGCGCTCGCTGAGTTCAACTTTTCGCAGAAATACGCGCGCTATTTACCAGAGCACAAGCGTCGCGAGACGTGGAGCGAGGCGACGCGTCGAGTGATGACGATGCACCGGATCAAGCTCGGCGAGCGCGCCGAGGAGCTGAGCGTCGAGCTCGAGGAGATCGAGCTCCTCATCAACGAGCGTCGCATCCTCGGCTCTCAACGCTCGCTTCAATTCGGCGGGGACGCTGTTTTAAAGAAGCACGCGCGCTCGTATAACTGTACGTCGTGTTATGTGGACCACGTGGACCGATTCGCGCAAGCGCTCTATTTGCTCCTCTGCGGGGCGGGCGTCGGCTACAGCGTACAGAGGCATCACGTCGCCAAGCTCCCCCCGATCCTCGACGGCGATACGCTGATCAGTAAAGCGCGCGCCGAGCACGTCATCCCCGACACGATCGAGGGATGGGCGGACGCGTTCAAGGCGCTGATGCGCGCATACACAGAGCTCGAGACCGCGCTCCCGCTCTTCGACTTCTCGGAGATCCGCGAGAAGGGTGCGCCGATCTCGTCGTGTGGGGGTAAAGCTCCCGGTCCTGAGCCTCTCCGCGTCGCTCTAGCGCGCGCTGAGACGCTACTCAAAGAGCGCGCGGGCTCTGCGTTGCGACCGATCGATGCGAGCGATATCATGTGTATACTCGCGGACTGTGTTCTCGCGGGGGGCGTGCGTCGCTCTGCGCTGCTCTGCATGTTCTCGGCGGACGACGAGGAGATGATCGCGTACAAGAGCGAGCCGAATTGGTGGGACGCGTACTCATATCGCGCGCGCGCGAACATCTCCGCGATGATCCTACGCAGCGACCCCGACGCGCGCGAGCATTTCGAGAGGATCTTCCGCGCGACGCGCGCATACGGCGAGCCCGCGGTGATCTGGTGCGACTCCCTCGAGGTCGCTTATAATCCGTGTGTCGAGATCGGGATGTGTCCGACTCTCATCACGAACCCCGACGGCGAGATCGTCGACGCGTACACGATCGATATGCTCGAGGACTCACGCCGTTCCGCGTGGGAGCTCGACGGCTACACCTACGAGACCGCGTTTCAATTCTGTAACCTCTGCGAGATCAACGCGAGCGCGTGGCGCACGATCGAGGACGCCGAGCGCGCGGTGTACCTCGCGACGATCCTCGGCATGATACAAGCGACATACACGGGGACCGACGGCGACTATCTCGCAGACACAGCGACGCGCGCGATCCTTGAGCGCGAGTGTTTGCTCGGCGTCTCCCTGACCGGCCTCGGCAGCGCTCCAGAGTGGGCGCGCGAGTCTACGATGCTCGAGCACCTGAGCACGATCGCGCGACGCACCGCCGAGCAGTCGTGGGAGCGCGTCGGTCTACCCAAAGCGCCCGCTCGGGTGACGTGCGTTAAACCGTCGGGTAACGCTGCGGTGAATCTCGGATGCGCGAGCGGAGTACATCCGGAGCACTCGCGACGCTATATCCGACGCGTCCAAGTACCCGCTAACTCGCCGATCGTGCAAGCGTTCGCAGAGGCGAACCCCCAAGCGGTCGAGCGCTCAGTTTGGAGCGCATCGGGTGAGGATCTGTGTCTCGCGTTCGCGATCACTGCCCCCGAGGACGCGCTGACGCGGGACGATCTCAGCGCGGTCGAGTTCCTCTCGTGGGTGCGTCAGGTGCAAGGAACATGGGTTAAGCGAGGCACGCTGAGAGCGGGGAGCGTCGAGGGGCTCACGCACAACGTCTCGAACACATGCACCGTGAACGCGGACGAGTGGGACGACGTCGCGGACACGCTGTTAAACGGTCGCGCGGAGTTTGGGGGCGTCTCGCTCCTCGGTGCGTCTGGCGACTACGACTATCCTCAAGCCCCGTTTCAAGCGATCCGCTTCCCCCACGAGATCGCGGACGACGACCCACATCGCGACGCGAAGATCGCAGCGTATAATCTGTTCTGTCAACTCGAGGCGCAGTACGTGGACGTCGATTACTCGACGATCGTCGAGGACGACGACAACACGACTATGATGCTCGAGCCGTCGTGTGCCGGTGGAGCGTGCGAGATCTAATCGTCCGCGAGCTCGACCGCGACGCGTAGCGCTTTAACGCGCCGGAGCACGCGTCGCCCGTATTTCTGAGCGCGAGGCCCCGCTCCCGCGTACGCTGTGAGCGCGCGGAGCTCGTCGCCACGCTCTCGCCTCACGTAGTATTTCAACGCGCGCAGACCCGCGTCGATCTCGTTGCACTCCCCCTCGCGTGGACACCAGTACGTCGGCATCGCTTGGAGGGGTCCGACTGCGCCGGACGGCGACTCGAGGTCTCGTTGAAAGCGCGTCTCCTCATACGCGACGCTCACGGCGAGAACGGGATCGACGCCCATGTCCTCGGCGCGCGCGACGACTTCCTTACACACGAGAATCGCCTCGTGAGCTACGTGTCTGTGTTTGTGCGCGGTGGGTGCGTAGATCATCATTACAGCGATCAAGCAAAGCATGTATTCATCCTGTGGTACGATGTTAAAAACCGCGCAACGCATATCACGAGGAGCGCACGATGTCACGACCCGTTTTACCCGCATCAGCGATCGAGCGTCGAGCGCTCAGCTCCGTGTCGCCCGTATTCTTTGATACGTACTATTGCGGGATGCGTTACGCGTCTCACCGCTCGAACTGGTTCGATCAACTCGACCGGACATGGGAGGGAGCGCGCGAACAGGGAGACAAGGGGAGGCAACTCGTGCTCGCTCCGCGTGATCACGGTAAAACGGAGGCTGCGATCACGTACGCAGTCCGCGCGATCTGTCTAAATCGAGACGTCCGTATCCTCTGGATCTGCGAGAGCGCGTCACAAGCCGAGAAGCGTATGCGACGCGTTAAGGCGCTCCTGAGATCCGAGCGCATCGTCGCGGATTGGGCGAGCGATCCCGCGCGCGGTTGCACCCCGTTTGAGGACGAGGCGACGCCGTGGACACAAACACAAGTTTATGTACCGCGTAAGCTCGAGAGCGTCGATCCTACGATCACGGCGATCGGTAGTGGGGGCGCTGTGACCGGAGCCCACTTCGATCTCATCCTCGCGGATGACTTGGAAAGTGACATGTCGTGTCACACGTCCGCGCAACGCGCAAAGACTAAAAGGTGGTTCAAGGCGACGGTGCTCCCGATGTTGTCGCGCGGTGGGCTGATCGCTGTCATCGGGACACGAAAACATTATGATGACCTCTACGGGGACATGATTAACGACCCCTCGTGGGCGCTGATCGAGGACCCCGCGGTCGCGCAGATGCCGGAGAGCTACGCGTATGAGACCGAGACGCGCGACGGGCGCGAGGTGATCTGCGGAGTCTCGATCGAGGGAGAGGCGCGCGTGCTCTGGCCCGAGGAGCGCCCGATCGAGTACCTCTTAAGAGAGCGTCGCTCGATGGGGGCGCAGCTCTTCGCGCGTGAGTTTCAGCACCAAGTACAAGACGACAGCGCGAGCGCGTTTCGGTTTGAATGGCTGAGCGACGCGAAGGCTCGAGGGAGCGAGCTCTCGATGTACGAGATCCCGCCATACGTAGAGCGCCTCGAGATCGTTCAGGGGTGGGACTTCTCGCTCGTGCAATCGGTACGCGACGCGGAAGCGCGCGACACCGACTTCACGGTCGGGACGACGTGGGCGCGCGACCTCGACACTGGCGATCACTATCTCCTCGGGATGTTTCGACGACGAGGACTCACGCCCGCGCAGCTCCGGACCGCTGTGATCGAGGAGTTCCACCGCTTCAGGGGGCGCGTCTCTTCGATCGCGGTCGAGCGAAACGCGTTCGGCGAGATGCACTACGTCGGGCTCAGGCAATCGACAGACCTCCCGATCGTGCCACACCTGACCACGGGGGCGAAAAAAGCCGACCCGTGGAGCGGTGTCGCGTCGCTCTCTGTGCTGTTCGAGAACGGGAAGGTGATTCTTCCAAGTCGGACGGAGCACGACCGCCGAATGATCGAGCCCTTAATCTCGGAGCTCTGGGGGCTTGGGCGCGAGAAGCACGACGACACGGTCCTCTCGTTGTGGATCGCTCACAGTGTGTTAAGACGCGACCGATTTTGTCACAGCTACGTCGATTCGACGGGCGCTATTTATGACGAGCGGGGCGACGTGCTCAACGCGGACGAGGTGGACGACGGCCTCGATATTTGGTGGGGCGAGGCGTTGAGCGGCAATTACACGACTCACTAACGCGTGTGATATACTACGCGCGAGGAGGACTCATCGATGAGCACATACAAAACAATCTCGATCGAGCGGACGGGCGACGGCTCTGTTACGTTCGATCACAGCGTGACAAAATGGCGCATGGATTCATACCCCGCGAACGCGCAGATCAGCGTCGAGGATCTGCCCAACGGCGCGACGTTCGACGTCGACATACGCCCCGCGGGTCACATCGAATTTAAGCGTCACATTAGCGACGCGACGCCCGACGATCTCGTCATGCTCGCGGGTAAAGAAGCCCCGTTATTCTCGGCGATTCGCGTCACCGTCGCGACTACGGGGGGCGCGACCATTACTGCACACATCACACTCTGGGAGCGAGGGATCTAAAAATGAGCGTAATCTATACACAAGGGGGCGCAGCGAGCGTCGCCGATGCTACGACCACGAGCTCGGGGAAGGTTCGCCTCGCGACGATCGCCGAGGCGGGAGGCACGAGCGAAGCGATCGCGGTCACGCCCGCGGGTCTACAAGCCGAGATCTCAGGGCTCACGAGCGGGATCATCTATCGAGGATCGATCGCCGTCGCAGATTTCGGGACGACGCTCGCATCGGCGTCGCTCGGCGACTACTACAAGATCTCGACCGGTGGGACGAGCGGGGGCGTCGTGTACAGCGTCGGCGACTCGATCATCGTCAACGCGGACATGGGCGGGACGTTCGCCGACGCGAAGCTCGACAAGATCGACAACGTCGACCCCTCGACGAGCGACGAGCTGATCGGAAATCACAACGCGACGAACTACACCGCGACGAACAGCGACACGCTCACGACTCACCTGAGCGGGCTCGACGCGAAGCTCGGCACGTTCGCGACTGTGGCGACCTCTGGTGCGTACTCGGATCTCTCAGGGACCCCAACGATCACGGCAGCGGGTCTCGCGTTACTCGACGACGCCGACGCAGCAGCTCAGCGGACGACGCTCGGTTTGAACGCGGTCGCGTCGTCTGGGGCGTACTCGGACCTCACAGGGACTCCAACGCTCGCGACCGTGGCGACGAGCGGAGACTACGACGATCTCTCGAACAAGCCCACGCTCGCGACTGTAGCGACGAGCGGAGACTACGACGATCTCACGAACAAGCCAACGCTCGCGACCGTGGCGACGTCCGGATCGTACGCGGATCTCTCGAACAAGCCGAGCGCGGACGACATCAACGCAGATCACGCGACGCCCTCGAACTACACAGCCGCGGACGTTAATGTTGATGACCACCTCGTCGGTATTGATAACGCGCTCGGGCTGAGAGCTCCGCTCGCGTCTCCCACGTTCTCGGGAACGCCCGAGGCTCCCACCGCGACGGCGGGAACCAACACGCAACAAATCGCGACGACCGCATTCGTCACCGCAGCAGTAGCGAGCGGGGGCGGGTCATATCAACCACTCGACACGGGTTTAACGTCGATCGCGAACTTATCAACGTCGGGCGACGAGATCATCTACACGACCGCGTCGGACACCTACGCGACCGCGTCGATCACGGCAGCGGGTCTCGCGTTACTCGACGACGCTGACGCAACAGCTCAGCGCACGACGCTTGGCCTGAGCGCGGTCGCGTCGTCGGGAGCATACTCGGATCTCACAGGGACTCCAACGCTCGCGACTGTGGCGACGAGCGGAGACTATGACGATCTCTCGAACAAGCCCACGCTCGCGACCGTCGCGACGAGCGGAGCATACGCGGATCTCTCAGGGACTCCAACGCTCGCGACTGTAGCGACGTCCGGAGACTACGACGATCTCTCGAACAAACCGAGCGCGGACGACCTTGCAGCGGATCACACGGCGCAGAACTACACCGCATCGAACGCGAACATCGACGGACATCTCTCGGGGATCGATGCGAAGCTCGCGACGCTCGGGGGCTCAACGAATCCGAACATCTACGCGACCACGAGCAGCTCGTACTCTCCATCGGCGAGCGACGCGCCAGACTTAAACGTGTGGTACGGCGCAGCGAGTACGGGAAATTTCACGCTTACGCTTCCCTCGATCACATCGGTACTTACGGGGACCGGAGCGACCGGTAGCGTCGTCGAGACGTTCGAGATGTGGGTCGGTCGCGCGGTCGATGGCGACATCATCATCAACGCGACGGACGGGATCGACGGCATCGGAGGCGCGAGTAATACGAACGTGACGACGCTCACTGTGAGCGCGGGCCAATGGCTCAAGATCATCGGTTGGAAGAGCTCGAGCACAAACGGGAAATATCTCATCGGCGACCCACAGAGCGCACCCGTCGACAGCGTCAACGGCGCGACGGGGCCGGTCGTTCTCAGCGCGGACGACATCAACGCAGATCACGCGAACCCCTCGAACTACACAGCGGGGGACGTTAATATCGATGACCACCTCGTCGGCATTGATAACGCGCTCGGGTTGAGAGCTCCGCTCGCGTCTCCCGCATTCTCGGGAACGCCGACCTCGACTACGCCAAGTCAGGGCGACAACTCGACGAAGCTCGCGACGACCGCATACGTAGACACAGCGACCGCGGGAGCCGGTGGGATCTCGAACGTCGTCGAGGACACCACCCCGCAGCTCGGAGGCGACCTCGACCCGAACGGGAACGCGATCAGCGGTGCGTTGATCCCGAGCGCTGCGAACACTCACGCGCTCGGTTCAGCGTCGGCAGAGTGGAGCGACCTGTTCCTCGGTGATGGGGCTGTGATCAACTTCGGCGACGATCAGGACATCAAACTGAGTCACGTCGGCGATCAGGGACTCGTCCTCGAGAAGGATCCTGGAGGGGCGTTCTATCCGCGTTTCACGATACGTAATCACGACTCGGGCTCTCTCTCATACGGCGAGCTTCAGTTCGAGAGCCTGAGTTCGACACCCGCCAACAACGATTTTATCTCGCGTATCCTCGCGCGAGGCAAGAACAGCGCGGGCTCGGGTTTCGACTACACGAAGACCGTGACGCGCATCGGGGACGTAACCGACGGCACAGAGGCGGGCCGGATGCTGTTCCAAGTCGCGACCGGTGGCACTGTCGCGGGCAACTCTAACACGACGGCGCTCGAGCTCTACGGCGACTCGTCGGGTGAGATGATAGTTAAGATCGCAGAACACGACGGCGCGAGCTCTGGGCTCATGCTCGGGAGTACGCTTGTTACGTCGACCGCTGCGGAGCTCAACAAGCTCGATGGCGCTACAGTCACCACCGCAGAGCTCAACCTCCTCGACGGTGGTGCGACTGTGGGCTCGTCGATCACGATCGCGGATTCGGACGGATTCATCGTTAACGACAACGGCGTCTCGAAGCTCATCCCCGCGAGTGATTTGAAGACCTACGCAGCGTCGAGCGGGGGGATCTCGAACGTCGTCGAGGACTCCTCCCCGCAGCTCGGCGCGAACCTCGACCTCAACGGGAACGACATCGTCACGACGTCGAACGCGAACCTTGAACTCGCCCCCCACGGGACCGGCGTCGTCAACATCCTCGGTAACACGACAGGCGGGAACAATCAGGGCGCGATCCGACTCAACTGCGAACACAACAGTCACCACATCACAATCAAGAGTCCGACGCACTCCGCGCTCCAGACGGGGGGCTCGTACTCGCTCACGCTTCCCGCGAACGACGGGAACGCGAATGACGTGCTCCAAACCGACGGCTCGGGCGCGCTATCATGGGTCGCTCAGTCGGGGGGCGGTGGCGGTACGAGCTACACGTACAGCGCGATCACTGCGACGACGACCGCCCAAGCGTGGTATCACTACAGCGTTAATACGAGCGGGGGCGCGGTGACGCTGAATCTTCCCGCGCTCTCAACGCTGACCGACGGCGACGAGATCCGCGTTAAGCTGCGCGTCGCCGGTAACACGCTCACGATCGACGCGAACTCGACGGAGACGATCGACGGCTCGCAGACCTACACGCTCGACGTCGCGTATCAAGCGATCACGCTGATCGCGGGCTCGACAGAATGGGAGGTCGTTTGATGATTGCAGCACTAGAAACACTCCGCGCGTTGTTTAGCGCGCGACGAAACGAGCTCATCTGGGGCGCTGTCAGCGTGCTCGCGTTCGCGTTGCTCCTCGGCGCGTACCTCGTGGGCGTTCGCCAAGGAGTCAACGCTCAGCGTGTGATCTGCGCGGAGTTACGCGAGCCACTCCTCGAGGAGGTTCGGAAGCTCACGAAGCAGCGCGACGAGCTGAGCGAGCAACTCACCAGAGCGCGCGCGCAGTGTGCTGCAAATTGTGCGATCGACTGCGAGAGCGTCTGCGCGCAAGAGGTCGCCGACGCGCTGAGTGAGGCGAGCGCGTGGGGATGCGTGTCGCCATGATCTCGCAACTCCTCGCCCTCACGCTCACGTTACAACCGGCGACGCCCCTCCTCGTGATCGACCTCGGGTACGAGATCGAGCCGATCACCGCGACGCGCCTCACACTTAGCGAGCCCGCGCCGAGCGACGGGGCGTTTGTCACTCCGCGCGATTGGGTGCGGATCCGCTCAGCGTTGCGGACCTCGCGCTCCGTGTGTCAATGGGCGATCAACGAGACGCTTGACGAGTGTATCCGCGGACTCGAGAGAGACCGCGAGCTCATCCACGCGGAGCGGTCGACGCTCCTCGAGGTCGCGGACACGTACGCGCTAAGGCTACAGGACACCGAGAGCGCGCTGAATGACGCGCTCAAACTAAACGACGAGCTCACGGCTCAACGTGATCTCTACATGTGGACGACGATCGGCGTGCTCGGATCGGTCACGCTCGTCGTCGTCGGCTCGCTACTTATGAAGGGAGGCTCGCTTGAGTCACAATAAGATAACCATTGGGACAGCGTCACCCAACTCCGCGGGCGCGCTTAGTGTTGGACTAAATGACCTGAGCGACGTAAATGCGTCATCCCCGTCGAGTGGGCAGACACTCCGATACACGGGTAGCGCGTGGCAACTCGGGAACACGACGACCGCGCTCTCCCTCTTTGGCGTCGGCGCGTCTCAAGCTTATCCTTCTGGGGGTAACGAGATCGCGGTCGGGGAGGACCTGCACTTCTACGGATCAGCGCACAACGGCGCGGGAGTGACGGGGACTTATTCCGGATGGTTTAATGAGATCACACTACCCGCGGGAGAGTACGTACTCACCGCCGTGTCTGGCGTCTCGATGAGCTCTTCGACGGGTTCGGTGTCTTATCGTTGGTATGATCACACAGCCACGGCGCATACAGGGACGACGGGGATCGCGGGATACGATGATATCGACGTCGGCTCCCCCGCGATCACGTATGTCTCACCGACCTCGTCGACTGTCTACAGCGTCCGCGCGACATCGGTGAGTAATGTGAACACACTCGCGTCGCAGGGCAACCGCGCAGCCGAGCGCGGATGGATTGAGGTTCGCGCGTTATGAGTCATTTAATCATAGAGGTAAATAACCAAGACCCCAACGCACAGGGAGAGATCAATACACTCACACTCGAGGGATTGAGCGATGTGAACGCGGGGTCGACGTCTACCGATGAAATGATCACATGGTCAGGCTCAGCATGGTCTCCTAGCGCAGACAGTATCAACCCACCAAGCGCCCTCGGGAACGGCGGGAACGTGACCTCTGAATCGGGAACGTTGCATACGTTCCCGAATCCGAACCTAGGCTCCTCAGACGTTAACCGCATGTTTTGGGAATTTGCCGCCCGAAGAATCAGCAATAACCCCTACTTTAGCCTACAGACGACAGGGGATTTAAGCTATCGATATAATGCGTACGCAGGGGGCGGGACGCGTTGGGTTTGCGGTTTTACTTTTGCGACTGCGGGGGTTTATGCGATGCGCGCTGCCCTGCATGTCGGCGGTTTAAGCGCGACGACCGCTTATGTCGATTGTGTTTGGGCGGATGCGTCTTATCAGTTTTTAGGACCGATCACACGCTTCTCAAAAGTTGGCAATAAGCGGAACACAATGCGAGGGATCATCGACGCAAGCTCTGGAGATGTCGCGGGTCTCTACGTCACAGACTACTCAGGCGCGCGTTATAATAGAGCGTCTTACAGCACCATATTTATAGAAGTGGAAAGAATCGCATGAAAATCCTATTAAAGCGTAACGCATCCGTAAACGACGGCGCACTCGTAGAGCTCGACGCGTCGAACATCGTCCAGAGACACACAACCGGCGAGGCGTTGGGCGTCGCGTCAGCCTGTCGCGCGATCACAGTACAAGAGGGGGACGAGGACGTCGAGCTCCTCGTGTGCGACGTCACGATCGACGGGGATGCGCTCGCGGTCCTGAGTGGCACAGCTCCCGCGAGCGGTGGACTCGTGTATCCGTCGGGCGACGGTAGAGTGAGCGCCACCGTAAACGGCGAATCTGTGGGACGCCTCGCCCCTCGCGCGTTGAGCGCGCTCGAGGGATACGTCGACGGCGAACTCGTCAACGTCTCACTCTGCGGGCGTTGATATGAACGAGCTCACGATCACACAGCTCACGGGACTCGTCGGGATCGCTTATTCGCTCTGGCAGATCAGCGGAGCGCGCGCGTCTCACGCTGCCGAGATCGCGGAGCTCCGCACGAAGGTCTCCGCGCTAGAGAGCGGAGCGGGTGACACCGCGCGCACGCTCACGCGCATCGAGGCGAACATCACCGACATCTCGACAACGCTCGCTCGACTCGAGGAGCGCTTAACCGCGCTCGACCAAAAAATCGAGCGACGCTAATCACCCCCACGGGATGAGGCGACCCGTCTCGTCGTACTTTGGCTCGGCTCCCTTGAGCCAACGCGTCGCGAGCGCGGGCGTCGCGGACGCGGGGACGTTGGGAGTACATACCATCATCTCGCGCTCCATGATCTCGCGCACGCGCATCGCTGCCTCGTGAGCGCGCTCGCTCGGGGATTCGACGAGCACCTCATCATGAATAAACGCGACCGGACGACACCCGAACAGCGGAGACTCTGGAGCGGTCCAACACTCACGAGCGAGCTCAAACAGCGCGCGCTTCGCTCCGTCCGCTGCCATACCTTGGAACGGCATGTTAGCCGACTCCGTGTAACTCGGATTTCCGCGGATGCGTTGCGACGATGGACAGAGCACGCGCCCGTCGTTGTGCGCGCTCTCCGCAGCTTTGAACCAAGGCCTCATCTTATACGTCGAGATCCATGTGTCGCGCAGATCGCTCGCCTCCTCCTCACTCAAGTTGACGCCGTACCCTCGCGCGTAGTTGATGAACGCGCTCGCGCCCATGCCTCCGGCGTATCCGAAATTCGCCGGCTTCGCTCGTTGGCGCATCCCCTTCGCTTCGGCGTCACCCTCCGCGACGCGCCTTAACATCTCCTCGTATTCGATCCCAAGGATACGCGCGCCGAGATACGAGTGCGGGTCGAACTGCGGATCCTGTGCGTACATCTCGCCGAGTGGAGAGTGTTCTCCGGTGACATGGAGATAACACTCGGCGAGCGTCCGCATCTCCGCGGCGTCGTAGTCGCAGAGGATGAACACGCGACCGTCGCGCGGGATGAAGCAGTCGCGGATCCCTCCACGTCGCGGGAGGTTCTGGAGGTTCGGGCGCTTGCACGACGTCCGCCCCGTCCGCATTAATACGCTGTACTCTGCGCGCAGGATCCCGCCGTAGTGGGCAGCGCTCTCGAGCTCTCCGACGTACGTCGAGCCAAGCTTCACCGCGCGACGATACTGATCGAGGAGCGCGAGATCTGGATCCCCCGTCGCGAGGAGCGCTTCGCGTGAGGTGCTGATCTCTCCGCTTGCCGTCTTGGGGACCTCGTCGCCCCGCGTCGAGAGGATGAGGTCGATCCGGTCTTTGATGAGCGCGGTGTTCGCTTTGCCTCGTGCGTCGAGTAGACCGACGCGTCGAAGCTCTCGCTTGAGCTCCTCGGCTTCCGCATCGATCGCAACGCGAACACCCCCCACGGCGTCCGGATCGACGCGCATCCCCTCCGCTCCGATCAACCCGAGCGCGAAATCGGCGCGCACCTGAGCGCACTCGTCGAGGAGCTCCTCGCGTGGGATCTCGCTCTCCTGTGAGAAGAACACGAGACCCGTTAACAGGGCATCTTGTGTGGCGTAGTTAATCGCTTGATCTCCCCACTCCTCGAGCGGAGTGTCTGCGAGTTCGTCGTACGTGTACCGGACGCCCCCACGCTTCGACTCTCGGATGTCGAGCCCGAGGTATTTATACGCGAGACCCCCGAGGCTCAGCTTCGCGCCGACGCTCTGGCCCTCGTCGTCGAGGATCACGCCGTCGCCCGTTCCACCGCGCGCGATCTTGTGCAGCTTCTCGCGGATCCGCGTATCATGCACGCGCCCCTCGTCTAACGCCGTGAACATGATCGGCATCAACGAGGGAAACGTACGCGCGATCACGCAGAGGTCAAAGCGCGCGTTATGGAGGATCGTCGTCTCCGTAGTGAACGCGCGCTCCAGATACGCGCGAGCGTCCTCTCCGCGCATCACACCCGCGCGCCACTCCGCGCCGACGAGCTCCGCGTAACTGAGGCACACGAACGGCGGGACGTTTCGCCCCTTGATTAAATAGGTCTCTGTGTCAATGGCTACGAGCATCACTCTCTCCTATGCCGTAGACAAACGAAACCCTCGACCGGTGTTGACGATCGAGGGCCACGTTTGCTATGTTCAAGCCCAACGGAGAGAGCTCTCTCGCGTTGGATAACATGTCGCTACTCTCGAGTCAACGATTAAAACGGTACGTCTGCATCGTCGTCGTCGCTCGCGTCTGCGCTCTCGCTCACGTTCCAATTGTTACCAGAGGGAGCGGTGTCGGGCGCGTCGCCTCGGTTGAGCTCGTCGGGACCCGCGAGGAACGAGTAAGCGAGATAGTCCGCGCCGTTTTTCGAGGTCTTCTTTTTCACGATGACCTTGATCACCGCGCCGACGCATAAGCCCTCATTGAACGCCTTGTTTACGATGTCCGCGGTCACGAGGTGACGCACTTCAGCGGGAAGCGTAGCAGACACGACCGACTTGAGTTGTGAAAGGTTGCGTTGAACCTTCCATTTATCGACCCCGCTCAGTTGAAACAGGTGTTTAACGTGTGTCTCTGGTGCGTGATAATCCGACGAGACGATCTGCGCCTCGAGGATTACAATGTTATTCCCTGTGTTCGCGGACGTGATCGCGGGAACTCCCTCGATTCGGATGAGGTGCGTCCCCTCTTCCATGAACTCGCGATCCACGCGGTCGAATTCCGCATTCGCGATGTCTTCGCTGTATTGTCCGATATCAAAAGTCATGTGTGACTCCTTGTGTCTTTGATCGTGCGATCGTTGTTTCGTGTTGCCTCGCTCGATTTGCGAGGATCCTCAAAATAAGACACGCTCACACACGTGTCAAGATACAATGTTAAAAAAGTTTAACGCACCTCATCGGCGTAGATGAGACGCTGCTCTTGTCCCGTCGTGTCGACGATGTATTGAGCGTCTCTCCGCGCTTTACCAAGCGCGCGACCGAAAAGTCCGTGGCGATACACGGTCACGCTCACAGAGTCGGCGAGCTGTCCGTGTCGGTGTGTGCGCGCGATCATCTGCTCCCACCTCGCCGGATGCGAGAGGGGATGCGCGACGATCTGAGAGCGCCACGCTTGGAGGTTCTTCCCCGTACCATGTGACGCGATCGACATGATACACGGGTGGGCGGTGTGTCGATGTGAGTCGAGTCGCGCGCTCGCCTCGCTCCCGCTCCCATACATCGCCCACCCCGTGAGCTCGTGTAATTTACGCGCGACCTCTTGAAGCTGTACCCAGATGATCGGCGGGTGTGACTGCGCGCGAGCCCACGCGACGACGTCCTCGACCCACGACGTATCGACCCAAATCGCGCGCGTCGCCGGTGGTTCTCGGTCCCTCACAGCGTCCCACGCCTCAAGCGCGTCGCGCGCGCGCTGATCTTTGAACGCCCCGCTTTTCAAGTCACGCTTTAAGAGCGCTTCGGAGTCGTAGCGCCCGACATCTAAAATACGCCGAGCGGTCGAGCCCCAACCGCGACGCGCCTCGACCCATTGATAATCGGGAGCGCGGTCTCCCCAATCCCATATATAGACGCAACCCATCGCGAGTTGAGCCCACACGCGCGAGTAGATCGCATCCCTCGGACTCCAGAGATCCGAGCTACGCAACATAAGCTCGACGGTCTCCTCATCGAGCGCGTCGTGTGTCGCGCTCACGACGTTCTGATCTGCTAGCAGACGCACGAGCGCAGAGCGTAGCGTCTGCGATTGTTTGTATCGACGCGTCTCGATAACGAGGGAAGACGCGACACGCTGATCGCTCGAGATCACGACACCCCGCGATCGACGGAGCCGGACGTGCAGACGATCCTCGAGCGTGTCACCTAGAGGGAGCGCGCCGTCAACGTACTCGCTCATCTGTCGCGTCGCGTCGCCGTCCTCGATGACGCGCGCGAACACGTCGATCATGCTGTTATGTCGAGGGAGTGGGGACCACACGCGGAGCGCCCAGTTCATCACATGAGCGTAGTCTCGCAGACTGCGAGAGACGAGTGTCCCGCTCAGCGCGCAGAGCTTCGCGCGACTCGCTCGGATGTACGACTCGAGGCGTCTCACGCGCGCGCTCTTGAGGTTCCTTAACGCGTGCGCCTCGTCGCAGATGATCAGGTCGGGCGCGAGCTCCTCGAGTCGCGCGCGCTGACTCGGTGAGCTTAGTCCCTCGTAGCTCATGACCTCGACGGGGATGAGTCGCCAATGTTGCGCGTAGTCGCGTTGGTCGCTCGCGTTCTGCGCGCGCATCGCTGCGGGGAGCAATAACAGTGGACGCTCCGCGCCGAGCACGAGGGGGAGCAAGAGCGACGTGAGCGTCTTACCCGATCCGCAACCCGCGAGCGCGACGAGCCCGTCTCCGCGTATCGCTTGCACGAGCATCGCGGCTTGGAGCGGTCTCAGCGTCTGCGTCGGCGCGTCTGGATCGCGCGCATATAAGCGAGTCAACTGATCGACATACTCCTCGCCCGTGACCTCGACGTCGAGGGGGAGCGCGCGGAGTCGGCGCACGTCCTCCGGCTCACTCATAGACGACGGATGATCACGTCCGCGAGCTCAGAGAGCGGAGAGACGAGGCGCTCGTACTCTTGACACAGTGGGTCGAGATACAGCGCGCTCACGTTAGAGGGCCACCCCGCCGACGCGATCGCTCCAGAGTACGCGGACCATCCGCGCCCGTAGTCGACGAGCCCGAGGTGTGGAACTTTGAACTCGGCGCAGAGCTTAGCGCGCACCTCTGCGAACGCCTCGACCGCGTTCGTCGGTGGATTGCTCGCGCCCTTGATCGGCGTACACCCGATATACAGGATACGCGTTTTCGGCGCTGCGCTCGGCTTCGCTGTCGGCTTCGGTGCTGTTGGTTTCGCCGTTGGCTCTGCGAGCCCTAACGTTTTGAGTCGCTCTGATGGTGTCATGTCGTTCTCCGTTTCGTTGTTCTCTGTTTGTGTTTGTGGGGGGCGTTGTTTGTCAGCGTGGAAACACTCGCCCGCATACGGACAGCCTCCATACTTGTCACACGAGTCGTAATTCGGGGGAGTCTCGGCAGCGTTGCGCGCGCGAGATACGTCGATCATCTGCTCGATTGTCTCTTTGATCTGCGCCCACTGCGTCTCGATGTGGTCGCGCGTCACGATCGAGTCGACGCGCTTACTCCACGGAGCCCCGCGCGTCCCATAATATACGTGTGTCAACGTGACCTCGCGCACGTTTGGCGCGTGATCAAGGTACGCTTTCGCGTATAGCACGAGCTGCACGTCGTGCGCTAGCTCTCGCGCGGTCTTCGTGTATCGTTTATTCGAGCTTGTCTTGTGGTCGAGGATCATCGCGGGCTCGTATGGATAAAGCGCGTCGATGAAACCGACCACTTTAACGGGCGAGTCGTGGATCGGGATACGCTCAGCGAGGCTCAACTCGATCTCGACAGGTCGATCCGTGGGGACGTGATGCGCGCCACTCTTCGCGATCTCTCCGGCGAGCGTCGCGCTGAACTCAGTCCCGTCTCGCAACCACGCCTCGAGCTCCGCGTGGACCTTCCCGCCGAGCTCCGTCGCAGCGGTCGACGGCGAGGGGAGCTTCACGATCTTCTGCAGATACCACTTCCGCGGGCAGTCTCTAAACGTCTTGATTTGAGACGCGGAGACGTGCTTAATCATGCGGGCGACTCTTCGTCGAATGTGACCCGCGCGAGATACGCGTCTCGGCAGTTCATCACGCGACCGTAGAGCTCGGAGAGGATCGACGTCGCGCTCGCTGTACGCGTCCCGCTGTGCGCTTGTGGCACAGAGGGAGCGTCGCTCGACGGTGTCGTGAGGGGGTGCTCGGGGCTCCAATATCCGGACCAATGACCATCTCTCTCGAGTACGCGATCCGCTTTAGGCGCTTCGACCTTCTTCGGGCGCGTGATCTGGTTGCGCTTTGCGATCACACCAACTTTCGCGGACGTCCATTTCCTCCCGTTCGGTGGGGGGACGTTCTCGCGGTTCAATCGATCGGCGATCGCCTTCTGCGTCGCTTTGACCTCGAACTCTGCGCGGATGATCTCGATCGCGCGCGGGTGATCCGTCGAGTCGAGGGGGATGAGAGGGGGCGCTTCGATGCGTTCGATATCGTCGCTCATGGTGCTCCGTAATGCGTCGGTAAGTTGTTGAGTGATCCCGCCGTCCGCGCCTCCGTCGATCGCGCTCATGTACTCGCATGGGATCCGGTCGCGCGCGCACATGTCCTCGCGTAGAAACGAACACCGGCGCGTGAGCGGTTCATAGTGTGGACGCTCCTCGATGAGTCGCGCGTCGACGTCATACGCTGAACCCTGATCGCATGCGCTCGTCCAATTGATCACGGGTAACGATTCGCCCCTCGGCTTCGGGGGAGGGGGCGTCGGTGTCGTCGGTGTCGTGGGAGGCGTCCCCCACGGATCGGGCTTCGGTGGTGGTGGGGGTGGCTCGCTCCCGTCGACCGCGGTGAGCTTGTACCCTAGAGTCCCGCGACTCTTCTGCGCGTCGAGTCTGTATCCCGCGCTCACTTGGTCGCGCCGTTGACCGATCAGGAGAGACACGCTCCGGAGTGTACATCGATACATCCCCTCACCGATACCGGCTAGCGGTGAGTCGGGCTCGTCTTCCATCGCGGAAGAGATCGCGCGGAACAAGTCGCGAGAGGTCCAACGATCAGAGCTACGTCGCGACGCTTGCCAATCTGCGAGGATCGAGAAGAGCTCCGTCCGGTCGTCCTCTCTCGCGACGTCGACCTCTTCGCGTGACAGCGCGACGACGTCCTGAGCCTCGCCGTGAGCGAGCCCAGAGATCCACATGAGGGGGTCGCGGACGATCTCACTCCATCGCTCATACGACCCGAACGGGCGAGCCTCGTCGAGGATCGCGCGACGCTCTGCCTCGGGAGCTGATCGCCACGCGCGCAGGATCTCGAGGATCGCACACCACGTATCAGTCACACGCGACCGCGCGGTCGCGAGGAGGTCCGCGTGACGGAATCCGCGACGCTGCTCAGGGTGCTCGAGGTCCGTCACGAGACGAATCATAATCGCGCGTCGATCGGTGTCTCCGCTCAGCGTCGCGTTGTTACCGGTCGCGCCGAGAAATACGCGATTCGGCGCGACGCGCGTATCGGTCACACCGAGCGGGCGATATGTGTGTAGAGGCGACGTGAGGAACGCGTCGAGCGTCGCTCCACCGATGCGCCCCGCGACGTTATCCGCGATAAAAATATCCGAGTCGCTGTGGACCAACGAGTCGAGGACCTTTTTCAATTCTTCCTCACGCGACGGAAGCGACGCCAGAGGGGGCGTCGTACCGTATACGCTCGCGGTCGCTGCGCTGATCAGCTTCGTCTTTCCTACGCCTTTATTATTCGCAGAGACGAACATCATCGGGGCGACGTCCATCGAGCGACGCAGAGCCACCGTAAACGCGATCGACGCGCCGAGGACCTGATGCGCTCGATCTCTCCACGGGAAATCGTGATAGATGTCGATGAGTCTCATGTACGCGTTTAGCGCGGTTAACGGTGACGCGGGGCGATCGTACACGCGACGCAACTGCGCGAGGTCCAACTGCGGACACGGTAGAAAATAGGACTGTGTCACCTCACAATAACCCTCACTGAACCGCGTCGGCTCGAGCGTCTCCGGATCGAGTGGGGGGAGCGTCGTACACGTCTCACACAACGGGAGCTCGTCAGCGATCGCGACGAGATGGATCTTGATCATCCGCTCGGGGACCGAGGTTCGTCGCGTCTCCCCCTCTCGCGTGACTGCGCTCCATCGCCCAACGCGATTCAGGAGACCCGTGAGATCCGCGACGCTCCAGACCTTCCACCGCGCGCCACCATGAATATCACGCTCGACGGTCGCGACGTTGTCGTGACGCCTAAATATACGATTCGGGAACGCTGCCTCGAGGATCTCGACGGCTTGCTCTACGAAGCGCCAATGATCGTTCGGGTCGTACACATAATCGAGCTCATCACGCCCGATACACTCGCGCCACTCGTCCGGATATTTCGCTTGTAGATACGCGCGCCACCCCCCGCCCTCGGCGTAAACTTGGCTACATGAGTTATGTAAACAGTGGAACACATATCCGCCGTCGGGCGTCGCGTGGATGATAGTCGACGACTCGTTCTCTGAGCTGTGGAGGTGCTCGAGTGGACACTGTACGAGATACGCCGGAGCCCCGTTGATCTCCTTAAACTCGCCCTTCATTAAACCGATACGCTCGAAAAAACGAGGGAGCCCGTCACCGCTCACCGCGTCACGGCGAGACGTTGAGCGCGTGAGCGCGCCGACCATCACGGCGACATCAGCAGCGTTGAGCGTATACGCGCGCACGTCACGCGGGATAAAGAGCTCGCCTCTCTGGTCCTCGTCGTCCCGTCTTACGTAAGGCATCCGCATTAAGCGCGAGGCGTCCTTACATGCGAGATCCCACCGCTCCGCGTGAGGGAGCGAGGCGACGACATGAGTATAGAACGCGGTCCAATCCGCGCCCCTCGCAGAGGGATCGAGCGCGAATGGTTCGGCGAGTCGCACGACCGCGCGCATCCCTCCGCGCGTCGAGTACCACACCGCGCCCGCGAGCATCGGATGAGCGGAGAGCTCACCGACGAGACGACGGAACAGAGGGGGCGTCATCCTCGCCCCCCCGTGATCCTCGAGGTCGTAATCTAACACGATGTACGAGAGCGAGACATCACCCGTCTGGATCGCGTCGATCCGCGCGCGTGGCGCTTTGCCGTGTTTCGTGAGCTTTGGTGCGAGACACATCTGCATGTGAGCGTCGACGCTGTGGGTAGACGTGAGCGCGTCGCTCATCGAAACCACAGGGAAGCGCTTCGCGTTGCTCGCAGCGTCGCTCGCTCCGGTGACTCGTGGGGAGGGTAGTACGAGCACCGAAGCGTCGAACACATGCTCGAGCTTCGCGCGCGCGTCGTCGAGCTCGCTGTGTGAGTAGAACGCGCCGTCGTGTATCACAGGAGCCGAGCTCGTCGGCTTCGATGTTTTGCTCGTCCGCTTTACGGCGTCCTCGCCGAACAGTGAGCCGAGGCGCTGAAGTGGGGATAAAACGGGGGACATAGGTCTCCGATCTCGGTTGAGGGGTTGAACTTAGCGCCGACACTCTAAACCGAGATCGACGCATCCGTCAACGCTTATAACTCTGAGATGCTCGGATATCCTAGAGACCCGTTAAACGAAACACCCACTAAGTCGACGCGCACACCCGCGACGATAATGCGATTTAACACGTCACCCAACACGCCCGACGCCTCGTCGCCTCGCAGATAGAGAGGGAACGGTCCGTTTACCTGGTCGCCATAATCCAACGTGTCAGGATCTAAGTCGAGGAGGTTCAGGAGATGCCCGCCGTACGGCTGCCCGTTGGGGCGTGTCGCTGCGGTCTCTTGTAGATACGTCGGTGGGACCGAGAGGAGATCGAGATCGATATAAACGCGGATTCGCGCGTCGCTCTCGACGAAATAGAACGGGAGGAACGCGACCTCGACTCCGGCGCGCTCAGTGCTCCACGCGTCCCAATACGAAGAGCTCACTGTGTTGAGTTGCGCGGTCGTCGTCGCTGTGTCGACCTCATCGACCCACTGATACGAGTCACCGCCGATCCGGATCCACCGATGCGCGTACGCGGTCGAGGTGAGGCTCGCGTGAGTGAACTCGCCGTCCGCGTTGATTGTGGTCGTGATCGCGGTGATATCGGTCCACGGTTTAAAGAGTGCGTTGAGCGCAGAGAACAGCGAGCCCACCGTCCCACGAGGTCGATACACAACCGCGCGGAGCACCTCACGCCAAGCGCTCACAGGATACGCGCTCGGTCTCACGAGCCCGTAGTATTCCCCGAGCGCGTCGAGCTCGTCATCCGCTGCGCGCGTGAAGATCGTCGAGCGTCGAGCGCTCTCAGTCTGTGATAGAGTGCGGATCATGTGTCACCCTCGCCCCTCGTGCAGCGGTTAAGCGTGGCGCGTCAACGCCGTTTAAAGTGGTCGCGCTCTTTGAGGCGTACGCGACGCGCTCGCCCTCCATCCAGACCGCGCCCGCGTCGGCGAATCCGAGCGTCGACTCGACGTGTAGCGTAGCGCCTCCCGTGTATGCCGTCGTGAGACGCGTGATCGCTCCGCTCGCGTTGAGCTCCGCGAGTGACTGCGCGACGACTCTCGTGAGCGTCGCGAGCGTCGTCTCGGGCTCGTCGGTCGCAGAGGAGTCGAGTACGCGATCGAGCTCCATCCGCCGAACTCCGGTCGCATAAGCGCTCGGCAGAGCTGCGCGGAGCTCGTACTCGTGAGCGGTGCGCGTGCGTCGCCTCGCGTTGATCGTGCCGACGTTCTGCTCTGTGCCGTCGTATCGGATGATAACATCATACGCGCCGACGTCCAACGAGGGAGAGTACGCTCTGAGGATCCGCGCGGGGATGTTCGTCGAGCATTGCTCCCCTTGACCGAATAAACCAGAGTGACACGGATACTCGACGCTCTGCGCGTCGACGAGCACCACCTCGAAGCCGGTCGGACGTTGAAAGCGCGACGCCCCTCGGCGTGGGAAATCACCGACGACCGAGATCGCGTATCCCCCATCGTCACCGATCGCTCGCGTCTCGAGCTCGAGGTATGAAGGAAACGCGGCCCCGTGATCAGATCCCCACCCATAATCGAGCGTTGACGCGTCCCACGAGGTCGGAGCGTCATCACCCCATCCCCAATCTGGACGTGTGAGCGACTCGGTCGCGGTCTCGTGACTCGGCGCGCCCCACCCTCTCACGTTACGCTCCTCGTCGCCTCGATCGTGAGGCTCAGCGAGCCCCCACCGCTACCCGCTGCGGGAGACGATGAGATGAACAGACCAACGACCGCTCCCGCGCTCACCTCTACAGCGGGTGAGAGCGTGCGCGTCTCTAGGATCGGCGCGTTCGCTGCGGACGGTGTCGCGGTGAATCCGTCGAGCTGCTCGGGCATCGTGGACGCTCTAAACTGTGTCGCGTTTGCTCCCATCAAGTTAAACGTATACGAGCCACCCGCGCCACTCTCGGTCATCGCGACCGTATACGCGTTAATCTTGATGTCGTATTTCGTGATCGCGAAATAGATGTGAGGGATCTGTTCGCCACCCCCCGAGATGTCGATGATCTCATCGTGTCGCGTGCCGTCGCTCTCGGTGGACGTAGTGACCACCCCCGAGAGGATGATGCGCTCCTGAGTGATGACGCGAGGCGTCCCCGTTGCGTCGCTCGCCTCCTCGAGTTGAACGACGCCCGCGGTCGTCGTGGTCGCGTCTGCGATATGAGATCCGGCGTGAGTGTGTAGCGCGCTCCCGCTCACCTCTGCGAGCGCTCCCCCTCGTAGGACCTCCAACTCTGCGCCGGTCGCGTTGGTGACGTCGTTCAACGCGTTGAGGTTCGGCGCGGTCTCGATCGCGTCGGCCCAGAGCTCAAGCGCGGGATGCCACGAGCGCGAACCCTTCGCGATCTTCTGAATCCCTCGATTCTCGCTGAGCACGCGCACCTCGACGAACGACGCGGACGGCGCGAGTAAAACATCGGTCTCGCTCGTCGCGCTCGTCGCTGTGTTCGTGGCGACGAGATGCAGTCGTAGATTATGCCACGCGGTGATATTGGTGATCGTGATGTTTTGTGTCGTCGTGCTCGACAAAACCGCGCCCGAGTTGGTGGGGTCTAACAGCGTCCACGCGAACGAGAACGACGCGCCCCCATCCTCGGTGTCGACCGCGTCGCCGTACAGCGTGATCGAGGCGGGCGTCGCTACGCTCGCGAGATCGATCTCACCATCTTCGAGGGGATTGTTAATCGGGTCGACGTTCGCCGACGCGTAAGCGATGATACTCATATCAATAATTATCCTGATCGTCATGTATCGCGTAAATCGCGAGCGTGAGGTTAATGATCTCGTTCACCGTGGGAGCGCCCCCGATGACGTCCGGATGCCCAGAGCTCCCGAAGTCCTCCGCGATCGACTCCTCGCTCGATTGCTCGAGCGCTAAGAGCTCAATGTTGACGCCCCGCCCCGAGCTCGTCGAGAAGTCGTCGAGTCGATAGCTGTTCGAGTCGCTGAGTAACCCGCTCAGGATGTCGCCGATCTGCGCGTGTACGCGATTATAGTCGTGTGTGTTATCGCCGTTGTCGACGCGCGTCGCGACTTGGCTCACGTCCACATGTAACAAGCGCCAATCCTCGGCGAGTAGCTCCGCGCTCAGCTCGACACACATACGATTACCCCGCGTCGGCGAGGTGCGTATCGCGCTGATCCCTTCGTTCGTGAGTAAGTTGTAACTGATCACGCGCGCGTTGTTCACGTTCACTTGAACGAGCCCCGCTGCGATGCAGACGATCGGCGAGGTCCTCTGCGACTCGATCGTGTTGATTCGCGTGTCGAGCGTGTTGAGTCGCGCGTCGACGCCGTTCGCAGAAACGAGGGGGCTCGTGTACCACGCTCTCGCCTGCGTGTCGCTTGGATCATTAACGCCGTGTCCTTGAAGTTGTGCGACCTTGTACCGCAGTAGTGCGAGTTGATCGGCGACACCTAACACTCGATGAGACTCACCCGACTCCATAGGGTACACCGTCAAAGAGTCCATTACAGCATCAAGCGACACATTTGAGCGCGTTAATAAGTCCCCGCTTAATGTAACCCCCGCGAGCTGACGCGCGGTGTCGTGCTCGAAAGCGCTTTCAACTTGCCACTGAGCGAGCGAGCCTGTGTTGTCCGCGTCCGTCCATCCGGTAATTCTAGCGATTGGAGCCCACGTTGCCTCGCCGTCCGCGTAGGGTGGCGCGTTGCGCTGAATTGAGAACTCGACGCGTTGCGATGATCTCGTCTCATCCGAGAACGTGATCTCGTCACCCTGCGCGACGCTCCACTGCGCGCGCGTCGCTGTGTCTGTGTCGCGCTGAATCGGGCGAGCCCAGAGATACGCGTCGACGAAATCTTGAAAATACGCGCGAGGCGTATCGATTGAAATCTGTGTCGACGTCTCCTCGGTCGGGTCATACGTGACGACGATCGTTTTCATTTGAGAATAAGCAACCCCCGAAGAGGGGAAGCTCGTGCTCTTCGCGCTCGCCGAGATTGGCGCGGTCGTCACGAACTGAAACGCACTAAGCTCAATGAATGGCGCTCCGTTGTTCTCGGTCTGCGTGATTGTGGGGGCCGAGAGCGCGCCGCGGATGTGGCCGAACAGTCCGCCGAGCGCCTCTTGCACATAGTCATATATGAGACTCTGGAGCGCGTTCGCGTCGTCGAGGTCGAGTCGTTCTTGTGCGTAGAGTTTTACGCGATCCATGTTTAACCGCCTGTCGTCGATGTGATCGCGCGCACGTCACCCGCTCGGAGTACGTGACGCGCTGAGTTTGGATAGAGGTCGGGCGTCTCGTTCGCGGTCCCGCTCGTGAGGATCGTCGCGTTCACGACTCCGCTCACGCCCATCACCACGGAGACCAACGCGGAGCGATACGCCGGAGCGCCCGCTCCGAGCGCTGAGAAATACGCGCTTATCGCGCTCTCTACGCTCGTCTTAACGGTGGTCAACGTTGAGCCCGCTTCGATGACGATGAGCACGTCGAGCGGTATGCGTTGAACGGGAGCGGGGAGCACCCTTAGCGCGACACCCGCTGCGCGGTGTCCGGATGTGACGTCGCTCGGGTCGCCGTTCATGAGCGCTTGTAACTCCGCGATAAGCCCCGTGTATACGCTGTATGTATCGACCGTGATCGTATCACCAATCGACACGGTCGCAGCGGAGCGCAACGTGATCACGCCCCTCGATCTCGAGATGTCGTAGTCGCGCCCCTCGATGAGCACGTTCGCGCCAGAGCGAACGCGGATCGAGTCGACGACCGGAGCCTCGACGCTGATGAGCTGACCTAAAACGGCGTTAAGCGTGACGCTCACCGCTTCACCCGCGCGCGTCGGAGCGTGGTCTCCTAGACCGGAGCCGTCGTCGATGAGTAGCTCCACGTAACCGAGACGCGTCTCGGGCTCGTAGATCGTCGCCGTCGTCGCGCGTGTCCCGTCGGACGCTGTGAATGTGCGCGCGGTGTACTCGAGCGCGATCGGTTGAGCGCGCGCGATACTATTGAGCGCGAGCGTCGCACGAGAGCGGAGCGCGAGGTCCGTCTCGATCGACAACGCATTCGCGAGCGCTTCGCCCTGTGTCACGCTCACCAGAGCCGAGGGAGCGTCGAGGATCGTGTTGATCGACCGCGCGGGGGCGTTCCCGCTTGTCCCGCGTGTGTTCGCGACGATCGAGATCTCTTTCGTGAGCTCGCCGATCGAGAGCGTCGAGGACGTGGTCGTCGAGTAGGTCACGTCGCTATCACCGCGCCCGAACACGCTCCCCGCGGGGATCGTGAGCGGTGCGCTCGCGTCGGTGCGTGTGACGACTACGGTCCCAGAGGCAGCGGTTGAAGCGAGACGACTCACGCCGATCTCCTCGGCGCGCTCGTCGAGATCCACGCCTCGCGCTCCCTCGAGGGTGAACTGCGAGCGGATCTGCGCGAGTCTGACGTCCGCCTCCGCGATCTGCTCAGCGATCGAGCGCATCAACACGCCGAGCGTTGAGCTCTCCGCGAGGTCCGTTAACGATGTGCGCGCGACCGTCCTCGCGATTAAATCGCGTGTGATCTCTGCGCTTGACCTTGGTTCGTACATACTCAGCTCCCCATCGGCACGATGAGCGACATCGACGCTCCGTTTAGCGGTGCGACCCTCGCGCTCACTGTGAGCGCGTCGCCCTCGTCAGATACTACCACATTATCGACGCGATCGACTCTCGCGTCTGCGGCGAGTTGTTGTGTCACATGACTCGCGCAATACGCAGCGACGCGCTCGGTGAGCGGTGCGCCTACTTGGACGGGGAGACCGTACGCCGGAAGAA
>Ga0160423_10000429_pt1 | contig 34133 bp, 26 predicted proteins | sample CRUFie14St8metaG_FD_108191 | JGI IMG/M metagenome (GOLD analysis project Ga0160423, IMG submission 108191) | Marine microbial communities from the Costa Rica Dome - CRUD Field 142mm St8 metaG | ecosystem: Environmental > Aquatic > Marine > Oceanic > Photic zone | place: Costa Rica: the Eastern...
CTACACACTGTGGAAAAGCTTTTGGGTGCGACCCACCATATGTGGACGGGTTTTCCATTTAACAAAGCTATACTGGTTGACTATGGTAATGGAATGTTTTCAGATATTAATAAAACACAGCGATTAGTAAAACTTTTAAAATCTAATGGGATTGAGGTCACTGCCAGTTGTCAAAAGTCAGATAGAGAAACATTCTTTTCTGGTCTAGCAGAATCTGATTTGATTTGCATGAACAAATATGAATCTGAGGCCTACACAAAAGCACTTGGCGCTGACCACATCTCTATTCTCTCTAAACGCCTATCAGTTGATATTTGTGTAACAGACGGTGACAAAGGTAGCACCTATTACTCCAATGGGGAAACAAAAGAATACAGTTCTGTTAAGGTTGAGTGTGTTGACTCCTGCGGCGCAGGAGATGCCTTTCTAGCGGCTCTAGTGGCCACTGGAGACGTTTCTATGGCTAACAAGTGGGCTGCACTATCTGTAACAAAGCAAGGCACTGAGGTGCCAAAAATGGAGGAACTGGATGAACTTTGATAGAGAGTCCACCCTTTACGCTAATAGGTGGATTGTGGACAAAAAATTGGTTGAACTAACTTGGGGAAATGTAAGCTGTATTGACAGAGAAACAAATCAAGTATTTATAAAACCTTCAGGTGTTGATTTGGACAACCTAAAAGAACAAGAAATAAGTGTTTTAAACCTTGAAGGCGTCCTTCTTGATGGCAAAAAACAATCTGTTGACACCCCAACGCATTTAGAAATATATAAAAGGTTTCCACAAATAAACTGTGTTATTCACACACACTCAAAATACGCAACTATTTTCTCACAATCTAAAAAAGATATACCTTGTTTGGGGACCACCCATGCAGATTATTTTTATGGTAAAATTCCTTGCGTTGATTATACAACACCCAAACAAACTCTTGAGAATTATGAAGAAAAGACTGGGAAAAATATTTGTGACTGGTTTAATCCAAGTGCATATGCAGGTGCCGACCCACTAGAGATTGGTGCTTGTTTGGTTTCAAATCATGGTGTTTTTTGTTGGGACTCGACTGTAAAAGGTGCCCTAGAGAGAGCATATGTGCTGGAAATAGTAGCTGAAATGGCCTATAAATCACTTTTGTTAAACAACAACAGCGGTATGCCTAAATATCTAATCGACAAGCACTATCTGAGAAAACGAGGAAAGAATAAATACTATGGACAATGAAATTAAATACGGCCGTCAAGAACTACCACCAGTTGAGAAGCCAATCAAAACAGTAGAAAAATATTGGGGCAAAATGGATACACTCTTTGAGAATGACCAATATACCGTGAAAAGAATCTTCATGAGATCGGGTACACAAAGTAGTATGGAGTATCACGTTAAAAAACAAGAAGCGTATTATATAGAATCTGGAACTTTGAAGATAGGAACCCGAATTGGGAGAGCCAAAAACACTTCCCTAATATTGAATCAAGGCGAGGTTTTTCATATCCCACCCGGTTTCATGCATATGAGAATAGCGCTAGAAGATACAGTAATTATAGAGTTTTCTACTTTAGACGACGACGGCGACTCGCACTTAGTAGAAGACGGCAAAACTTATAAACACATAGAGGAGATATAAAATGAAATTATTTGCCGACACAGCTAACTTAAAAGAAATAGAAAGCCTTCTTCAGAAAGGAGTAGTTCAGGGAATTACAACAAACCCTTCACTGTTGGCTAAAGAGCCAAAAGCTGACTTTTATCAACACATACAGGATATCTGTGATCTGTGCCTGAGATACAAGTTGGACATCCCGGTTTCTGTTGAGGTGTTCGCTACAGACCCTGATAAAATGATCACACAAGCAGAGGAGATTGTTCAAAGAATTGAATATGGCAATATAAATATTAAAATACCAGTAGGTTTTGAGGAACTAAGAGTAATAAGTCAACTAAGATCAAAAGGTATAAGGGTCAACTGTACATGTTGTTTTACCTCAACACAATTACAGCTAGCAGCCTTGTCCGGTGCGAGATACGTTTCTTTGTTTTATAATAGATTAATTGATATTGGCGGAGATCCAGCTAAGTGTCTAAGGCAGGTTAGAAAATTTATTGATGATAACGGACTCGATTGTGAGATAATAGCAGGTAGTATTAGAAACCCATATGATCTGGAAAACAGTTGGGAGAATGGATGTCATATTGTAACAGCCAGCCACTCAATCATAGAGAAAGCGACGAAGCATGTTAAGACCGACGAGTCAGTTGAAGGCTTTATGAAGGATTTTGAGCAATGGATAAAATGACCTATGTTTTTGATATCGATGGCACTGTGTGTAATAATACCTACGGAGATTACGAAAAAGCTATACCTAATCAGAAAAGAATTAACAAGGTGAACTCACTTTATGATGAGGGGCACACTGTCTTCATGCTCACAGCAAGAGGAATGGGTAGAAGCGACAACTCCCAGATGTTTGCCCACAGGGCATTGTACAAGTTTACCAAGCAACAGTTAGATGAATGGGGTGTAAAGTACCACAAATTGTTTATGGGAAAGCCAGCAGGAGACATTTATGTTGACGATAAGGGAATGAAGGACGAGGATTTTTTTAATGATAACTGATATGAATTGGGTTTTTCATAACCTAAGAAATAAAATAAACTTTTCTTATGTCAGGTTTAATGACGGAGAGATGATGGGTATTGATAGAGTAGGTTCTATTGCTGCCCGGGGAGATCAATACATAAACCAATCACTTCACAGTAAACTTGTTGAAGGGATAAAACATAGACAAAAGAATTATTATATCGGCATTCCCTGTAGCCTCTGTTTCAATCGCTATCACAAACTAGCTGCTGAACTAACAAAGGATTATGATCACGTAACATCAGCGGTTCTTTTGACCAACAAGAATTGGAAAAAGTTTTATGACAATTTCCCAGCGGCTTGTGGAGATAGAGAAGTTATATGGGTCGGCGGAAAATCACAATCAAAAGAAAGGCTAATTGACTATGGTTTAAATATAAAGAATTGTGTTTTGGTACCAGAAAAAAATAGTTGGGCTTATTACGAAAGATTAAAGTCAATGGTTCCCAAGCTTATGGGCCCAAATGATATAGTAGCTGTTTCGCTTGGCCCTACAGCAAGAGTCCTTTGTAAAGAATGGTTTCAAGAATACCCAGACAAAACCTTTATTGATATCGGAAGCATCTTGGACCCAGTAACAAAGGGTGTTTATTTTGACGCACACAAGGGTTGGGACGAGACAGGCTTTAATTTACAAAGGAGATGTAAAGAGTGCAATTAAAAAATGTACTATTGGCAGGCCCTTGGGTCGGTGAATTTGGATGGGAACTTTTTTGCTGGCAAGGTTATATAAGGTCTCTCTCAAAGAATTTCGACAGAACTATTATAGTGTCCTCTCAGTACTCTAAGTTTCTGTATGAGGACTTTTGTGACCAGTTTATAGCCTTTGATCCAACAGGTGGGAGCTACAAAGATTCTTTCTATAAGGTTGGGTTAGATATAGGAAAAGAAACATGGAAAGGGTTTTTAGATGAGTGTGGCTATGATAAGTCAAAAGAAAAATTAACTGTTTTCAAACCAAGAAGAATTGGAGACCCACCAAGGACTCACTTTTCTCAATCGTTCGCTTTTGGTGAATATGCTGTAAAACCAGAATATATAAAACTCGGCACAAAGGATGAGTCTTACAAAAACACAGTTGTGATACACGCAAGGAATCGATCTTTAAGACCAAATGATAATTGGTCTGAAAATAAATGGAAAAAATTAGTTGACAAGATTGACAAAACGTGTTATAATATAATCTGTATAGGTTTAAAAAAGGAAGCAATGCATATCAAAGGTACTGTTGACAAAAGAGAATGCGATCAACAGGAATTATTAAACATATTGCACAATTCTATTTGTGTTTTCGGTCCATCATCCGGTGCCATGCATTTGGCATCTTTGTGTGGTTGTCCTCAAATTGTTTGGACTACTGATTACAACTTAGATCGCTATACTAAGAACTGGAATCCATTTGAAACTGATGTGGTTTTTCTATCTGACCAAGGTTGGCAACCAACAGCAGAATATGTTTATGATAATTTTATAGGGTTTGTGAATGATAAAGACTAAAAGAGAAAAAGATCTTGTACTAAAAGATCCAGAAATGGAACACCTTTATACCTTTAAAAACTTTCCTGTTTTTATGGGCTGCGTGGATACTCCAGATAGTGAACAAGATTTGTTAAGTGACATGCGGTGGGAGATATCTAAAAAGTCTGGCATGGTACAGCTAGCCTCGCTTCTACCAATGGATGTTGTCTACTCACAGGCCCATGGCTCTGGACTGGTAGGGTCGATGTGGAACCAGCACCACTCTGAGTTTGCTGATTTTGTCATAGACAAGATGCCAAATCAAGCCGATGTTCTTGAGATCGGCGCTCAGCATGGGATACTTGCTGACAATATTCTAAGTAAAAACGAAGATGTAAAACACTGGACTATAGTCGAGCCGAATCCAAATATAATAGATTCTTTGGGTTCTCGTAGCAATGTAAGTGTACACAGGGGTTGGTTTGATGAGAAGTTTATACCATACAAATCATTTAACACAATAGTTCACTCTCATGTGTTTGAGCATGTTTTGGACCCCCACTCGTTTATGCGCTTGATTTCGAATAGACTAAACGACGGTCAGCGTTGTATATTTTCTGTTCCAAATATGAAAGCCATGTTGCAGAGGGGCTATGTAAATTGTTTAAACTTTGAGCACACATTTTACTTGTCTGAAGATTATATAGAATATTTTTCTGAAGAGTATGGTTTTTCTATAACTGATAAAAAATATTTTAAAGAAGATCATAGCATATTTTATTGCATAGAGAAGACAACACGAACAACCTCAAAAAGCCCGATTCTTAGAGAGGATATATTTGAGGATAATTACAACACTTTCTGCGCTTATGCAGTTAAATTGGTCAACCAAGTGAATTCATTGAATTCTCTCATTAAAAATGAGAAAGAAATATATCTTTTTGGTGGTCATGTATTTTCTCAGTATTTATTGCGTCTTGGATTGAAACCTGACAACATTGTGAATATTCTAGACAACGACCCAAATAAACATGGTAAACGCTTATATGGCACCAATCAAACGGTGGTATCTCCAGAGATATTAAGAGACAAAAATTCCCCCCTTGTCATCTTGAAAGCTGGTGTCTATACTAGTGAAGTAAAGAAACAAATACTAGAAGAAATAAATTCAAATGTGAGGTTTATATTATGAATTACAAAGAAGAAAGACCATGGGGTACTTTCGAAAACCTATTAGACAGTGATATATGCAAGGTCAAGGAGATTGTTATTAAGCCCAATCAAGCACCAAGTTATCAGTTTCATTATCGAAGAAACGAAGTGTGGATTGTCACACAAGGCGAGGGCCTACTCACTCTAAACGATAAGCACAAGCTTGTTGGAATCGGTAGTGTCATCATGGTACCAATTGGAATGAAACATAGAATTAGAAACATTGGCACAAACGATTTAATTTTTATTGAGGTTCAAACAGGTACTTACTTTGGCGAGGATGATATAGTTAGACTTCAAGACGATTACAGTAGGGCCAAATGAGTTATAAAATATTAATTACAACTAGCGGCATTGGTAGTCGTCTTGGAGAGTTGACAGACTTTACGAACAAGTCGTTGATCAGAATTGGAGACAAGCCAGCAATTTCACACATCATAGAGAACTATTCATCAACCTCTTCGTTTGTTGTTACGTTAGGTCACTACGGGAGTCAGGTTAAAGAGTTTCTGGAAATGTCATATCCGTCCACCAATTTTGAATTTGTTCAGGTTGACAAATATGTTGGTCGTGGTACTAGCTTGGCTTACTCAATTTTGCAGGCTAAAGACAAACTTCAGTGCCCTTTTGTCTTCAATGCTTGTGATACAATATTGCATAACAATTTTTTGCTTTTTGACTCAATAAGTCACAATTTCTGTATGGGAAGTCATGTTGATGACTCCTCTCAGTACACAACCTTGTTAGTGAACAATAATCGTATCACAGAAATAAAAGATAAAGGTGAGATTAATTACGATGCCGCTTACATAGGGATTTGTGGAATAAAAGATTATAAATCATTTTGGAAGTGTCTGGAAGAAGTTTATGAATCTGATAAGGGAAACCCAAACTTATTCGAAGGCACTGTGATAAACAAAATGCTACCAGATCATGATTTTTCTTATATTCATACCGATCAATGGTTCGATATGGGAAATGTTGGTGAATTAGAAAAAACAAGAAATTTCTTTTCATCGTCAGCAGACGTTCTCGAGAAAAAAGAAGAATCAATCTATTTCTTCGACGATTCTGTTGTTAAATTCTTTTTTAACAAAACAATTACAAAAAACAGAGCCGCAAGAGCAGAGAGTTTAAAATCCTTGGTTCCAGAGGTACAATCTGTTGGTAATAATTTTTACAAATATAAGAAGGTAGACGGACTACTGTTCTCCAAATCTGTTAATAAAAAATCATTCTCAAAACTCTTGAAATGGTCAAAAGATAATTTGTGGATTCCAAAGCAAACAGAGGACTTTGATTCTTTGTGTAAGAAGTTTTATATTGATAAGACAAACAGTAGAGTAGAGCAATATATTGACAGTTACGACGACACAACACAGATATGGAATGGCTACGTAGTGCCGACTGCGAAAGAGCTTTTAGACATGATAGACGAAGAATGGCTTTGTGAAGGACACCCAGTTCAGTTTCATGGAGATTTTATTTTAGACAATATCCTAGAAACCGAAGATGGCTTTTGTTTGTTAGATTGGAGACAAGACTTTGGTGGTAACCTAGAGGTTGGAGATATATATTATGACTTAGCAAAGCTAAACCACAACTTAACAGTCAATCATGAAATAGTAAATAAAAAATTGTTTGTCTGTGAAGGCACTGATTGTTATATATTGTGCAACTCTAAATTAATAGAGTGTAAGCGTGTGTTAAGCGACTTTGTTGAGGACATTGGCCTTGATATGAACAAGGTACAATTATTAACTTCCTTGATTTGGATCAACATGGCTCCACTTCATGAGTACCCATTTAGCAAATTTTTATTTAATTTTGGAAAATACAATTTAACGAGGTGTTTGTATGATTAGACACTTCATAGGGCCAATGTCCAAAAACATAGTTGATGCGATTTTGCAGTTCGAAGAAGAAACTGAAGAGTCAATAGGGTTTATTCCTTCTCGTCGGCAAGTTGAGTTTGATGGAGGATACGTAAACAACTGGACAACAGAGCAGTTTAGAAAATACGTAGGTCCTAGGGCTTTTATCACAAGAGATCATGCTGGTCCCGGTCAAGGTTTGCACGATGATGACGGTTATATTTCTTTAACAGAGGACTGTGTTCATTTTGACATGATTCATATTGATCCTTGGAAAAAATATTCTGATTTTGATTCAGGTCTTGACTGGACTGTAGATATGATAAAGCACTGTTATAAGCAAAATCAAGCATTGCTGTATGAGGTTGGAACAGAACAGTCTATAAGGAGGTTTGAGGCTCCTGAGATTGAAGCTCTTTTAAAGGGCCTAGAACAGCGTTTAACGCCTTCTGAGTTCAATAGGGTGGAGTACTGTGTAATACAGTCTGGAACGTCTCTAAAGGGCAATGTGAACACTGGAGAGTATGATAAGCAAAGGTTGTTGGATATGGTATCTGCTGTCAAGAAATATGACCTACAAACAAAAGAACACAATGGCGATTATCTACCGATAGAGTTGATGAAAGAAAAGTTTGAAGTAGGGCTGGACTGCATAAACATAGCACCAGAATTTGGTCAAATTGAGACAAAAACATATCTTAATGCCATTAAGCAGGAGAAGCCGGAACTACTTTTTGAATATTGGCAAATATGTTATACCTCAAATAGGTGGAGAAAGTGGGTAGATAAATCTTTTGAACCTTGGAAACAAAAAGAAGAATTAATAAACATATGTGGACACTACGTTTTGTCGGATACTAGGTTTTTAACCAACATTAAAGATAAGTTTGAAAACATCGATGAAACAGTTAGAACAAATGTGAACAACAAATTAAAGGAGTTATTTTATGGATAGGAGACCTGTAACAATATTTTGTGATATTGATGGCACTTTGGTTTTACATGAAAAGCCAGACATCATTAGTCACCCAAAGCACGGTATGACTCTGCTTGAGGGGACAATCAGCAAACTAATCGAGTGGGACAAGCTCGGATACAGAGTTATACTCACAACAGGTAGAAAAGAAAGCATGCGAAAAGAAACCGAAAGACAATTAGCAGAATGTGGTATTTTTTACGACAAGCTGATAATGGGACTCGGTGGAGGAAAAAGGGTGCTGATAAACGATAGAAAGCCAAATGGAACAGAAGATTACGCAATCGCAATCAACATCAAAAGGAACAGTGGTATAGGAGACATAAAAATATGAAAAATGATTTAGTAGTCACAACTTGGTCACACTCAAGCTATTCAGATATCTGGGAGATGTATTATGGACAATACAAAAAGCATGCATCTTTTTTAAATCACTATATGATGATTAACGAAGTTAATGACGATTTCCCAGAAAACTGCATACCGCTAGAAAATAACGAGGATGAGAAGTTCTACAAGCGTCTTACAGGGTGCCTAAGTCGATTAGATAACAAAAATATTATTTACTCTCATGAAGACTTTATTCTATACGGGAATGTCAGTGAAGTATACCTTGATGCCTTAACTGATTTTTTAAACCAAAGTGACTATAGTTTTATTAGACTTATAAAATCTGGCTTTGCTTCCAATTGGCCTTCTGGGAATCTAGTTGAAGATGACTTAAACCTTTATGAGATTCCGATGGTTAGTCCATATGTGTTTAGTCTACAAGCAGCAATCTGGAAGAGACAAGACCTGATAAGGCTTTTTGAATTCTACAGACCAAAAGACTTGATGGCTTCAGAAGTTCAGGGTTCTAATGCGTGTCGTGCAATAAACATGAAAGGTTGTTACATCTATGATGATGAAGAAAAGAGGGGTAACCTGCATTATGACTCAAGTGGGTTTCCCTATGTGTCAACTGCCTTACACGGCGGTAGCCATGGAAGACCAGCCCGTTGGCAAATGTCCCTATACCCAGACGAACTTGGAAGGCTCACAAAAGAATATAACATAGATGTAAATGAAAGAGGAGTTCTGTAATGCAAATAGGAATAGTTGGCAATGGCTTTGTAGGAGATGCTATATACCAAGGTATGAAAAATCATTTCGATATATTGGTTTATGATGTAGACCCAACAAGAAGCCTTAACACACTTGAAGAAGTCGATAAATCAGATATTGTATTTGTTGGTGTCCCTACTCCAATGACAGAAGAGGGTACTTTTGATGTGTCAATACTAAACTCTGCTATATCAAATTTGACACCCGGCAAAATCATAATCGTAAAGTCCACAGTAACACCAGATTTTGCACAGCAGCTCGTTGATAATTTTCCAGAACACACATTGATATTTAACCCTGAATTTTTAACTGAAAGGACTGCTGTGTGGGACTTCCAAAACCCTTCTAGAATCGTTATTGGTGGAACTAATGAGGAATCAATAAGAGAGGTAGAAAAAATGTACAGGGTCGTGTTTCCCTCAAGGCTAATTCCAATTATTAAAACTGATGTTAAGACTGCGTGCTTCATAAAATATTTATCAAACTGTTTTTTTGCTGCAAAAATATCTCTTATGAACGAGTTCAAGCAGATTTCAGATGCTACTGGTATTGACTGGACTGTTGCAATGAACGGCCTGATCAGTTCAGGACATGTTAACCCAATGCACACCAAAGTTCCCGGCCCTGATGGTGATATTGGCTTTGGTGGTAAATGTTTTCCAAAAGACATTAATGCTTTCATATCTTATTCAAACAAGATGAATATAGATCCTAAAATGCTTAAGGCTGCGTGGGATAAAAACTTAGAAGTTAGAAAAGATTTAAACTGGCTTTCGATTGAGGGAGCAGTTTCTAAAAAAGGAGAAAAAAAATGAATTACAAACTTTCTAATCAAGCAATCGGTGCCCTAATGATGGCACTACAAAAATCATTACTGGAACAAACAGATATTGTCCCAATGTTGCAAAACTTTAATGTACAAATTGATGATTCAAATCATCTTGTTGTCGTAAACCCTCCTGTAGTAAAAATGACAGGCAACCAAAACACCGACAACAGTGAAATGAAAAATGTTGATTTGTGGGACAATAGTTAATGCCAAAATACGTTTATTATTGTAATGAATGTACTGGGGAATTTGAAATAACCCACGGTATGAAAGAGGAATACGAAACTTGTGATCTCTGTGAGAACACAGGAGCCCTTGTACGCATACCACAACTAACTAACACTTTTTACAAAAACGATGTTGGCAACAAAGTTAAGTCCGCTATCGAAGAAAACAGAGAAGTGTTGAAAAAAATGAAAAAAGAATCTTTAAGGAGAAGTCGTGAATAGTTTACATCTTGCCTTGGCAGTTGCCCTTGCTGTGTCTCTGGTAGCAAATGCCTTGTTTTTTTGGTATATCAGAAAAACCACTAACAGACTATTGTTTATTAGTCAAAATTTAAATGATTTGGTGTCCCTAATAGCTGTCTATAGGGAGAACCTTAGAGCAATCTATGAAATGGAAATGTTCTATGGTGACGAAAGTCTTCAAAATTTAATTGGCCACACAAGATCCTTATACAGCATTCTAGAAGGCTATGAAGACATAGTCTATTTAACTGAACCTATAGAGTTCGAATACGATGAAAATGAGGATAATGATGAATCGGAAGAGAATGAGCCGGGGCCGAGCCCCGAAACGGATGTACTTTACGCAGGATCACGAAGACGCAATAGTTAAATATTGCTCTTCAGACTGTAGAGAAGAAAAAACACACCTGTATGTTAACTGGATACAACCAGCGTTTAATGAAATGGTAGACAAAATAGTCTTTACTTACAAGTTTACCAACTTGCCAAATATTGACGAATTGCGACAAGATTGCAAAGTCTGGCTTACCACTATATTGGAAAAGTACGATCCCAATCGAGGGTCTAAAGCTTTCTCTTATTTTAGTGTTATTACAAAGAACTGGTTTATACATAAAGTAAAGAAAAACACAAAAAGAGCCCAGAGAGAAGTTGACTACGAAGACGCCGCTGCTGAAATCAGTGAGAAGATGGTAGACAATGGAGAAAAATATATTGAAGAAAGAATGGACAGAGAATTCTGGGAACACTTGACAAAAGAGATAGATTCTTGGTCCAAGATGCAAATGACAGAAAACGAAAAAATTGTATACGATGCAGTAAGAACTCTGTTTAATTCAGCCGATCAGCTTGATATTTTAAACAAAAAGGCAGTCTACCTTTATCTGAGAGAGATCACAGGATTAAACACAAAGCAGATAGTTTCTCAGCTAAACAAGATGCGTCGTCGCTATTGGACATTCAAAGATAACTGGGACAACTGCAAATTTTAACAAAGATGATAGTTACTAATATGAGCAAGCTAGAAAAATATATACAAGAGGCAATAGCCAACATAAGACAAGATAGAGAGGTCACAAGAGAGTTACTTGATGACGCTATGAAATACTTGGCCAAAGACGAATCAAGACATAGAGATATAGGCTTGACGTTATCCAAGTACGTCGAAACCCTCCAGAGATCCAACGAACAACTGGTAAAGGTTGCTTCGCTTGTTGGCAAAACTGAATCTTCAGACTCTATAACGGCAAAAGAAATGGAAGACATATATGCAGCCATTCAATCAAAACCACAGGATGAAAAAGAATGAGCTATCGCCGAGCATACCCCCATCTGTCTTTTCGCTCTAGGATAATAGAAATGGAATCCGACGAGCTTGATTTTGAAATTGATGAAATGAACAACAGTATGAAAAATCAAAAGAATTATGGAGGCCATGTTCAAATGGCTAAGGCATCATCGCAGGGCCCCAATGGCAGTGCTATCGACGGTACTCACCCCGTTGCCAGAGTTAGGCTTGATTTTCCGATATATCCTGATCCTTCAGAAATAACCTCGGATGAGATGAAGAACTTAAGGCATGATCTTGATCCATACTTAAACTACTCAGCAAAAGCATCCAGCACTATGCAAGCAGGGGCAAGAGTAAACTTAAAATCTTTTGGAAATGATCCTGCTTACAATGGAAGAGTAAGAAACCTTAGAATTCAATCTGAAAATGCAGGTAGCAGCGCTGGGATGCAACAGCAGGGTGGCGCAAACGTGCCAATTACAAGCTTAAACTGGAATGGCCCCGCCGCAGGACCCGCTGGAGATGGAACAGTTAGCAGCATGATCAAGAAAAGCAAGGTCAACAAGAAGAGAAAATGGACCTTTGGCACTCCTTATAGATATTATTTTCCACGCTTGGCTGAGCCGAGATTGAAACAATTGTTAGTGGATATGAATGCTTTTGTCAAAGCGCGAGGCTTTGATGTTGAGTTCTTTAATTTTGGTGTCATTAGGGATATTGAACAAGCTATGAACGTAAAGAACATCAAAGGTCGCTCTAAAGGCTCAAATCACGGTTTTGGCTTGGCAATTGATGCATTGGTTAGAGGTACACACCCAACAAAAACGGGCTCTGGTTTATCACCAAAACAATATACTCTCAATGGCAAGCTAACAAGTGATATAAATGGTAATTATCACGCTAGAAACAAAGTCATTATAAAAGATGCCAAGTTGATGAAGTGCCTTTTAGATTTTTCTAAATTGCCTAAGAATAGCGATATTCGATGGGGAGGGCACTTCTCTAGAGGTAAAAAGATTGATGTGCCGGGTGTTGGACCCCTGTGGACAATGGAGTTGCATCACTGGGAAATCACTCCTGCAAAGATACCAGAATACTGGGCTCCCTACATGGCTCAACTAAAATCTGTGGGTATTGAAAAAGCACCAATAACGACAAAGCAAAATTTAGCCGCAATGAATGCTTTGTGGGATCAGTATGTGAAAGAGCAGGGTACAGCCAACCCTGAAAACATGTCAGAGCCAGAAAAGAAAACAGAAGAGGAAAATAAAGAAGGGGGTGGTGAATAATGAGTAATTACGAAAACGCCTATAACAATAAGGGACTGAGCCCCAAAGCAAGGCAGGAGCTTATACACAGACAAAAAAGAGATGAAGCGATAGAATTTACCAACAACAATCAAAAAGGTCGTGGCAATCAAATTATCGAAGTAGTACCCATGAAAGCATCTGGAAAAGGCACTGCTACTGTTCACGACGGCGGAGTTTTCAAGGGTAAGATACATGGCCTTCATGATCACTTTATACCGGAGCAAGAAGATTTAAAGGTTGATCAGGAAAAAGCAATAGCCAACGATCTTTATCAAGTCTTCAATCAAAACGGCCCGGGCGCTGGTGCCCCTGTAACAACAAACGGCAATACCTTGCAGGGTGAGGTGATGGGCACAGCAATGAGTGTAAGGGGCGGAGTAGGCACCAGAGGGATAACTAGACACATCCGAGGTGGTGCTTTTAATGCCTCTGGGCTGGCATATGGTGGTGTCGGAGGCGGAGACTTTGGAGTACAAAGTTTAAACTATAGCCTCGGCGGAGGCACAGCAATACCAAATAACCCAAGTTCAAACTCTGTTGCCGGAAAAGAGTTTATTGTTAATGGGGTAAAGTATTTATCAGTGCCTTCCGAAGACGCAGCTACGAAAGCACAAGCACTAAGAGACTCGGCAGAAGCTGCTGGCCAAGCTCCTTACGCTGCTGGAAAAATGGGAAAATGGGACGGCTCAGAAGTTGGCAGAAAGTGGGTTACTGAAAATATTTATTTCCCAGTTTGCCAGAAAAACACAAATAGATACAAAGACCCAGAAAAATCAGCAAAGTATTTCGGCGGTAAATTAGCCACAGCAGGTGAATCCTACTGGAGTAGTTGGTTTTTTAGAAGATGTTACGAGGCCTATTGGGATGTGGACTCTGCTAAACGCACACCCGGTCTTGATTCAAGCACCGTATATGATTATACAGCAGACCAAGGTTTGGCACAGAGAATAAAAATAGAAGCAGACCCTGACTCTTTTGTTGGAAAGGTTTTATTTGTTACTTTCAGAAGCACAGAGGCTCCTGTCTTTGTCGGAGACTCGGTTTGGAATTGTAGGGTGGAGCCAAAATCACAATCTAATAAATTTGAAACCTTGACACCCAAAGGGAAACAAAAGCCATCTCATATGAAAGTGCTGGCAAGAGATGCTGGGGATCACTATCGAGCTATAGGAGGCAACGAGGGAAAATTCAGTACAGTGAATGACGTAAAAGTCAACTATGATGCGGACAAAAAATTGGCTTCCGGTTCAGAGAAGAAATATCCAGCGGTCTATAAAAGAGTAAAAGTGATAGGAAAAGCTTAAGATGAGTAATAGAGAAAGAACACATAATAGAACCATTCGTTCGACAAAGTCAAGACTCAGATACAATGAGTCTAAAAGAAGACGCAGGTTAGAAAACAAATTCAATAACAAGTTTACTGATGTTGATACCTTTGGGGCTACGTCTTTGCCAATGAAGATAAACGCCCAATCTCCACAAAGCCAAAATGCAGCAAATGATGGTGTTCTTATTAGAGTAACCTTTGACGATGTGTTGCCGTGCCTTCCTGTACCGAGTGACGTGGAGGGAGACGCGAACAAGGGCATCGCAAACGGCATTCAACCGGTTATAAACAGTTCTAGCGAGAGCGTGGTGCAACCTATTGCTGCTAATACTCAAATTTTTACACAGGCATTTGGCCACGGACCTAACGACGGCAAAACCAACAAAATGAGAGCCGTTAATATTGGTGCTCCTACTGGGGGATCAACACCAACCGTAAATCTCCCAGACCAGAACTACAACAGTGGTAAATCACAAATCATCGCGCCACCAGCCCAGCCCGGCCCACCACCAGATCCTTATAAGGATATGAAGTTTAAAGGCTCTCACTTTCCTTATGATGAGATAAAAGACACCAAAACAGTTAAAGGAAATAAATACGTTCAAGGAGAGATAGTTCCTCTGCTGGACAAGATGAGCATCACTAAAGGCATGAAGGGTTTGATAATGTGCCATGCGATCAAAGAAGGTTTTCGCCCCGGTACCCGAGCTTATAAACACAATAACCCCGGCAACGTTGGGAACACAGATAGTGGAAAGAATGTGACTTTTCCAACATTACAGGATGGAATAAATCACCTTAGAGATTATATATTAAAGGTGGCCGCTGGGAACCATAGACGGTATACCCTTGGAAAACAGGTTACAATAAAACCATACTTCAGTAAAGAAGTAGATAGAAATCGAGACAAATATAAAAAATCACCTTATTTGCCCGGGTATGAATTTACCTATTCAGGTCAGATAGACCAATATGTGAAGATTTATGCCACAGGTACTAGATCTGGGAATAGTTATATAAGTTTGATTCTTTCATATTTCAAAGGACAATTGGGTATTCAATTAACACCCGAAAGTAAAATACAAGATATTATAAAATTGAACTAATTATAGGTGAATATGTCATTAATAAGACCAATAAAAGATCCAAATTACTCCAATAAGACACCCAAAGAACTACTGAAAGCGTTGAGCGAAGGGCAAGAACATGGTGAAGGTAACACCAAAAATGAATTTGCTAAAGTGCCAACATATGAGGTAGCCGGAAATGAGTGTATGATTGGTAATGGACATGCGAATCCAAATTTTGCAAACACAGAATTTATCAATGCATACATAACAATTGGAAACGACCGCCCTTCCCACATCTTTTCTGGATATGGTGGCGATGGCGGAAATGCTTGTGCCACAATTGATATATGCGCTGGAATGGCGTCAAACCTAAGAACAGCCTCGTCAGGTGGCAAGGAAGCCTATGGCAAAGAGAATGTTGTTGGAAAAATATTCGCCTCAGACGCTTCTAGAATATACATCAGTCAAATGACAGATGTCGATCATAACTTTGGTCTTCCGGACACAGGAAACCACGCAGACTCCACAGGTGGCGCAGCCATAGCAATGAAATCAGATCATGTCAGAGTTATAGGAAAGTGTAGTATAAAACTTTATGCTGGTGGCGGTAGCTTTGAAAAAGCAGGCGTATTGGGTGAAAAGAACGCGCAAGGTGGAGACTTGGGTTCAGCAAAAACAATTGAATTCATAGCATCAGATGTCTGTGATCTACAGCCTGTTGTTAAGGGCTTCAAATTATTAAAATGTTTGGCCAATATTTATGGCCACATAGCTAAGCTGTACCAGAGATCCATCGAGAACAACAGCTCTATTATGACCCTTAGAACATCTCAGATAGCACACTTTCACCCCTCAACACCTGTTGTGACCTTTCCTGACCCAATTGGCGCGGTCATGGGTATAACAGGTTTAAGTAACGAGGTTACAACAGTGATAAACAACGTACAGAGTACCTTTTCTAGTGAAATTGACAAATCATCTTTCTTGGGCATTTCACCAGACTTAATAGAATCAACAGTGCCAGATTTTTCTTTTGGCGATCCTTGTTCTGATCCAACCATTAGCAGTTTAAAGGGTGAAGACTACATATTAAGCTCAAACGTGTTTAGTACATAAGGATACATAATGGCTAAAAAAGAAGATTTATCGAAACTTACTGAAAAAGAAGAACCAAAAAATATAAAGCATGTTGATTATACCAAGGTGCAAATAGATATTTGCGATATTGGTAACCAAGGTCAGCTACCGCCTGAAGACCCCGAGTATTGCCCTACGTGCCTTATAGATGAAAATGCGCCAAACCCAAATTGGTGGAACGAGCCACATCCATATCTTAATGGTAGAACTTGTGAATATTATATTCCGGTCACGGTTAACGCTGAAGGTAAGTCATACAACACAAGAAACTTGCGAGATGTAAGAATCCCTTTCAATGTTTTTAAGTATTCCTACATTAGAAACGGTATTCGCTTGGCTTTAAAGTTTTTTAACAAAGTTAATGATGACAATGTTGTGTGTGCAAAAATACCTGAAGTAGAAAAGATCGCTGCGCACACAAAATATTCTAAAATAAAAAAACACCTCTATAAAGACAGGCTACTTTGGGAACATCTTGGCAATTTTTATAATGAAAAGACCCTGACTGACAAAAACGGTTATGAGTTTAAGGTGCAAGAAGCCAACAAAGCACTTCTTATGCAGTTTGAGGACATCACGAACCATGACGCCCTAGAGCTTTTTGCATCAGTAAAGGACTACCATCTTGGCAATGGCATGGAACCTATAAAGGTGCTTGTAGCCATACCAGCATATGTGTTCGACCAGATACCAACCACCATTGCTATGGATCTGGGTAAAGACGACGAGGATGACGAAAAAAAGGACGACCCATACGAATTGAAGACAGAAGTTGAGCTTGACGGAAAAGATTTCAAATCCGACATGATGACAATGCACAGGACCTTTCAAGCTTGGCAAAAATATCAAGCTATGTTCTATACCCTGCAAGGTGGTCGGATGAAACAGGAGCTAGCTGATGATGCTGAGAAAAGAACAAATTTTTATGTAAAAAGGCACACATTACAATTTAAATACTTTAAAGAAGCTATTGATGATCTCTTAGATGTTAACGGCTACGACTTGACAAGGCAAAAGAAAAGATTTTCTGCTGAAAAGATAAAGATTACATTTGCTAAGCCAACAAAAGACAAACCCTATAGAATTGAAAAAGTTGAGGCAAAATACCCTGAATGTGAATATGAAGTATGCTCAATTAATTTTCAAAAGTTTATAGAACTCCCAGCAGTTCAGAACCCAACTTTGTTAAATTATGTTGCAAAGCTTGATGAGTCTATTATCTTTATTAAGGAATTGCAAGAAACACCATGGCTTGATTGGATGAAAGACTATTCATATCCTAGAGTTCATGTTGTGTATGGTGACACTCAAGAATCAGAAATACCTTGTGTCGATGTAGAGAAAAACCCAGATGATGTTGATGACGCAATGTTCAAACTAGATTTTGATCTAGGTGAGATGTTAGATTGGTTCTTGGCACAGTTTAATTGTAAAACTCTAAAAGACATGAAGGATTACGATCCGCTTAAAGATATTGAGGATCTTGGTAATAAACTTAAAAAACTCCTAGAGGGCTTTACCTTTACAAAAAATGATGCTATAAAAGATTTATTTGGATTACCGATTGACATGAAATCAATGAGAGGTAAAAAGCCTCTTGAAATGATAAATGAATTTTTCAAAAGAGTGACCATTTGTAACCTAGCGGCCCTTCTGCTTGAGATATTAAAGTGCTTGTTTAATGGCTTCTCGTTGGATGAGTTAATTGCCATATTGGTTGAAAAAATATTAAAAACAGCTAGTGTTCTTTTGTTTGAGCCAATCTACAATGGACTAGAGCCAGTATACGCTTTGAACGATACTGTTCCTCAAAGAGCTTCTATGAGACTGGGTGGTTTCGACATGGCACCTTGGGATTATTTCAGAGAACTGGGTGATGAAACAACTATTCGTGGAGAGTATCAGGAGTGGTACCAAGGTGCTGCCACAATGCAGCCAACAAACGCTGCTGGTGCTTTAGCACAGCAACTGGACGGCCGAGGTACTGGTGCCCTTGCTGGAGACATTATAGACACCTTTGACGGTGGTTTACCGGGCCTGACTCAAAGTGGTTGGCTATATGCTACTCATTCAGACTTATATGCAGATGAAAGGGCTGGAGGTGCCCCCGCAGGCCCAAGTCCTGTACAAACCCGCCCTCCGTTCAAAAAAGTTTTTGATGTTTGGGTGGATGAGTTCTTAGATGAATTGGACAATTTTGAAGAACTGCTCGCATATGTTGAAAACATACAACCAATAGGCCAGTTATTAAAGATAGCTTTGGCCCTGTTTGGATGTCCAGCCCAAAATTTCTTAAAGCGCCTGTTCAAAGAACTCAAGCAGATGTTCAACCTTGGGTCTTTCATTAAAGACTGTACGTTGGGAGAGCCATTGTTTAGGTTACCCAAGTTTAGGCCATTTCCAACATTTGTCTGGAAAGACATACTAAGAATACTACTAAATATATTAATTAAAAAACTGATCGACTTGATAGCAATGTTATTGCTAGCGATACTACTAAAACTACTAATGGCCCTAAGCTGCGCAAGTCTAAAATCATTACTAGATTTCCTACAGAACGGATTCCAACTAGGGGATGACTCTCTGGAGGAAGCTATAAATGAAAGTCTCTGTGGCGAAGACAACGCAGAAGACGGTGATCAAGGCGACACCCCTGACCTCAACTCTCTGCTTGGTGTGATGGATGATCAAGGAGTTGTAGGAAACCCAGATGATATCAAAGATCTTGCTAAGACCATGGCCGCTGGCATACCAAAGAATGCTTTCAAAGAGGCTTTCCTAAACCCTCCAGAGCTACAAGATCCAGACCTTATGGCACAAATTGCCGATATGGTAACTGCAAGGCACCCTCAATTTGCGGATGTCCTCGGAGACCCAATGGGCGTGGCTATGTTCTTTTCTGGAATTGGAAACCTTTTGAACGCCGACCAGCGCGCTGCAATTGAGGCATCTCTGGAAGATCCTGATATTGATGAACCAATTGACCCCTCTATCTGTTTGACTAATGATCAAAAACTAGAATGGGATAATGGTAGAAGAGACTATATTAACGATTTGTGTGGCGATATGCCACTTAATGCCGGTAGACCTACAGACCCACCAGACGATCTGTGGCCTTATCCAGATGACCAAACTACGCCAACTCTCGGAGATGATTGGTTGGGTAAGCTGAAGGACAGAGAAGCCAGTGAACTGGATGAATACCTTGATCTATTCTTGAATGGCCCAGCGGCCGCGATTGGAGATATACTGGAAGAGGCCCTTAAGCCCGGTATGATACAAAACTGCGCCATCGACCCTGAAACTGGAGAACCTGTGGAACTTGGCGAGGAAGGAGCAGCAGCAAACAAAAGTATTATTCCTCCGATGCCTGTTGAGATCTCTGACATTATAGACGATGCCAAAAAGACTATGTTGTTTTCTGTCGAGCAGAGTTTCTATAATGATATGCAAGGAAAGTATCATTCTTTCTTCAATCATCTCCTTGCCGACTCGTACAACGCTCCATTTTATCACGGTACCAGAAGGAGACCATCACACGATGACCTAACAAAGCATCGCTTTATTGCACCAAATGCTGCTGATACTCAAGCCCAATGGCAAGAAAAATGGGATGCTGTTAAAGATAGGCCGTTTTCTTTCATGAAATTCTTTATGAAAATGAACGCCCCAAGGGATGATGACTTCAAGCCAAATACAGATGACCCATTCCCAACCAATGTATACCCAAAAACTGTGGGCATTTGGATGAGACAATCACTGTTCGATGAAGCTGAGGATCTGGAGTTCAAAACGAACATGGGCAACAGCACAGACTATGACGCAGAGCGGGTGACAAAAGAGTATACAAGAAGGCGCTGGGGTATGATAGATAAACCAGTAAGCTTTTTGGAAATTGAACCAGCCGAGCCTAATCCTGATTTAGAGTTAAAATATAGAGATAATAACAATGCTAAAGGTGGTGGGTTTAATTACGGCTTCAACCTAAAGATGTCTAACTATATTAGTGACGAGTATGGTGCCCAATTACCAATACCGGGCTACAGGCTGATACTCGAAGAATTGGACTCCATTAATGTACCCAGTGCGTTCTCTTTTACAAATAGGTATGGAATCCCAGTTGAACCTCCATCAGAAGTCAAAGTCAATAGAGAAAACTATTTTGATATAAACATACCAGTCTCACCGGGCAACGCAGGTAGAATTTTAGAAATATATGCCGCCCCAGTGGGTAACGATGAATTGTCCAAATACAGTATGCCGGGTGCGGTATTCAAGAATTATATTAAAAACATTTATGCTAATTTTGGAGTTGGTTCTGAGTTTGATGACGACTACTTGGCAAAAGACCTGTATGACCAATTAAATAGCTATGTTTACTCCACTGTAATTAATTTTGTTCTTGACAACCCAAGTGGTAAAGAGATAACCTTGCCCGGCTATAAAACCGAAAACGCCGATGGCGACGAGATCGAGATAGCACCAGTCGAACTGACGGGAGTCCCAGAGGCATTTTTATTCGGCTATGTTAATGATAATCTCGACAAAGCAGATATGACTTATGTTGACCCCAATCAGGGTGGCTGGAATCCCGATGACCCTGACACTTGGGAATATGATCACAAGAATAAAGAAAAGGTGCTTGGTAAGTCTGCAACAGATCATTACAGAGTCGAATTCCTTGATCCTGAAATACATGACATGGGTAGCTACAAGAAGCCAAAAATCTATATCAAGCCTCCAAAATACAAAGGCTGGTTAGCAATAAACCAACTTGTATTACCAGAGGCTGATAATCATGCGCCAAAAAGAGAATTGTTTCTTTTCACAGATGAACTGATAAAGAAAGAAAAAGATCTAAGAGAAGAGATACCATACGACATTCGTCTTGATGATCCACACAAGTGCACACAAGAAGGCCCATATGATGTGTTTAGTGACCCCACTGGCCACGCTGGAACACATGTTTCTGTTGTTGCGATGTGTCGTGTGTATGCCTTTGAGCATCTAATAAAGTCTATGGCAATGTACCAAACCGTTAAGTGCGATTATGATAACAATTATGATGAATCCGTATTGGCTGCAATAGTTCAGGATATGGAAAATGATTTAAGGGACATGCCTCGACGTGGAACCAAAAGAGGATTCTTTAAAGGATATAGTTTCTGGATGTTGTTCTTGGAGCAAGCAGTCCAAACGGTAGAAAGAATGCTTATTGTTGGTGACCTTGAGCCCACTTTCGAAATCCAAAAGTCCCTTGAGAAAGTAGCAGAGATAAGAGAGTCCCTGCCTCCATTATCCAAAAAATATATAAAATTGCTCAAGCACGTTAGAACAATAACTTGGAGTGATGGAGGTGTAATCACCAATATCGACTTTGCTTATTCAAGAAAAATAGATGGAAAGAGAAAGTATTACCCGCTGAGCTATGATATACCAGATGAAGAATACGAAGTGCTGATCACCTATTTGGACAGTGTCTTCTTTTATTCACTTGGTAGAAACTTTAGGTCAATCTTGGCTGGAGAAACAAGGAACTTTGCCTTTAGAATGAGAAAGAGACAAAGAAGGTTATTCAAGATGGCTGCAAAAATATATGCTGTTCACAATTCAAGGGATATGGCAAAAGCATTGCTAAGAAACATCGTCGGGGCTCAGTTAACATTCTATGGCAACAAATTGTCCGAGATAGGGATGGACGATGAAAGAGCCGGTCCTAAGCCAAAAGCATACATTGATGATCTAAAGAAATATTTCTTTGGCTCAAGCAATACCATCTTGACCCCATTTAATGGTGGTACGATTGAAGAGGCTGAGGCATTCTTACAAGCGCAAAAAGATGCAAAAGAAAACAAAGAAGACCCACCAGTCTACGACTTTGGCGGCGATCCTAAGCATGTAATCCACGAACCTCTTAAAAAGAATCCGCTTGACAACCTCTCCGCTGGGCAGGTTGCAAGGCTTGGTGACTCTCCTGCCGGAAACTTTTACCTAGAGAAATATTTAAGAATTGTTGATAAGCCTGAAGGTCATGCGTCTGAAACAAAATATTTCTTAGACAATCAAAAGGGCGTCATAGACGAAAGAGACGACTTGCTTCGTGGCGTTGTTAATATTAAAGAATTCCAAAAATTTATGAAGCAAAAGATGGTAACCCTTGGGGCTCAAGCTCAAGACTCAAAACTTAATGAGGAAGGCGAGCTTGAAGAATACTTCTGGGACACAAAAATATCAAACATCTTTGGTAACGCAACACCAGTCTATGAAGATCCAGAAGAGCCACCTGAAGGCGAGCCCCCACCAGAGGAACCGCCACCACCGGTCCTAATTGGTTATGATGGCTCAATTGGCATCAGGTTTGGAGTCAGACTTTGCTATGTCCCTCCATCTGGCTTTGATCCGAATGTCAATCCTGCTGATGCAAGAAGAGAAAAGTCCTTCTTGTTTGCGGCACCGAAAACTGATCAGCCAGATCACAATGCGAGAAAGATATTTCCACTAGTCACTTATGAAAAGGACCTAACTGATGTCAAGATTGTTGATCTTAATTTGGACGATGACAACTTTGGAGAAGATCTCAACTGTTATATAGAAGAGCTTTTAAAGACTCCAGAGATGAGCTTAGTATTTGACTACTGTGTACCGGTCAGAAGAGCAACCAGCTTAATGGCAATATACTCAAACTACGCTTTCTTGTCCTCAGTTGGAGAGCACCCTCAAGAGAGAGATGTTGATAATGGTGACACCCCAACAGAATATTGGAAAAGTGTGGTACTTTATCAGACAAAAAATTCATTAAGGCGGCTATTTATATCAAACTACTCTTCTGTTCTGTTTTACAGCGAGAAAGTGGGGTCGAGAAACAAAAATGGCTTTAACCCATTCGAATGGTACAAAAAGTTGTTTTTAATCTTAATCAACCCGTTTGCTTTCTTAGCAGGTTTAGCAGCCGGTTGGGGAGGATTCCAATTTGGTAGACGAGTTGTGGATAGGCCATATGACATGTATGGCAACCCCGAAGGTGCAGATGATGGTGTAGAATAGGAGGCTTACCATGGCAGATATAAAAGACGGAAAGTTTGTCACTTCCATGTTTCCTCTTGTAGTCACTGAGGGTGTAATAGGGTTTGATGGTATCAAACTAACAGAGACCAAAAAGATTATAAACAGCCATCTCAAAATGCTCATGCTGACTGCACCGGGTGAAATCATAAGTGATATAAATTTTGGTGTAGGTTTGTACAATCACCTATTTTTAAATGAGAACGAACCCAAAATACTTAACTTAAAATCCACAATCGAATCACAGATAAGGACTTATCTGCCTTATTTAAGAATTTTTAAGGTTACGATCAATAGAGAAAGACTTTATCAAAACAAGCTTGCAGTCAGAGTGCAATACTCTATCACAAACGAATTAACAAAAGATACACTGGATTTTATTGTGGGTGAAGATGAGACAACCACTTACTTTGAAGATAGTGGCGGCTCAGTGACCGCTGCAACTTTATCAGAGATTCTTGCAGAGAGAACTTAATTTATATAAAAATAAAATCAAATTCTATTTATTTTGAGGTTATCATGTATGCCAAAATTAAAAAACACACCAATAAATTACACCAGTAGAGATTTTGACTCTATAAAAACTGATTTGATAAATCACGCCAAACGCTTTTACCCAGATCAAGTGGCCGATTTTAGTCAAGCTTCTTTCAACTCTATGATACTAGATTCTGTATCATATGTTGGGGATGTCCTATCATACTATTTAGACTACTCGGTCAACGAAAGCTTCATAGACACCGCAATAGAAGTTGGTAACATCAGAAAGCATGCACGCTCTGCTGGCTTTAATTATGCCGGTGTACCAGTGGCGTATGGTGTCATCTTTGCTTACATTCTGGTGCCTGCAAACTCAACAGGCACTGCCCCGAATCTATCTTATCTGGGCACCTTAAAGAAAGGAGCACAGTTTGATTCTGTTGGAGGAGCATCTTTCACACTGCTGGAAGACATAAGGTTTGATGACCCAAGGTGTGATTTTATAGCTGCACAATTTGACGAAACTACTGGTGCAACGACTCACTTTGCTGTTCGCGGCTTCGGTCAGGTATCTTCTGGTAAGATAGAAGGTGTAGAGGTTGACCTAACCAACGCGTCATTTAAGAAGTTTAGAAAAATTAGAATTGGCGGTACTAGCATAAATGAAATAGTCGATGTCTTTGACTCTGAGGGTAATCAGTATTATCAAGTCGATTACTTATCGCAAGAAGTTATCTACAAAGAAACAACAAACCCGCTCGCTGCCTCTGAGGGAGTTAGAAGCATTTTAAAACCATTCATAACAGCAAGAAGGTTTGTTTTAGAACAAGACAGTACTGGAACCTACTTGCAATTTGGCTTTGGATCAGAAGAGTCTGACGACGGTGGCATCGCAGATCCTTCTCAGGTTGTATTAAACTTGCATGCCAGAAACCATATTACAGACTCTTCCTTTGACCCAAACAAGCTTATGGGCACTGACAAGTTGGGCATATCACCGTCTGGTACCGCGCTGACAATCATTTACAAAGCAAATGATTCTAGTGGTGTATCATCTGTTGGCGCGAACACCATTAACCAAGTTGTCTCATCTCAAATAGAGTTTGACGATCCAAACGAATTATCAGCAGACATCATAGCTTTTGTCAGAAATTCTTTAGAGGTTAACAATGTTGATGCAATCACTGGTGATAGTGCTGAGATGGATGCAGAAGAACTTAGAGCGAGGACAAAGACTGTTTTTGCCACACAAAACAGAGCGGTCACCGCCATGGATTATAGGGCGGCAATATATAGAATGCCATCCACATTTGGTAGCGTAAAGAGGGTTCAAGTTATACAGGACCCAAATTCTCTAAACAGAAGAATTGCTATTTATGTGATATCACAAGATGAGAATGAAAAATTAGCCACTACCCACACTAGAACGAAATCAAACTTAAAAACTTGGCTGGCGAAATATAAGGCGATTAATGATATTGTAGATATCTTTGATGCCAAAGTGTTGAATTTTGAAATAGACTTCACCTTGGGTGTGGACCTTAGATACGATACTGATGTTGTGATGCACACCGCCATATCAAGAGTAAAAGAAAAATACAGTAAGACTTTTGAAATTGGAGAACCAATTTATATAAACGACATCAGGAATATACTTTCTGAAACTGAAGGCGTGATAGACATTAAAAGATTAAAAATTAGAAACAAAAACTCAGGTGTTTATTCAACCTTTAGAGTAGACTTTCAGAAGATAAAATCAAGAGATGGGACAATAATCATACCCCCTAAGAATGCAATATTTGAATTAAAGTTTCCCGATCTAGACGTTAAGGGAGTTGGTAAATAATGGCTATAAAAAGATATTTGGCAGATGCGGACAACACAATAACCAACGCATTCCAAGAGAACTTAACTGTCCGAGCTACTGGCTCTAATATGGGCTCTTCGGATATCCTAGAGGTTTTTTCCATCCAAGGTCAAGTCTCTGGTTCTTCAGGGCTGTCTTCAGAACTATCGAGAATACTTATTCAGTTTCCAGTTTCGGATATAATATCTGATCGATCAGCGGGGAACATACCTGCTTCTGGTTCTGTTTCGTTTTTCTTAAAACTATACAACGCAGAGCACACAAGAACAACTCCAAAAGAATATAACCTAACTATTTCGCAGGTTTCTGCCTCATGGCAAGAAGGCGTGGGAATGGACATGGAAAGTTACAAAGACAAGACATTCGACTACAGAGGATCAAACTGGATAAGAAGCTCAGGCTCCACAGCTTGGACATCCCAAGGGGGTGACTACCATGCAAGCCCAACAACTAATATAGCTATAAACAAAGGCACCGAAAATATAGAGGTTGATGTAAGTGAGTTTGTTGAACAATGGATTCGTGGTGCTGCGGGATCGACCCCAGCCAGTGACCCTGTCGGTAAACAAAACTATGGCTTTGGGATCAAACTCTCTGATGATGATGAGGCAAATAGTAAGTCTTTTTATACAAAAAAATTCTTTGGTCGAGGAACACAGTTTTTTCACAAAAAGCCAATCATTGAGGCCCGATGGGATTCCGCCAGAAGGGACAACAGGGGTGATTTTTATTTAAGCAGTTCTATTGTTACTGAGGGCGACAACCTTAATAAATTATATCTTTACAACTATATTCGTGGTTCATTGAGAGACATAGCCGGTGACAACACCGCTGTGCCAACTATGAAACTTTACTATGGCTCTGGTTCTGTACCAGAAGGAACAGCAAGGGGCTTCTTAAATTCTAGCAACACCTCGGTTGGCTCTTTGGCTGCAACAAGATTATCAACTGGTATATATTACACCCAATTTGCTGTAACGAAGAGTGCAGTCACATCTACGTACCCCTACTTGATAGATGTGTGGGAATACGATTCAAATGAAATATTCACTGGTTCAGCAATATTGCCCAAGACCCATAGGCCACTTACGGCTAACTTAACCAACGATCATATCGTGACCATATCAAACTTAAAGAAATCTTATGGTAGGGACGAAACGGCAAGATTTAGATTATATGTCAGGGAGAAAAACTGGTCTCCAAATATTTATAATAAGGCTGTGTCCACACCGGAAAACACAATGATATCAACGGCTTCATACGAGATTTGCAGAGAATTAGACAACTTTAAAGTTATACCTTATGGAACGGGGTCAAGCATGCATACCGTGCTATCTCATGATGTAAGCGGAAACTATTTTGATGTGGACATGAGTCTGTTCCAAGCAGGCTATTCCTATAAAATAAAATTTGCTTTTTATGATGACGGGGTCTCTGATTACGTTGAGCAACCATATGAGTTTAAATTTAGAGTGAGAGAAGATGTCTATTAAAGATCTTTTTGGAAGAAAAACAGTTGTAATTAAAAATTCAGAATCTGGTTCCTTGGACGCAGAATCGCCTAAGTTTATCTTAAACAAGATAAAAGAAAACGAAACTTTCGTCCCTCCGGTTGATTTTTCCACAGCCTCAAACTTTGTAAGATTCGGCTCTGCTGAGCTATATTATGAATCTTCAATAAAAAGAATTTACAGCGAGTATCCATACGATGGTTCAGAAGCTGAAAAGATTGAATTTAAACTTGGGTCAACATACCTCGACAACTATATGCTTGAGGAGAAATACCCCAAATCGACCGGGTATGCCATTTTAAACCCATCTGGGTATGGAGCATCATCTAAGACGAGTGGATACGGCCTGAACGCATCCTCGGCCGATTATGAGTATGTTTTTATTGGTGGAGGAATTCATGTTGCCCCACAAAAACAACATGATGAACAAAACGATGATCAAAACATAAAGCTTTATAAAAAATTTGAAACTGGTAATCTTTACGAAAGCGGCGGCAACAAGAGCCATGTGTTTTCTTTTGATCATGTATCTGGTTCAACAATTGAATTTTGGATGAAAAAAGGAGCCTTTGACACATCTAGCACGGAAAAGGAGGTAATTCTTGACCTCTGGAACGGACAACCCTCTTCCTCAGTTCAGTATGGTCGCATAACGCTTGAACTTGATGCTGCTGGCGGCGGAGGCGCTGATCCTTTAAGGTTTACCTACCAAAATGGAACTGTTGGGGTTTTTCGCCAAAGTCTGGTTAGTGGCTCTTTCACAACAGCGAACATAGCAGATGACGCTTGGCACCACTATGCTGTTTCAACAAGGGCTAGAATTGATGGTAGCACAACCTACCTTGACCTAAAGCTGTATAGAGATGGTATAGTTCTTAACAAACAGTCAATTGTCACAACAAGTTCTGTCGGCACACCGCAGATTATTGGTAATATACCCGGCCGCTTGGATGGCCACTTTGGAGCGCTAATCACCTCTCCATCATCAAGTAATGGTACCTTGTCGCAAGATCAACTAAAGTATGCTGGTAAACTAAGTGCAAGTGTTGATGAGGTTAGATTCTGGAAGAGAAGAGTTCCCTCAAGAGAAATTTACAACAACTGGTTTCACCCCATCGGTGGTGGTGCCAACACAGACGAATATAGAGAGTCTTTAGGTTTATATTATAAATTCAACGAAGGTATCACTTTAACGTCATCACTTGACAGTGTCATTCTAGACTACTCTGGTCGAGTTGCAAACGGTAGATGGACAGGTTATAATACGCACTCAAGAAACACAGGGTCGTGTTTTGTCTCTGCTAGCGTGCTAGCCGTAGAGCCGGGTGACCCAATTATCAGATACCAGCATGCTTCTATTAAATCTTTATTGCAGGAAATGCAAACCAGTGGAAGTAACTACGATGTACAAAATCCAGCGCACATGTATGACATGGTGCCATTCTGGATGGCGGAAGAAGATTTCGAGTTTGGAGACAACAACTTAAAAAAGATATACCAAATATTATCTTCTTATTTTGACACCCTGTACCTTCAAATAGACCATCTACCTGACTTAAAATCCAAAAGATACTTCGCTCCAGATGCTGACCCTTATCCATTTGCCAAGCGTTTGTTGGAGCATAATGGTCTTATTGTACCAGATTTATTTATTTCGCAAGGCGTATTGGAGAAGTTCTCAGAGAGAGATGAAGAAAACTTAAAGTATGAAAAAAATGTTGAAGATATAAAGAAAAGAATTTATTACAACATTTACAATAACTTAAAAACAATTTATGAATCCAAAGGTACAGAAAAGTCTTATCGCAATCTGTTGCGTTGCTTTGGAATAGATGACGAAATTGTTAAATTAAATCTTTATACTGACAACGGAATCAACTACTTGACAGACAAGGTTAAGTATTCATCACATAAAACAAAATTTGTCAACCACAACAGACCTGCCAACTTCATCGGTAGGATGTTCAATACATCTTCGGCTGACAACCCGTTTACTTTTATATCCGGTTCAGGACCCACAGGTAGTAGAAGAGAGAAGAATCTAGCTTTCACGCTAGAGGCTGACATACTAGTGCCCAAAAAAGTGCCTCTCGGAGAAGAAAAATACTTCCCCACAGACTTTTTGACATCCTCAATTATGGGTTTTCATAGTGCGTCAGCAGACGATCCAGCGGATCTAAACTGGTATGGCACAGACTTGTCCAACCTACAAGTTCACTTGGTCAGACCAATCAAAGAGTCCAAGGATGCTAAATTTGTAATAACCAATACTGATAAGACTATCTTTGCTGAATCACCATTGATAAAGGGCATATACGACAATCAACGATGGTCAATAGGCCTTAAGGTTTATCCTGATGGCTACCCCTTCATTGGTACCGTAGCTACAGCTTCCAACCCTACTTATACAGCAGAGCTATACGGTGTAACACACACCCTTAACGACGTTCAAGAAGAGTTTAGAATCTCTGCCACAATGGCCTACAATGTTGGCTCTGCAATGCTTTGTAACACAAAAAGATTTTATGCTGGTTGCGAAGCAACAAACTTTACAGGTGAAGCAATACACCCAAGTGATATCAAGATAGCTGCGTGTCGCTTGTGGTATGACAAGATTGATGATGCTGTGCTGAAGCAACACAACCTTGATGCATCCAACTATGGCCACAACAAGATCCATGGTAACCCTACGCCATATATAAATGGTTTAGAAAATGTTCATATTCCATCTGCTGAGGTATTGGCTTTCAACTGGGATTTTCAACAAGTTACAGGATCCGATCCAAGTGGACAATTTGTTGTAGAAGATTTCAGTAGCGGAACCACTGAGAGCAGATATGGCTGGATTGATGGGCTTATTCTCAGGAACAACCGAGCCAAGGGATTTGGCTACGCTGCCTCGAAGACCAACGTCGTTGATAACGAGTTCATTTTTTCTGCAAAGAAAGAGTTGCCTGAAATATCATTTACTTCTGACGGCGTCTTCATAAAGGGAGACGATGAAATACATTTCTCAGAGGATGAAGATACAACAGACAATGTATTCTCTTTTGAAAAGAGTATGTACCAAGTTTTATCTGAAGAGGTATTCAAAACATTCTCAACAGTCGTTGAGTACGCAAATCTGTTTACAAAACCAGTTGATCATTATCGAGAAGAATATAAAAGATTAGATCACTTTAAAGAACTGTATTTCCAAAGAGTCTCTGGTGATCTTGATTTTGAAAAATTTGTTAATTACTTTAGATTTATAGACGCTTCTGTTTCGATATTTATTCAACAGTTGCACCCTGCCATGGCCAAGTTTAATGAAGGCATCTCCGATATGATTGAGAGCCATATACTTGAGCGACCAAAATACAAAAGACAGTTTCCATTTATAACCACCAGAGACACCATACCAGACGGAAAGATGGCAGGTATTGGAGAAAGAGTTTACCCTTGGAAAGAGGGTCACGCACCTGACTATAGGGAAACATTTGACGAGAATGACCACTGTTTCTGGCAAAAAGAACGCTCCGAGCGAACCGAAGCTAACGGCTCAAAACGCAATGAACTGAATACGGTAATTGTTTCTGAAGTTGATGGAAAGGCAAAAAACCTTGGTACCTCTCGTATTGACACCAATCCTTCGAAGAGACCAAACATATACCAAGGTTCAACCTATGCTGTGAGGTCTTTTGGTAGACAATATAGGCTCACGTATGCAGAGCAGAAAACAATACATGGTGGGACAAATTATGGACACCATAAGAACAGAGACTTTGTCATGGATCATCTTGTGCCACATGGTGGTGTTGGCTCTAATAGTGTTCCTCAAGAGGTAATCACCGTTGGTGTCGGGGCTGGCTTGGGCATATTGGGTATAGACAAGTGCAAACAGTTTACTGATCCCTATGAGACTGATGATTATTCTATAAAACACAGAGAAAAAGCAGAGTATAAGTTTTTTGGATCTGTTGGTAGATATGCGGACGGGACAGGCGACCAGCCAAAATCAGACCAAGTAGATCAACTATTTAAAATTCGAGGGCACCATTCATTTCCATTCAACCTTGTGTCTGGTACTTTACCAACAGGTTATAATGCGAAAGTTTCCTCCAGCTTTGATGACGATGTTATATTAACAAATCTACACTCAGACACAACAACTCCTTCGAATGATGTTCCTATGCAGGGGCCGTTTGCCGAAGCGTGGGTTGGTGGTCGTCAATTTAGACACGTACCTATGAATAGATACAATCCTGACTTGGTTACTTCTGGGGGAACTGCGCCACTAAACAACATAGACGACCAGTACACAAGACCGGAAGGCTACAGAATATTACTCGGAGACCACCCTTCGGAATTGGCTGCTGACAAAGATGGTGCTCTTGGTTTGGTTGGTCCCGATTATGGTGGGCCCTATCCGAACACAACAAGGCAAATGGCAGTTCACTATCGAGAAGAAAGAGCCAAGAGACCATTTAACTTAAAAAATATTAGATATACAAGCGGTTCTGCGATTTTAGGTAACTTTAGGGACAATTACGAAATTATCTCGGCTGTAGGGAGATCAGAGAACAACTTGAGGTTTAGAGAGTTTGTCGATGTTTCCTCTTCCTTGACTACCCCGATTGGTGCTTTACTACCAATCACAACAAATCAAGCTACATTATTTGGTATGGTTCCTCACCCCTCTGGTAATGTATTTGGCGGAAACACAAACATAGCATCAGATAGAGCAAGAGTTAAGGCCGCTCACATTCACGGTGCCTTTGCTACTGGTTCGCTTATATTCAATGACAACGATTATTATTTCGGTGGCACTAAAGCTGCTGGTGAGCTTCATGTTTCGGGTGCAACAGTCAAGTCATTTGCTAGCGGCTTCTTTAGAGTTTCCTCTTCTACAATAGAGGGCTCTGCTTCAGAAGGGTCTGTTGTGTTCTCTTACCCAACAATATCAACATCAAAAGCAACATTTCAGATAACTGGTGCAACCCAAGCAGGTATCCACGCTAGTGGTTCTCTCAATGTTGATAGCATGGTTGAACTCAGCACAGCAGAAGGTGATCTTAGAATACGCCCTGCGACTAGTTTTGGAGCTAAAGCCTCTGGTCATATAACTGTAGGAACAATGCCGACTTTCTCACCGTCTGTAGGTTCGTGGGAAGTTACTGGTGCATTTAAGAACGCAACAACAGCAACCAACGGTGGCTTTACAGCAATCGGGCGGTCTCAATATCTGACACAATACACAGGCTCCTTTAGATTTCAAAGCCCACCGGTACCAGCCAATCGTGCCTACGTTGCTTTTGATGCTAAAACAACCGCCATGAACGACGGAGATTATTTAGATTTAAACCTTGGAGGTGTGACGGCAAGAATTGAGGCGAATAATAGTACAACTTTGGGCCTTGCTGGCACATCACATAGCCCTGATGTCGTTATGGATAGAAAAAAGCAGAATTTTATTACCCAAAGGGCCTTGAGATCTGATTCCAATGCCACTTCCATCCTCAGAGACATAACTTTTAAGGGCTTGACAACATCTGATTTTACTTTTGGATTCTGGTGGTATCCATATGACACACACGGCGGCACAATGAGTACAAACTCATACATCAATATTGGCGATAGAAATGGTGCCGCTGGGTTTTGCCATCGAATTCGATTGGGTCTTCCAGACGTAGAGGTGACAGTTGCCAACACCGCTGGATCTACCGCTACAAAAACATTTGATACAAACTGGTCGAACTCAACTGGTTGGGTCCATGTTACAGCGGTCCTTCAAGTTAATGATATGTCAACAGTAGACCCAATATTTTATGTCAATGGCTCTTCTGTATCCGCTGTTGGTAGTTTTACTGCACCCGGTGGGTCTCCTATAAACTTAGCACTAAGAGATGAGCTAGCAATATGGTTAGACGATGGCAACAATTCTAACGGCCCAGCAATGCACGATCTTGTTATTTTCAACAGAGCATTGACTTCTGGAGAGGTGACAGAGTTGTACAATTCAGGCAGACAGTACGACCCCTCAACTCACTCACAAGCAGCTTCGATCGTTAGTCACTTTTTACTTGGGGGTGAGGGCGCACTTAGCGGCTTCAGTGACGGTGACGAGCTTTCTGGTACTCTAACACTCGCCAGTGTGTACTCTGGCGTCGGCGGATTGGCCGCTGCAAACTCGCTCGATTTACTCGCAGAGGATGAGTTTAGGATATTTAGTCACACCCTTCCTGACGGAGCACCCGTAGACAAAACAGACCAAGAAATCTCAGAGCAATTAATTCATGATATAAGCACTCATTTTGCACATTACAGCGCTTCAATGTATCACGTCCCCGTATCGGGTGGTAGAGTCTTCTATGTTCAACAGACTACACCGGGCGCTACAAACGGAACAGTTTCACAAAGTAAAAGTGGCAATGGATTTGAACTATTGACCAGTCAAAATGGTCGAGATGAAATAGCATCTAATTTGACTCACGGAGACAGCATAACAATTGAGAGTGACACATATAATATATACAC
>Ga0160423_10000430_pt1 | contig 34118 bp, 24 predicted proteins | sample CRUFie14St8metaG_FD_108191 | JGI IMG/M metagenome (GOLD analysis project Ga0160423, IMG submission 108191) | Marine microbial communities from the Costa Rica Dome - CRUD Field 142mm St8 metaG | ecosystem: Environmental > Aquatic > Marine > Oceanic > Photic zone | place: Costa Rica: the Eastern...
CATCGATGGCTTTGAGTGTGCCGGCAATCGTGCCAAAGGTTGGTGCAAACATCCACCCAACCAAGGGAATCATCATGAGTAGCAGGTAGCCAGAACCCAGCCCAATGGAGAGAGACTTTCGTTCTTTGACGAAAGCATCGCTGTCGACCAGAGAGAGCCCCCGGTTTTCGAGAGGAAAATCCATCAGGCCATAGCCAAGAAAGCGTGACTGGGTTAGGAACATCCCGACTGCGGATATCAGCGAACCTATGACAGGGACGAAGCCGCAGGCAAAGAAGAGAATGTTGGCGAGCATTTCCCTGAGGATATACTGCAGGTTGATCCTCGCGCTTCGTGCAAAGGATTGGCCGACGCTGAGGCTCGTCTTAACAAAGTCTTTGCCTTTAACTGCCTTGAGGGTTTCCTCTGCGATGGTGCCGAGGAACGGAGCCAAAAGAATAAGGGCAAGGTGCTTATGAATAAAGACAAAGCCGGCCACGAGTGCGAGGAAGGTGAGAATCGCGGTCGTGATAGTCACAGTCTTATCGAGCCACTCCCATGGAATTCTGACAAGGCCGTCGATCCATCCTGAGATGCCTCCTGCTGCGAAGTAGATCACGGTGACAAGGACAAGGCTTAGCAAGAGGCTGATCGCGCCTGGGAGTATTAGAAAGGGCCAGAGTTGATACCTGAACAGGGCCTTGGGAACCTGCAGGTAGGCAGTGAAACCGTTGAGGGTATTGGTGGCAATGTGGTGTATCGGCATGAAACGAAAAGGCTGAAGAGGATCAGGTGAATGAGGGCAACCTAGTGGATTGTCTTTCCATCGCAAGACTGCAAGTAATGGTCTCAGGCGCAATACCTGATCAAGCCCCTCGACGGTTGCAGCGAAAATTCTAAGGTTGGGAACGATGAATCGACTTCTCCAAACCCTCTCAGTCGGCGCACTGATGCTGACGATTTCTCAGGTGACTTCTCTCGCTGAAACCCTGTCATTACCTCATTTTTTTAGTGACCACATGGTCTTGCAGCGGGAGGTCCCTTCCGCCGTGTGGGGTAAGGCAGCTCCAAACACGGAGGTGAAGGTTTCGTTCAAAGGGAATTCGGGGAAGGTCACTTCTGATGAGCAGGGCAACTGGCGCACGGCGGTTGTGACCGGGGCGGCGGACGCTAAGGGTGCTGAACTGGTTATCACATCGGGCGAAGAGAAAATCGTGATCAATGATGTGCTGGTCGGTGAGGTCTGGCTGGCATCTGGTCAGTCCAACATGGTCTGGACCGTGGATCGGGCGGAGCAATATGCCGAGGAAATTGCCAAGGCTGACTTTCCTGAGATGCGATTCTTCAATGCGCCTACAGTGACAGCAGTCGAGCCGCAGGATAATATCGAAGGGAAGTGGACTTCGGCCAACTCCGAAACGGTTGGTGGTTATTCAGCAGTGGCCTATTTCTTTGCCAAGAAACTGCATGGCGAGCTGAATATTCCCGTCGGAGTCATCAAGACGGCTTGGGGAGGCAAGCCAGTTGAAACCTTTACCAGTCGTGAGGCGCTCTCCACCCTGCCTGGAACAAAAAAACTGGTCGACGCCGTCCTTTTGGCAGATTCCGATTACGATCCAGAAAAGGCTCAGAGTTTCTACGAGAAGCGACTCGCTAGCTGGAAAACAGCCTCTGCTGACTGGAAGGAAAAGCCGGAAGAGCAGCGTGGTCGGGCTCCACGAAAGCCGGTGTCCCCGAAGCGCCCACTCGATACCGAGGGCAAGCCCGGCGTGCTTTTCAATTCGATGATCCATCCGTTCGTGGGCTACACGATTCGGGGAGCGATCTGGTATCAAGGTGAGGGTAATGCCAAGGAGGGGGCGGTTCCCTATGACAAGACCCTGCCGCTAATGATTAATGACTGGCGAACGCGCTGGGACGACGAGTTCTCCTTCTACTATGTGCAACTGGCTAATTTCCGCCAGCCGACGACCAAGCCGGGTGATGACGATCCGTGGCCTCTTCTCCAGAATCGGATGCGCCTTGTGCTCGATACCACGCCGAAAACAGGAATGGCGATCATCAATGATGTAGGTGAAGCCGACGACATTCACCCGTGGAACAAGCATGATGTGGGTGATCGTCTTGCTCTCTGGGCGTTAGCCAAAGACTATGGTAAGGATCTCGTGGCCCACTCCGGCCCACTCTACCGGGCTGTCAAATTTCGGGATAAAGAAGCCCGCGTATTCTTTGACCAGGTCGGCAGCGGACTCGGGGTTCGAGGTGGCGGAAAACTGAAGCGTTTTGAAATCGCGGGGGAAGACAAGGTCTGGCATTGGGCAAATGCGAGGATCGAAGGCGGGGATTCCGTCGTGGTGTCGAGCAAGACTGTGGAAGCTCCGGTAGCGGTGCGTTATGCCTGGGCGTCGAACCCAGAAGGTGCTAATTTGATCAACAGCGAAGGTCTTCCGGCTTCGGTATTCCGCACCGACGACTGAGACGATGCGATTTCCGTTGATGTGATTGAGGCCGCTGCCGACGCAGAGGGCCACAAAGAACTCTCCGCAGGGATTAAAGCGTTGGCAGCCAAGAGACAGACCTTGGAACGTCAGAGCGAGGAATTCAAATAGGTGGCTGCTGAACATACCAGGCTGATGGAAGAGTGGCGTGCCACTTCTCCAGAGCGGTAATAACCTGATGGCAGCTGCGAATACCCGATCTGACAGCTAAACAGACGGGTAGGGTGGCTACGACATTATCTTGTTAAGAATCGCGTTTCTTTGTTCTAATACAGGTGAATACTAGAATGCTACCGTGAGCGACCCTAACGACAAACTGACCCAGATAACGCTGCTGTGGACGAATGCCCAACCCTCAGTGGTGGCGTTTATTCGTTCGATCACGCCACAGTTGGCGGACGCGGAGGATATTCTCCAGGAAACCGCACGCCAGGTCGCAACACGGTTTGATGATTACGATCAGTCACGCCCTTTTGTGCCCTGGGCAATGGGAATCGCGAAATATAAGGTTCTGGAATGGCGGCGCAAGCAGGCGAGGGGTGGGGTCCTGCTAGAAGAGGATGCGATCGATGCGATCAATTTCTCATACACGGAACGTGCCGAAGACTGGCCGGAGGTTGGCAGGGCGATTGACCTTTGCCTGAAGAAGGCTTCGCCGGCTGCCGAGAAGCTGCTGGTGCTGCGCTACCTCGAAAATTTGAAGCCCGCAGAGATTGCACGGCGGCTCGATTCGAGTGCGAATTCAGTATCCGTTCGTCTGACGCGGGCGCGAACGGCTTTACGCGAATGCATTCGGAGGCGCCTCAAGGAGGCGGAAATTGGATAATGGAAAATCCTGACAAAAATATTGATGCCTGGCTCGATGGTGTCCTCGAAAAAGAGGGATGCCACGAGCTGAACGGATGGATCGTGGCGTCCCCGGAGAACGCTGAATATTTCGCGGAGCGGTCGCACATCCACTCCAGTCTGTTCGATTGGGCCAAGGCGATCGGTTCTTGCGGCGTTGATGATGTGGTCGAGTCAGTGGAGTACTCCGTGGCGTCTAACTCGCCGAAGATTCGCGGGAAGGCCAAGGCAATAGCAGCTGCTGTGGTTGCCGCGCTGTTAGCAGTCTTTCTTTTAAATTCGGATCCGGCTCCTGTCCCGGGTAACCCGGTGGCCGAGCTGATAGAGAGTTCCGGTGCCAAGCTGGTCTACCACGGACAAGCGATGGCGGCAGAAGAGAAGGTGATTCTTTCTGGGAACTATCAACTCGTTGAGGGGATTGCTTCAATTGAGTTCGAAACCGGGGTTACTCTTTTGATCGAGGCTCCGGCTGAGTTTCGTATGGCGTCGTCTGAGTTGGTCGAACTGAGCAGTGGTCGCGTCTCGGCCCATGTGCCGCCGGAGGGCATTGGGTTTACTATTAAAACTCCGTCTGCTGAGGTGGTCGACTACGGAACTGACTTTGCTGTTGAGGTTGGGAAAGACCGATCCAGTGAAGTTCACGTATTTGAAGGGGAGGTGGAAGTGCAGCTACGCGAAGGGGAGACGGACCCGGTCCGACTCCTGACCAACGACGCGACGCGGATCGAGTATGAAACGGATGTCCCGCTTGGAATTCCGGTCGATAACGATCGTTTTCTCCGCAGCCTTGATGAACCGGCCATGGAATACTCTCGGATCATTCGCGAGATGAATCCGGTGGTTTACTTCCGTATGGGAATCCCCAAGGAAGGAAAGGTGATGAAAAACCTGGGAGGCCCGATCGACGGCCAGTTGATGGACGGTGCTTGCAAGCGTCCTCCGTTTGCTCCCGGCCGTGTTGGATCATCGGTCAAGTTTGAGGGCCCCGGCGTTAGCCCCCATGTGGTAGCTTACAATTATCCCAAGGCGGAAGGGCCGATTTCTGTCTCCGCGTGGGTTCGAGCTGGGAGCTGGTCACGGCGGGGATGCATTGCGGCGAATGAGAATAAAAATGTGTTGGGTCAATTTCGACTGGGATTCGATCGTGACTCCGGAAGGATTAAGGTGAGAGTGCGGGATGACGAGAATCGAGAAGTACAACTCATCGATCCGGAGGTTCTTCCGTTGAAGGAGTGGCAACACATTGTCTTTGTAGCTGACGGCGAGACCCTGCGCCTGTTCCGGAACGGTCAGGAGGTGGCCTCAGCCGAATGCGGTCTGATCAGTAACCCCCGCAATACAAGTGCCGATCAATTGTTTGTTGGTGCACAGGACAATCGCGATGGAAAAATGACCCACTTTTGGCATGGGCGCATCGATGAGATTGCTCTGTTCAATCACCCGCTAACAGATGCAGATATCATGAAGCAGTATCAGTCGGTTTCCCAATAATGAGACTATTCTTAAATTCCCTGCTCCTTTGCTTCTTCGTCTTCAGCTCTGAAGTGGAGGCGCGTACCAAGGAAGAACGCTTGGCTGCCAAGGCGGCCCGTGAAGCGAAGGAACCCCCATTCCCTGAGGGGCTCAAGCAGTATCCCGAGGTCAAGCCGGCGCCGCCCGTGGCCATTGATGTGGAGCTGGTGCTGAGTCGCCAGCAGATTGCGAACGCGGCCTCTGTGATTGACGAGCATATTGCCAATGGGCTCGCCAAAGCTGAAGTGAAAGCCAATCCGGCCGCGAGCGAAGAAGCGCTTTTGAGGAGACTTTATCTCGATATCATTGGCCGAATTCCCTCTGACGATGAAGCCGACCGGTTCTTTGCCAGTAGAGATCCTGACAAGGTTGCTGATTTGATTGATGAGCTACTAGTCTCCGATGGCTATCGTTTGCATCAATTTACCTGGATGGGGGACATGCTGCGCCACAAAAGCGAGGGAGCTCGACGTGGGGACTTCGCGCTTTATGATCGCTGGCTCAAGGATCAGTTGAAAATGAATCGCCCATGGAATGAGGTGGTTTATGAAATGCTCACGGCGAAAGGCAGCCTCGCGACCTCAGGGCCGGCCGGCTATTTGATGCGCGACCCGGGAATGCCACTCGATAATCTCGCGAATACCCTGACAATCTTTCTTGGCGCCAATGTTTCCTGCGCGCAGTGTCACGATCATCCGCTGGCTCAGTGGACTCAGCAGGAATTCTATGAGATGGCCGCCTTCTTCGGGTCGAGTGAGGTGAGCGCTCGTGATCCTCGGAAAATCAGCAAAAAACTGGCAACGAATGCGCTTTCGAAGCAGGACTTGATTAAGGTAGTGGCGCAGAACATGGCCAGTATTACTGAATTGGGTGCTCAGGAATTGGTTTATCCGGAAGACTACGCTTATGATCACGCTAAGCCGGGTGATCCAGTTGTGCCTATGCTGCTGTCATGGGGCGGTGACGATTTTAAACGTGCGGCATACCAGGTGGATACCGAGAACCCGACCGAGCTGCGTCATAGTTTTGCGAGCTGGATGACCCACCCAGAGAATCCACGTTTCGCGACGACGATCGCCAATCGTCTCTGGAAGAAAAATTTCGGAATTGCGGTTCAGGAACCTGTTGAAGACATGGACGATCCTCGTCTCGCCTCCAATCCGGCACTGCTGGCGTTTCTCGGACAAATCGTGGTGGCGGCCAAGTTCGATCTGCGTGAATACCAGCGGGTGCTCTACAACACGAAGACTTACCAGGCCGAAGCCAGCGTGACGCCGCCGATTGGCGACATCGATGACTTCGCGTTCCCGGGCCCTGTGCTGCGCCGCATGACCGCAGAGCAGGCATGGGACTCCATTCAGACGCTGATTGCCGGGACAAAGATCGATAGCTACGAAACGGACTACTCGCACTATGTCACCAAATTTGCGTTTCCGTTTGATGATTTTACCGATGAGGAAATCTACAACACGGCTCTGGCGATGAAAGCATCAGGCTACCTGACGAAAAAGGAGAGGCAGCGAGGTCTTGATCTCCGGGCCTCCGCGCTACAGCAGCCAGAGAGACCGGATCACTTTCTGAGGATGTTTGGTCAGTCTTCGAGAGAGCTGATCGACGATGGCAGCCTCGAGGGGAATATCCCACAGACCCTGGTGCTGATGAATGGCCAAATTCAGGAAATGGTTTCAGCGCGTGATGCCAGGTTGATTCGCAAGGCGAAGTCTCTTGATTCGATGGATGACCAGGTAGAATTTCTCTATCTCAGCTTCTTCAGTAGGAAGCCGACCGAAAAGGAGTCTGATCGCATCAAGCAGGCGATGGAGGAGGGAACATCGATTCCCGATCTCGCCTGGGTCCTTTTTAACACACCTGAATTTCTTTTTGTTCAGTAGTCTGGGCTGACTTTGAACCTGACATTTTCCCCAACCCTTTTCTCCGCGACTATGAAATTGGATACCGACTTTTCCCGGCGGCGCTTCGTTGAGCGGATCGCAAAATCGGCACTTGGCCTGACGGTCTTGCCAACAATTGGCTACACCGCCGACGGCGTGCGCGGAACTGGGTTTGGCAAAGCCAAAAACATCATCTTTCTCCAGGCTCGCGGCGGCATGAGTCACGTCGACACCTTCGATCCTAAGGAAGGTGGTTCGAAGGGACCGGCTGAAGCCATTTCGACCTCTGCAGATTTTCAAGTGACCTCCTACCTGCCCGAGACCGCGAAGGTAGCTGATCGCCTTTCCGTGATTCGCACGATGACAGCCAAGATCGGAGTGCACGGTCCAGCGCAGTATTTTATGCGAACGGGCTTTGCTGAGCGCACTACAGTAAAGCATCCCAACCTCGGTGCCTGGGCGCAACACTATCTCGGTACTAGCCACGAGACCCTCCCTTCGTCCGCCTGCATCAATGACGGCCCGCGCTACGGCAACGGATTCTTTGAGCCTTCCTTCAGCCCCATTCCAATTCACAATCCCATGACCGGGCTTAAGAATGTTGACGTTTCCGGGGGAGCGGATCAACTCAAAGAGAAACTCGATCTGGCGCAAGACCTGAGTGTCGGTTTCATGGATAAATATCCGGATGCGAACGTTTCCGCCTATCGAGAATTCTACGATAATACGCTGCGCCTGCTCCGCAGCGAAGACCTCTCAGCTTTTGATATCACTCAGGAGCCGAACGTGGTTCGGGAGCGTTTTGGAATGGGTCAGTTCGGGCAAGGGTGTCTCCTCGCTCGTCGTCTCGTTCAGGCCGGAGTTCGATATGTCGAAGTGAGCAGTGAAGGCTGGGACATGCACAACACACTCGAGGCTGACATGGAAGAGGTGGCGCCTTCGTTTGACCAGGCTTACGCTGCTCTGATCCAAGATCTCGAGGCAAACGGTCTACTCGACTCTACTCTCGTGGTGCTGGCGACCGAGTTTGGACGCAAGCCAACGTGGGGCGGCAAGGGTCGTGGGCATTACCCGATTTGTTTCTCTACTGTTTTGGCCGGCGGCGGCGTGAAGCGTGGCTACGTTTATGGGGCTTCTGACGAAGAGGGGCGTCATCCGGACAAGCCGACGACCGTCGAAGATTTTCACGCAACGATAGGCTGGGCTGCAGGAATGCCGATTGAGGAACCGTTCATTACTTCGACGGGTCGCCCCTTTCAGGTGGGCGGCTCCGCAGCGAAGGTGGTTCACGATGTTTTTGCTTAGGGAAGTTTTTCAACAACTGGCAAAGCTTTTAGAGCGTCGCCTTTGCTTGGCCGTATTACCTCTTATTTTCACTTTAGGCTGAACACAGGAACGTGATGGTGTCTCTAATTTTTGTTTTTCTTGCAAACTGCAAGCGTGGTTTGCAGACAATCCTACAGCAAAAGTCCAAAGAGTTCGCCGACGCTCTGGCTGAAGAATGGAAGTGGCACCTCATGGGTCAGGAGAAAGCTTTATGAAAAATACTATCATCCACTTATTCATGGCGCTTATGGCGCTGGTTCCCGGATTTGCCTCAGCTGAGAGCAAACCTAATGTCGTCCTCATCTATATCGATGATCTCGGTTACGGTGATCTTGGCACCTATGGAAGCCCAGATATTCCCACCCCTCACATCGACCAGTTGGCGGCGGAAGGGGTGCAGTGTAACACCTCCTACATCACGAATCCACCGTGTTGCCCGAGTCGCTGTGCGCTCATCATGGGGCAGTATGGCCAGCGCTTCGGTAAGTATGGCATGTCACGTGGCCTTCCCATCCCTGAGGATCGGCCCACCCTCGCTCGTTTTCTTTCCGACAACGGCTACGTGACCGGGCAGATCGGCAAGTGGGACATCGGTTCGAAGCTCCAGGGACCGCTCCAGGTCGGCTTTCAGGAAGTCGCGAAGAAGGCACCTCAGAAGGTCTACACTGACAAAGAGGTCAAGAAGATGAAGCCGGCGGTCAGCAAGGCCTTCGGCGGCAATAAGCGCAACTCGAAGTATTTCTGCATCAATGAAGAGGGTGAAACGGTCTGGCTGACCGATCATGATGGCGACATGATGGTAGACTTCATTGATCGTCATGAGGAGAAGCCCTTCTTTCTCTACTGGTCACCGGAGGCAGTTCATTCCATCAACGTGGAAGCGCCTGAGTCACTCATGGGCCGGACCACCGCACCGAAGAATCGTCGCGCTTTAGCCGGGGCGATTGTCTCGGTCGATGACCAGGTCGGAAAGTTGATGAAGGCGTTGGATGAAAAAGGATTGCGCGAGAATACGCTCGTTATTTTCTCAAGTGACAACGGCGCCAATGGCAGTGAAGGCGGCTCGTCCGCTCCCTACACTGGTGGAAAAGGTTCTGGCACCCAGAAAGAAGGTTGGGTGCGGGTCCCGACAATCTTTTCGATGCCGGGTGTGTTGCCCGAGGGGCAGTCCTACAGCGGTATGATCGCCAATTTTGATTTTTACTCAACGATTGCTTCCGTCGCGGGTCTCGAGATTCCTCAGCATTGCGATGGAGTGAACTTGGTCCCGTTCCTATCAGGTGAACAGGAAGGGGATGCACATGCCTATCTTTTCTGGCACAACAGCGAGCCTGGCGATGCGGAGCGCCGGCACTTGTTGGCCGCTCGCTGGAAAGACTGGCGCCTCTATCGCAAGTATGTGCACGACGAGTGGCAGCTCTTTGACCTGAAAAAGGATCCTCGCGAAGAGAATAACGTGGCGGCACAGAATCCCGAAGTGGTGAAGCAGCTCGCCAAGAAACACGAGGAGTGGGCCAAGACCCTGCCTCCGGTAGCTAAGATCCCTGTGATTGAAGGCGATAAGGAGAGGTCTGGCAGCGGTTACGGCTGGGCCACGGCACCCTGAAGCGTTTCATTAAATAAACCTTATTAGCGTGCGCATCCGCGCAGTTGCGATGAGGCGGCCGCTCGTTCAATATCACAGAATGAGACGAATTCTTCCTGTCCTATCGATTTTGGGTATGTTGCCATCTGCCTTGCCGGCTGAGTCGTGGGTCGTGGAGAGCGAGGAGGAATGGTCCGCCGCCAAGGGCCGCGCAGAAAACATGGAATTCGCCGAGGGATTTGTCGAACCCACGGCTGCCCAAGCCAGTTTCCAGAGCATTGTCAAAACCTTTCCCAAGAAGCGTAAGTTGAGCTCGGTGTTGTTCGAGCAGTCTCCTGTGTGGGACAACTGGGAGCAGATCGCTGACATCACACCTTCGGGAGCTGGAAACGCGTATGTATTCCTTCCTATTGCGCCCGGCGACTACTACTTTTTTGCGACCCATCGTGATAGGCCTGCTGTCCAATACCCTGAGGGACTCAGCGGAAAAGAGCGCCGGGCCTTCAGGCAAGAGTGGGAAAAGAAGAATCCCAGTAAGAGCGCCAAAGGATACCATGCCTGGCACAGCACGAACCTGAAAGAGTGGAAACATCTTGGGCCTGTATGTTGGTCGAACTGGATGACCACGGCTGAGTATGCTGACGGGAAGTTTTACCTCTACTACGATGAGCCCAACGATCAGAACCCGCACCTGATTGTGGATGATAATCTTACGGACGGGGTGCCGGGGAAAGACTACCGCGAAGTGTTTTCGGATCCTTCTCACGGTTCGGACGCCGGTATCTTTCGGGACGAAGACGGTATATTCCACCTGATTTATGAGGACTGGAGCCCAATTAATGCGCGTGAGAATGCGTGGGACTCGCCGCTGGCGGGACGTGTTTCCAGCCCCGATGGGATTGAAGGCTTCACCTACGGAGAACATCCTCCAGCAGTGGATCATCGCACCCAACCGACTGGCAAGATGGGTTCCTATGCGCACACCTCAATGAAGGTTTCCAATAACGGTGAGGAGCTCGAATATGAAATTCACGAGCCGAAGCAGGATGCCTATGGTGATTGGACAGTGATTAAGGTGGGGCGTTACTATCACCTGTTCTGTGACTACGATCCGGCCGATCACGGAAAGTCTATGCGCATGGGGCGTTTTCACACAGATGATCTCAATGCGGAGTTCAAATGGTCCGGAGAGATCGGTGAAGGCTTTCACCCTGACCCGAGCATTGGCTTCGCAGAAGGCAGGTTCTACGCCATCATGCAGCAGGAGACAGACTTCGTAAGTCCCGGCCCGTGGGTGGATGGTGTTGAAGCCCGTGCCGGAGTTGATGAGGATGGCGACGGCTCAGTCGATCAGTGGACGGGTTGGCAGAAGATCAGCGAGTCCTATTCTCAGAAGCCCGGTTTTGCCCGCATCGTGGAGGTCGATCTCGCCTCGGTAGATGCAAGCGATCTCCCGAGAGGTGAAGGCTTTGCCTTCGAATTTAGAACCAAGAATCTTAAAAGTGGCGTCCAGCCGATTATGGATCGGGTGACGCTTGAGTTCGATTAGGCGCCTCAATAAGAACAAACCACCTTATTTCATGAAAGCTTTCAGACTTCTCCTCGTTTCCTGTATCGCCTATGGGGTGACGGGAGCTGTTGCCGCAGAGCGGCCTAATATCGTATTCATCCTTTCTGACGATCTCGGTTACGGTGATATTCAGGCTTACAATCCTGACAGCAAGATTCCCACTCCGCATTTGGATCGGATGGCGGCGGAAGGGATGCGATTTACGGATGCCCACGCGGGTGGCTCCACTTGTAAGCCTTCGCGCTACGCGCTTCTTTCGGGTGAGTTTGCCATTCGTATGCTAGACAAGAGTGATAAGGGAGGTCCCTTGCTTCCGGAAGGTCAACCAACCATTGCGAGTTTGCTGCGCGATAACGGCTACCGAACTGCAATGGTGGGCAAGTGGCACCTTGGCTTTGATCAGAACGGTGAAAAGGGGAACGAGTTGCTCAATGGCTTTTCTTTTGATCCGGAGAACATGACCGGTGGTCCGGTTGACCGTGGCTTCGAAAGTTACTTCGGTATGCATGCTTCCCTCGATATCCCTCCCTATTTCTATATCGATAAGAGGACCGCGACGGAGTTGCCATCAACCTCGATCGAAGCCAGTGACAGCGTGGGGACTGAGGAGAACTGGAATCACATTCAGGGCGCTTTCTGGCGCGCGGGTGGTATCGGGTCGGACTTTAAGCACCTCGAAGTGACGCCACGTTTCTGCGAAGAAGCCTGTAAGGTGATTGAAAATCACGATGGGGAAAAGCCTCTCTTTCTTTACCTTGCTTTGCCGTCTCCTCATACGCCTTGGGTTCCGACAGAGGAATACCACGGTAAGAGTGGCGCGGGGATGTATGGTGACTTTGTGATGCAGGTGGACGCTGTCGTAGGCCGGGTCATGGCGAGCCTCAAGGCAGTTGGTATGGATGAGAATACGCTACTTCTTTTCTCCAGCGACAACGGCCCGGTGTGGTATGCCGAAAATACAGAAAAGTTTTCACATGCAGCTACAGGCCCGCTTCGCGGCATCAAAGGGAGCGCATGGGAAGGGGGGCACCGCATGCCGTTTCTGGCTCGTTGGCCGGCGCGGTTGAGTGGGGGATTGGTCACAAATCATACCGTGGCTTTCTGCGATGTTTTCGCGACTTTTGCGGCATTGGTCGGACAGGAACCGTTGCGGGAAGGAGTGGCACGTGACAGTGTGAGTTTTGCTGGTCTTCTCCTGAGGCCTGAGGAAAAGCTCCCGTCCCGGCCGCCGATTCTCCATGATAGTGAAACCATTCGCGCCGGTGATTGGAAACTTTTGACGTCGAAGAAGGGCCGAGGATTTGGAGCTTCCAAGGGCGTTAAATACAGCCCAGAGTTATACCATCTCAAGGAAGACCTGTCAGAGCGGAACAATCTTTACCGCGAGCATCCCGAGGTGGTCGAAGAAATCGGAGCATTACTGGAGAGTTACCAGACTGAGATGCCGAATGCAGCGCCTGCTCCGAAAAATCCGAAAGCTAGAGTAAAGCATTAATCTGTTGATACCTTGAGAGCATGAGATTTGCGACAACTTTTCTATTACTGCTGATCGTGGCGAATCATTTTCAGTCCGTCGTTGCGGAGGAGAAGAAGGCAAAAAACGTCATCCTCATTATGGCGGACGACTCCGCGGCCGACAATTATGGCTCCTACGGGAGTAACTTCTTCCAGACACCGCATCTCGACAAATTAGCCGCCCAAGGAGCTAGATTCACTCATTGTTATTCCGGACCTGTCTGCACCACGAGTCGGGTCAAGATCATGACAGGGCGTTGCGGTATTCGTAATTACTCGATGTTCGGCAGCCTCGACAAAAATGAGGTGACCTTCGGTAGTATGATGAAGAATGCCGGCTACGCCACGGCCATTGCCGGAAAGTGGCAATTACATGGACCGCCCAACGGTTCGCTCGCTCCCGAGTGTGGTTTTGATACTTATTGCCTCTGGAATTATCCGGGGACGGAGCGCGCTAGGTTCTGGAATGCGAGCATCATGCATGATGGAGAACTACTCGAAACAACGGAGGAGGACTATGGCCCAGACATTTTCACGGACTACATCATCGACTTCATTGAAGAGAAGAAGGATGAGCCTTTCTTTGTCTACTATCCGATGGTCTTGACACACTCGCCTTTTGTCGCGACGCCTGACAGCGAACCTATTGGCGAACTCAAGGGAAAAGAAAAGTCACTGCGCTACTTTCAGGATATGACCGCATACGCAGATAAGTGTGTCGGCCGAATTGTCGACGCTCTCGAGGAGAGAGGGTTGAGCGAGAACACGGTGGTGATTTACACTACTGATAACGGTACAGACCGCAGCCTCAGCTATCCCTTTGGCGATGAGACTCGCAATGGCATGAAGGCCTGGGCAATCGATGCCGGTACCCACGCTCCGCTGCTTGTGAGCTGCCCGGGAACGATTCCCGAGGGGACTCAGAGTGATGACCTCGTCGATTTTTCCGATTTCTTGCCTACTATTGCTGACATAACAGGGGCCGAGATGCCCGACGTGAAGCTAGATGGACGTAGCTTCTGGCCTCAGTGTCAGGGCAAGGAAGGTGATCCTCGTAAATGGATTTACCAGTATTATTATCCCAAGTTTACCGAGGCTGGTAAGCCCCACGGAGAAGGGATAAACGGCAATGAGATAGCCTGGGCCCAGAATCAGAACTTCAAACTCTATCGCGATGGTACGATGTATGCCGTGTCTGATCGTGACGAGAAAAATCCCATTGTGAAGAATGGTGCTGGCGAGCGTGGGGAGACAGCACGTGCTATGCTCCAGAAGGCGATTGATTCCATGCCTGACTGGGCAGCTAAGTTGGCCTACGAAGATAAGGGTGAAAAAGGGAAGAAGGATTTGAAAAAAAAGGATAAGTCCCACAAGTAGTCGTTTTTATGAAGTATTGGGTTATCGCCACATTCATAGGTTTTGCGACCACTGTCATTCCAGCCTTCTCTCAGGAGCAGCCCAATGTGGTTTTCTTTTTGGTCGACGACTTGGGTCTTGGAGACGTGGGCTGCTTTGGATCTACTTTTCACGAGACGCCTCATATTGACCAACTGGCAGCAGATGGGATGAAGTTCACCCAAGCCTATTCGGCCTGCACGGTCTGTTCACCGAGTCGGGCGGCGATTCTTCTCGGGAAATACCCGGGAAGGATTCATCTCACCGATTGGATAGCTGGGCACAAGCGGAAAAACCCGAGGTTGAAGATTCCTGATTGGAATATGCGCATGGAACACAAGGAAACCACGCTCGCAGAAGCGATGAGTTTCGGCGGGTATCGAACTCAGTTTATCGGTAAATGGCATCTCATGCCAATTGGGCAGGAGGATTATGAGGATCACTATCCAACCTCGCATGGTTTCGACAGCAATATTGGGGGGCGGGATTGGGGGCAGCCGAAAGGGCCGGGGAAGTTCTTTGCGCCCTTCGGTATGCCGAATCTTCCGGATGGTGAGACGGGAGATTTTCTGACTGATGCCCTGACTGAAGAGGCGATCCGATTCATCGACTCAGCAAAACAGGATCCGTTCTTTCTCTTTTTCTCCTACTACACCGTTCATGGCCCAATTATGGCGCCGCCGGAGTTGGTGACAAAATACAAGAAGAAGGCAGAGAGCTTCACTCAACCTTATACGGAGCGGGTCAACCCGGCCTTTGCGGGGATGATGGAGTTACTCGATGAAAGTGTAGGCAGGGTTCGAGCTCACCTCCGGAAACTTGGGTTGGATAAGAACACGCTGATCGTATTCACGGCTGACAACGGAGGAACATCGGAACTGGCTTCGGCAGGACTTCGCGGGGCCAAGGCGCTCTCGTATGAAGGTGGTACTCGCGTATCGACAATAGTGAGTTGGCCTGGAATCACTGAACCCGGGTCGGAATGTGATGTGCCAGTCATCGGTAATGACTTTTATCCCACTTTATTAGAAGCGGCCGGACTCGATCTGCTCCCGGAACAGCATCTGGATGCTCAAAGTCTCGTTCCTTTGCTTAAGGGGAAGTCAGATCAGTGGGAGCGTGACGAATTATTCTGGCACTATCCCCACTATCACAGAACCAATCCCTACGGGGCGATTCGAAAAGGGGATTTCAAGCTGATTGAGTTTTTTGAAGATGGAGTGCTCGAGTTGTATGACCTAAGGAAGGATCCTGCCGAGTCACAGAATCTTGCGGCATCTCAACCCGAGAAGGTGCAGGGTCTACTGAAGGTAATGAAGCAATGGAGGGCTTCGGTCGGCGCGCAGATGCCGATACCCAACCCGGTCTATGATCCTGACATAATTCCGGAAAGACGTGGTGCTCAGAAATCCGGGACGAAGATAATGAGTCCGGTTTTAACTGCTCACGGAGAGGTCTCTGCCTCTTCAAATCAGTCAATTAATCCAGTAGGTAATTCCATCGACGGAAATAGGAAGACCCGATGGGCAGCTGACGGTGAGAGCGTTCCGCAGTGGATTCAACTCAACCTAGGGGAGGCGAGGAAACTCGCCGGGGTCGATATTTATTTCAAGAATCCAACCTGGGTTCACTATCGGGTTGAGGTTTCCAATGATGGCAAAAAATGGAAAGTCATTTACGAGTCGAAATCTCAGGATGTGATTCAGGACGAGCGCCCGAGGTTTGACACCGAAAGTCAGTTTCTGAGAGTGACCGTTGATGATTTAGGATCTGGTTGGGTCACTATTTCCGAATGGCGCCCGGTCTTTGCCGCTCAATAACATCTGTATTTTAAACCCAGCGATCATCATGAAGCGTTCACTCAAATTGATTTTCCTCGCCCTTGGATCGGCTGCTTTTCTTCAGGGTGCGGAGAAACCAAACGTGCTCTTTGTTATCTCCGACGACCTTAGCTATAACCTTGGAGGAATGGGGCACAGGGTTTGCAAGACGCCGCACCTTGATGCGTTCGCGAAATCATCAGTTACTTTTACTCGTGCCTACACGCAGTTTCCGCTGTGTGCGCCATCCCGAGCTTCCTTATTTTCCGGGCAGTATCCTTCCGCGAACGGCGTGATGGGCAACGGTGGCAACGTGGCAGAGGATCGAGTCACCTTGCCTAGACATTTCCAGAACAACGGTTACTGGGCAGCTCGGGTCAGCAAGATTTATCATATGGGTATCCCTGTTGACGTACTTCAAGGCACCAACGGGGGAGATCATGAGCCATCTTGGAACGAGCGCTTCAACATTATGGCAATGGAGTCAATGACGCGAGGCAAGATCGTTGACTACCTCAATCCCGATGATCCCATGGCCTTTAAAAAGGAGCGAAAGATCTGGGAGGAGGCTAATGAGTCAGGCAAACCATACAAGATGATACCGGAAGCACGCAGCCAGTTTACGGTGACTGAGGTGGCTGACAAGGATGAAGGCCTGCTCGCGGACGTCATGGCAGTGGACAAGGCAATCGAGTTGTTGGAACAGCGCGCTGAAGATGAAAAGCCATTCTTTCTCGCGGTGGGCTTTGTCCGCCCGCATTTTCCGTTCATCGGGACAGAGAGCAACATGGCCCACTACGATATCGAGAACATTGAATATCCCGCCTTCCCCGAAAACGACTTTGACGATATTCCGCCTCAGGCGATCAATTCCAAGATGGAGTTTTCCGAGTATGCCATCCGTGACCTTCGACGTGGTTACTATGGTTCGATCACCCATATGGATGAGCAGTTCGGGCGTCTTGTGGCGGAGCTGGATAACCTCGATTTGCGCGACAACACCATTGTCGTATTCGTCAGTGACCACGGTTATATGATCGGCGAACACTCCATGCATAAAAAGTCCAAGCTATGGGAGGAAGCCATCCATGTTCCGCTGATGATTTCGGTGCCCGGATGGGAAGGGGGCACTCGTTGCAATGAGTTTGTCGAGCTGGTTGATCTCTATCCTTCGCTCGCTGAGCTTGCTGGATTGCCAGCCGATCCTGGTGCCCAGGGTCTGTCGCTCACGGGTTTGATGAAAAACCCTTCTTCAAAGCGCGATGAAAAACCGGACGCTTATATTCAGGTAAGTAAAGGCCATGGATTACGCACCGGAAAGTGGGCTTTCATGTGGTATCCGAAGAGCAAAAAAAACAAGGAAGCGTTCATGCTCTACGACATGGAGAAGGATCCTAAGCAGTTTAACAACCTTGCCATGAATCCTGAGTATGCCGCAGTAATGGCGGAGCTGAAGGAGCGGCTTGAAGAACGAGTCGAAGCAGCGAAGCCGCAGTAGGCGTCCTGCCGTAACAAATTTTCAAAAGAGGGAGAGGCTGAAATGATGCGTGCTTTGTTTTTATTCGGGTGGTTGTTTTTCGCTTTTCAGGGAGTGGCTCTCGGTGATGGGCGCCCTAACATTCTTTTCTGTTTTTCCGATGATTGGGGGCGATACGCCAGCATCTATCGTGACCCAAGTCGTCCGGGGTTTAACGATGTGATCGAAACACCGGCACTGGACGAGATCGGAAGCAGCGGCGTTGTCTTCAACAACGCGTTTGTTAGTGCCCCCAGTTGCAAGCCGTGCCGCGCGTCTGTGACCACGGGCATGCCTTTTTATCGTTGTGGTAGTGAGGCCTTCCTCCATAGTCAGGAATTTGGCAAAGCAGAAGACCCTTATAAGGCTTTGCCGGGCTTTTCAGAATTGTTGGTGCGTGGTGGTTATCACGTGATGCACTGGGGAAAAACAACCAGCAAGCCAGCCAAGCGAGTGGATCGGACACATCACCTGCCGATCTGCTATTTCTCACAGGCAGTTTCCGAAGCGGAAGACAAAGAGGCGAGGAAAGAAGAAATTCTCTCATTTGTCCGTTCCAACTTCAGTTCGTTCCTCGATGACCATTCGGACGGGAAGCCGTTCTTCTATTGGTTTGGACCTCACAATTCACACCGGCAGTGGACACGGGGATCGGGCAGAGATATCTGGGGCCTCGATCCGGACTCCCTGGAAGGAAAGATGCCGGCGTTCCTGCCCGATGTTCACGAGGTGCGCGAAGACATTGCCGACTACCTCGGCGAAGCGCTGGCGTGGGATCATATGCTTAACGAACTGCTTCTCGAATTGAAGGCTCGAGGAGAACTGGAGAACACGCTCATCATTGTTTCAGGTGATCACGGAATGCCCGGGATGCCTCGCGGGAAATGCAACCTCCACGACTTTGGCTCAATGGTTTCACTTCTCGTCAGCTGGCCTGGGAGCGTGGAGGGCGGCCGGAAAGTGGATGACTTCGTCAGCCTGATGGACATCGCACCGACCGTCCTCGAAGCAGCGGGAGTGGAACCACCTGAGCACATGTTGGCGAAGAGTTTCATGAACGTGCTGAAGTCCGGAGAGAGTGGAATCGTGGAGCCCGAAAGGGATCACGTTATTATCGGCCGCGAGCGACATGTCGGGCAGTCTCAGAAGGATCGTGAGCCTTATGCCTCAAGGGCCATTCGGACCGCTGACTTTCTGTTGATTCGAAACTTTAAGCCGGAGCGCCTGCCCATGGGAGTGGTCTATGATGAGAATGCGAGCGCCGGGGATCTCCTTCAAAATCACTACCTGGCCTATCCTGACATGGACGCGAGTCCGACCAAGGTTTTCCTGATGACGAACCGGGAATCCTATTCGGAATACTATGACTATGCCTTCGCTGCGAGGCCGGAGTTTGAGCTCTACGATTTGCAAAATGATCCGGACCAGGTCAACAACGTCGCGTCCAGTCCTGAGTATGCGACACGACTGGAAGAGCTGACGGATCGCATGATGCAGATTCTCGAGGAGACAGATGATCCACGCGTGATTGGCGACGGCAAGGCCTTCGATCGAATTCCGTATGTTGATCCAGATTATCCTGCCAAGGAATGGTCAAAGAGAGAGCTGAAGTTTTAGGCCCTTCTTTCTCTGGCCGTAGGGTATGAAGCTGCTTGTTTTCTGGTTTGTTGTTTTCATTTGTGCTTAGTCTCTTCGTGGCCAAAACTCACTAAAAAATGTCTACCTCAGTCAATCCTTGCTGGGCATGATCGAGTTACGTAATTCATGGTCAGCTTTATGTTTTTGCTTCGTCTAACTTCTTTCACCGCACTTTTTTTTGCGGTTTCTTTTGCTTCTGAGGCTCCCCGCACACCTAATGTCATTTTCTTCCTAGTCGATGATCTCGGGCAACGCGATATTGGCTGCTATGGTAGCGAGTTCCATGAAACGCCAGCCATCGACCAGTTGGCGAAGGACGGGATGCTCTTCGCCAATGCCTACGCGACTTGCCATGTCTGCTCGCCGAGCAGGGCCAGCATCCTGACGGGCAAATACCCGGGGCGGACCAATTTAACAGAGTGGCTCGGAGGACGACCTGAGCGAGATTACGAACCGTTACATCATGGAGAAAAGCTGACCGCGCTTCCAGATGAAGAAGTGACCCTGGCCGAAACGCTCAAGAGTCACGGCTACGCCACTGCCAACTATGGCAAAGCTCATCTGAGAGTGGATCCGAAGACTTACGGGTTTGACGAAGCGATCACGGGGTGGGTGCGATCCTATCACTATCCTTTCGGCAACGAATACAATGAAGCGCTGCCGGCGGCGGAGGGGGACTACTACACCGACAAGTTGACGGACGCGGCGCTGGACTTTATCGAGCGGAACCGGGATCAACCATTCTTCGTGCACCTTGAGCACTTCGCGGTGCACGATCCCATCCAGGGGCGCCCGGACCTAGTTGAGAAATACCGCAGGAAGCTCGAAGCGATGCCGGAGATGCAGGGCCCGGATTTCATTCTCGAAGCCAATCCGGACGGTCCCGCGTTATCGCAGGAGGAACTCATCGCGCTGATGGAAGACGACGATCAGCGGGCGCACCAGGACGCGCGAGTCTGGTGGGTGAAACAAAAGCAGGACAATGTGGAGTTCGCCGGCATGCTCGAGGCGACCGATGAAAGCCTTGGCCGCATCCGTGAAAAGCTTCGCGAGCTGGGATTGGAGGAAAACACCATCATTGTTTTCACGGCGGACAATGGAGGGATGGCAGCCTCAAATCAGTATCGGGGTATCGGTCACGACCGCGAGTTTCTCGACTCGAAGTTTGCCTCCTCCAATCTTCCGTTACGTGGCGCGAAGGGCTGGAACTATGAAGGAGGACTTCGTGTCCCTTTGATCGTGCACTGGCCCGGCCTCACTGAACCCAACTCTACCTCAGATGCCGTTGTGACGGGAACGGACTACTACCCTACGCTGCTTGAGATGATGGGGCTTCCTGGTGTACCGGATCAACACGTCGATGGAGAGAGCTTTGCCTCGGCTTTGAAGGGGGAGGCCTATGATCGCGGTCCGGTTTTCTGGCACTTTCCCCACTACAGTAATCACGGCTACCAGAGTCCCGGTGGAGCGATCCGGTCCGGAGATTACAAATTGCTCGAATATTACGAGAACGGCACGGTGCAGCTCTTCGACCTCGCGAATGATCTTGGGGAGCAGAATGACCTGTCGAAGGAACATCCCGAAATTGTTGCAGAGTTGAAACAGCAGTTCCACGACTGGCGAGATGAGGTGGATGCGAAAATGCCGTATCCAAAGACTGCAACGTCTCAGCCGGCGCCGGGTGCTCGTGTTGCGGCACCACCGACTGCGGAGACAAGGAACCGGGGAGTCGGAGCGGTCCTCTTAAGCGAAGACTTACCGAAGTCAGTCGAACTTTTCGCGCCGGGCTGGACCGTCAAAGACTGGGGTGGGCCGGCCATGAAACCGGGACTGCGCGAGGCGTGGAGTGGACGGCGCGCTGTGTTGTTGACACATCCGAAGAATAAGGAAGAGCCTTGCACATTGTCAAAAAATGTGTCGGTGCCTGAAGGTAAAACAACGACCCTGAAAGTGGAGGTGAATAATCACCCTAAAGGAGACTGGCTTTTGGCTATCTGCATTGATGGCGAAGAAGTCCTGAAGAAAATCATAGAGGAACAGACGTGGCAACTAGTTGAGTTGGATCTCAGTGCCTACGAAGGAAAAACGATTCAGATCGATCTCGAGAACCGGCTCAACGATGCCTGGAAATTTGAGGCAGGCTACTGGAGTGGTCTGGAGGTTGTTTTGGAATAGATGGCCAGAATCCACCAAAAAACGGCTCGTCAATTCAAGGGTCATTCGGAAAGATAAGTTCTGTCGCTTTTATTAGGTTACCTAACGATGAAAAGAATATTACTGCTCCTACTTCTGCCCTTGCTTCAATCGGTCACGCTCCTTCCTGCAGAAGATCGGCCCAATGTCATTGTCGTAATCACTGACGATCAAGGGTATCCGGATCTCTCCTGTCACGGAAATCCGGTTTTAAAGACACCTCATCTCGATGAGTTGCATCGCCAGAGTGTCAGGATGACGGACTTTCATGTTGCGCCGATGTGCACACCAACGCGGGGGCAGTTGCTGACAGGGCTGGATGCGGCTCGCAACGGGGCAATCAACGTCAGTAGCGGGCGCACTCTGTTGAGGGCCGATTTGCCTACCATGGCCGATCTGCTCAGGAGGGCTGGTTATCAAACAGGCATTTTCGGCAAATGGCACTTGGGCGACAATTTTCCGTTTCGTCCGCAAGACCGCGGATTCGGGGAATCCCTGTGGTTCCCCTCGTCCCACATCAACTCCACTCCTGATGTGTGGAACAATGACTACTTTGACGATACTTACATGCGAAATGGTGAGCGTGAACCTTATGAGGGATACTGCACCGATGTTTTCTTTGATGAAGCGATCAAATGGATGGCGAATCGAGTTGGCGAAGAGGAGCCATTTTTCGCCTACATTCCCACCAACGCGCCGCATGGGCCTTACTGGGTGCCAAAGAAGTATCGCGACGCGATGACGAAGGAGTTTTCCGCTGCCCACGCGGATGGCCGGGTGGGTTGGTTTGAAGAAGGCTTACGTTACAAGCTCATCACCTTTCTTGCGATGATTGCCAACATTGACGACAACATCGGCAAGCTGACGCAATTCCTTGATGAGTCGGGTATCGCAGACAACACAATCCTAATCTTTTTAACCGACAACGGCAGCACTATGGGTGAGCGCTACTACGACGCCGGGATGCGCGGTCGCAAAACTCAGCTTTGGGAAGGAGGTCACCGCGTGCCTTGCTTTGTGCGATGGCCTGAAGGGGGATTTGGGGAACCCCGCGATTTGGAAGGTTTGACCCAAGTGCAGGATTTGCTACCAACCATTCTGGATTTCTGTGAGGTAAAAAGCGGAAGGAATTTTGATGGCATTAGTCTAGCCGGTGCCATGCGCGGAGAAGAGTTGGTGCCCGAAGATCGCATGATCGTGATCAATTACAGTCGCATGCCTCGGCTCGATTACCCGATGCCGGATAGTCCCTCGGTGATGCGTCGTGAAGGCGCTGGAGTGCTTTGGAAGCGGTGGCGATTGCTGGAAGATAAGGAACTTTATGATCTCGCCAGCGATCCGAAGCAGGCGCGAAACGTGATTGCTGAGCATCCCGAAGTGGTCAAGAAGATGCGCGCTGAGCTGGATACCTGGTGGGAGGAAGTGGGTTCGATGGCGAATGAGCCTCAGCCTGTCGTGATTGGGCATGAGGCGGAGAATCCCATGATGTTGACGGCGTGTGAGTGGCTTGATGTGTTCATCGATCAACAGGGCCAGATTCGCAGAGGCATACGCAAGAACGGCTGGTGGGAGTTGGAGGTGGCGGAACCAGGCGAGTACGAGTTTGAACTGCGTCGCTTCCCTCGAGAGTCCGGTTTAGCAATCAATGCAGCTTCGCCTCGAACCGAAATCGCGGATGGTGTCTTTGAGGAAGGTCGCGCTATTCCGATTAAGAAGGCAAGGATGCAGATCGGTACTGAGCCAGCCAAAATGAAAACCGTGAAACCTGGCGACGAGTCAGCTATTTTTTCTGCGACACTGAAATCTGGTCATACGAGGCTTTACACTTGGTTTCTTGGGGAAATTGGCGACCCCCTCGTGGGGGCTTACTATGTCTACGTCAACCGGAAGAAATCCATCTGACCATGAAACTTTTTCTTCTCCTTTTCTCTCCATTGCTTCTTTTCGCGGTTGTGAAAGCGACTGCTGATGAGCGACCAAATATCCTCTTCTGTATCTCCGACGATCAGTCTTATTATCACACCGGCGCTAGTGGCGACCCCGTCATTGAAACACCAGCTTTTGACCGTATCGCAAGTGAAGGCCTTCGTTTCGTTAATGCTTTCTGTGATGCACCCACTTGCGGCCCATCGCGGAGTGCCATCCTGACAGGGCAGCCAATCTGGCGACTGGAGGAGGCAGGGAATATTCACAGCACTTTGCCAGCCAAGTTCACCACCTACACGGAGTTATTGGCTAAAGCAGGATACCATGTTGGCTTTACCGGCAAAGGTTGGAGTCCCGGTCGGCTCGAACCAGGTGGGCGCTCACAGAACCCGGCGGGAATCGAATTTTCCGAGCGAACAGCGAAAGCACCGTTCAAGATGATGAGGAACACGGACTACGCTGGAAACTTTGAGGGATTTCTCGATGCGACCGGTGAAGACCAGCCTTTTTGTTTCTGGCTAGGAACTTCTGAACCCCACCGAGGTTACGAGGGCGGGATCGGAAAGCGAACGGGTAAGGATCCCGGTAAGGTGGTGGTTCCACCTATTTTTCCTGATAACGACATTATTCGAAATGACATTCTCGATTACTTGACCGAAATCGAAACCTTCGATCAGCAGGTCGCTCGAGCAATTGCGTTACTTGAGTCTCGGGGAGAATTGGACAACACGCTGGTTGTAATTACCAGCGATCATGGCATGCCTTTTCCGCGAGCTAAGGCGAGCCTTTATGATGCGGGAACGCGAGTGCCACTTGCGATGCGCTGGCCGGAAGGGATCATCGAGCCGGGACGTGACATTGAAGCTTTCGTCAATCTCAGTGACCTAGCACCTACGTTTCTTGAGGTGGTGGGCCTTGAGGTTCCTGAAATGATGGTGGCGAAAAGTGTTGCTGAAATCCTTGGGAATAAACCCGTTGAAGATAGATCGGCCGCATTCGTTGCCATGGAACGGCACGACGGTTGTCGTAAGGGTGGTAAAGGCTATCCCTGTCGCGCCATTCGCACGGCAGACTATCTTTACATCCACAACTTTGAACCAACCCGCTGGCCTTCTGGTTCACCGGATGCTTCTGTTTGCGCGCGAGCGCTTCCGTATGGGGAGATCGACACCGCCCCCACGAAGACTTTCCTGATGGAGAATGCCAACGTCGACCGCTATGCCAAGTTGGCGGCGCTGGCTTTTGGGATGAGACCTGCGGAGGAACTCTACGATCTCAAGAACGATCCGTGGCAGATGAATAACCTAGCTGGAAGCGATGCTGTAAAAGTGATTCAGTCAGAGATGCGACAGCGCCTGTTTGGTCATCTCAAAGCGACGAGAGATCCTCGCGTCGTTGGCGGGACGGTGGATTGGGACTATTATCCATATTACGGTTTGAGAAAGAACAAAGAATGGACGGTAGACCCGAAGCCCTGAAGTGGAAGAGAGCGATATGCCAGCTCTAACGAAGTTCGAAACCCAAGGCAAGATGTGGGGTTGAAATACTAGAACTGGAGGAGCTCCCATGAAACCACTGCCCGTTTATCTCCTCGCCGTTGCCATCGCCTGCATCACTATGTCTCTCTGGGCTCAGTCCTCGGATGAAGAGCGTAAAGCCCAAATTGAAGAACGCCGCCCTAAGGGTGATAATGATGACAGCTCTCGCTTACGGATTGATTTTGAAACGGTGGGGGAGGGCCCTGCCAAAGAGTTGCTCTCGAACGCTCGAATTTCCTTAGCCGAAGGTGAAGGCCTGGACGGCTCCGACGCCATTCGGGTGGCTTACATAGCCAATCCTCAAGGCAGTGAGCGGGTCCTTGCTTTGTTTCCGCTTGGCGAGGGAATGAAAGAAGCGTCGCTCTCGTTCGATGTGAAATTTGGGGAAGACTTTCAGTGGACGAAGGGCGGCAAATTGCACGGGTTGGGGCCGAAGAAAACGATCACTGGTGGTGCCAAACGGAAACCGGAAAGCTGGAGTGCCCGCATGATGTGGCGGAAGGAAGGACGTGCCCAGAACTACCTCTACGATCAGAACCCATCAAAGACGTTTGGTGTTGGCGGGCGGACCAAAGAAGGTGTCTTCAAAGCCGGGCAGTGGCATCAGGTCGTGTTCGAGGTGCGCCTCAATGATCCCGGGAAAAGAAACGGCTGGGCCCGGATCAGGATCGACGGCAAAGAAGTGATGAAAACAGAAGGTGTCGAGTTTCGCGGCGAAGGAGGAGGCGAAACCGAGATTCAGCAGTTCATGTTCAGCACCTTTCATGGAGGACAGTCGACCAGCTACTCGCCGGTCGATGAAAAAGGAAAGCCGACCACGGTCTATGCGTGGTTCGATAATTTTGAGGTTTTAGAAGGTAAGAGAGACTAACGGGAGAGAGGATTATTCTCCTACAGCAATCAGTTGCTCAGCAAGTCGGATGACGATGCGTCCGGGTGCTACTGCAAAGCCATAAAGGCGATCACCTTCAGCGACGGTTAATGGATTGGTCGCGAGTTCTTCCGAAGTCTTGTCGATATTGAGTGAGTGAACGGCAGTGGGACCTTCTTTGCAGAAGAAATAGAGACGATCGCCCGCAGCGAGCGGAGAGGCCCAAGTGCTACCGGGAAGACGACGCTCCCAGCGAACGGCGCCGTCTTCAATGTTGACTGCTTGAAGGGCTCCCGCACGGTTGACGAAATATACAGTGTCCCCATGAATTAATGGCGAACCAAAGCTCGAAGTCACACCCTGACCGGCACGCCATCTGATATGGGTTTTGGAAACGTCACCACTCCCTCCGAGAGTGATGGCCATGGTTTGAGTCGGCTCCGAAGAGCCGATGATGACAACGTCACCGTTCGCGGTCGGAGCGTTGACGGTATTCTTTTCAATACCTTCGACCCACCATAGTTTCTCGCCATTTTCGAGTTTGAAGGCGGCCGCTTCTCCGTTGGAACTTACGATGATTTGCTCGAGGGCGTTATGGGTAAGGTAAAGCGGAGTCGACCATGAGACGCGGGCTTCGCGTTTGATCTTCCAAAGATTTCTTCCTGACGCTTTGTCGATATTGATGAGGTAGGAAGGGCCATCGTGATCAACTAGGAGCACGATCGAATCGGGTGTATTGATAAGCGAACTGCCCACACCGTGATTTCCAAGGAAGTCGCCATATTCCTCGGTAAGGCTGCGTTGCCAGCGAACTCCCCCGGAAGAATCGAGGGCGACGAGATCCCCGCTCTCAAAAAAAGCATAAACACCCGCTTCATCAACCACGGGAGTTGGAGCTCCGCGTGAGATGTAGTCGTTCACTTCTTTGGGTTTACGGGAGGCCTCAAATTCCTTCACCCATTGCTTTCCGCCAGAGGCAAGGTCGTAGGCTTCGATGAAGAGTTTCTCTTTTCCATCTCCACCCGTGCTTGTGACATAAACTGTTTCTCCCCAGATGACAGGACTAGATTGTCCGTATCCAGTGAGATTCACCTTCCACGCGATACCTTCGGTATCTGACCAGTTGAGTGGAAGCTCCGCCAAGGAAGTAGTGCTGTTTCCATTCCCACGGAAAGCGGGCCAGTTTCCCTCATTTGAGATGTCGGCTTGAAGCAACTCTGTATTGCAGACCGATAGGCACGAGAGGATGATGGAGATGATTTTCGCCATACGATACTCTAGATGGGCGCAATTGGACTGACAACAGGCGCGTTTGCAGAATAGCAAGCGGTCGCCAGTCCACGTTTCGAACGCTGAAGACTTTATGGTCTTTTGGGCTTTCCTTTTGGTGCAATCTGATATTCTCCTGTTACAAGTATTTTAGATCATTTGCGGGTCTTCTTTTCGCACCAAAAACGGTGACAGCCTTGCTTCAAATGCTAGGGTTGGGTTCTGTCTCGGATGAAACTCTTTTCAAGCACTCTCCTTATCTCTGGCGCCATCTGGTTGATCGCTGGTCTCGCCATCCCCACGGTAGCTGATTCTCTCACCGGCGACGAACGGGGCTCCATTCTTCTGGAGCTCAACGAAATCCAAGACGTCCTCGATGGGGAACAACTCTCTCTGCGCACCAGTGCGGCCCAGACCTTTCAAGCGGCCTCTGCGAGCAATGATGCCGCTTACGAGTTCTACCTCAAGTGTCACAAAATCCTCAACTTCGACCCGAAAGGAGCCTCATACACGGAATTCCGGAATTGGAGAGACCGCCAAGAAGACAGAGTCAAAACAGAATCAAATCTGTCAGCGATGCGTGTGCAACTTCAATACCTCGTTCTCTCGATGAAGGCTGCTGAATCAGCCGACTTCGATACGATCATCCCGGAGTTGGAGCAATTTATAGCAAACGTTGTTACGAATTCGGAGAGCCTGAATATGAGGACAATGCAGGAACCAGTGACGAATACGATATTTGCTCAGGCTTACAATTTGGATAAATCACTCACAATGGAAAACTGGTCCTACTCGCCGGGTAATTACAGTAAGGTTTATGAGCAAACGATTTTTCCATTCTTTCGAGCAACAGCAACACAGGGACTTGCCGCCGCCTGGGATCGTAGAATTGCTCTCGAGTCGGGGCTATTTTCCCGGACTCATGAAGGCAATGTAGAGGCACTCGAAAAGTTCCAGAAGGAACGCTTGCCCGCGCTTCATTGGCAGAAGTCAATAGACCTTTATAATTCCGTATCTCAAAAGCAGGGCGCCGCTGCGTTAATCCAACTCGTGCGTGCCAATCCCGAACACCCTGAAATCAGGAATTGGGTTGGGAGCTTCGCCGAGTTGTTGAAAAACACCACGAAGTCGGCTTCGGAAGAGTATCCCGAAACGACAAAAGAGACTCCTCCCCCGGTTGATCCCAACAATCCGTTGGGATTTGAGTGAGTTTTTTACAGAATCTTCAGCGTCGAATAAGACTGCAATCCGCTTCGAAGTCTAATGTTTGGCGAGGGAGCCCTCGGCAGCCTTTCCCTCTTCATCAAGCTTACTCACGGACCAGAGAATACCTTGGACAAGAAGATCGGCAAAATTATCGTCTGCGACTTCTTCGCTGGAGTGGCCGATTGAAGCTGAGAAAATTCGGGTCTTGTTGGGACCATAAAGATTGGTCCAGACAATAACCGCTTCTGCAACGCGCCCGTCTTTAAGGGTTTGTGAGCCCGTCGCCAAGGCGATAGCCGAATCAAGAATCTGGATGTTGTTGTAGAGCTCTCCTGTCGGGGTGACCCAGTCTTCCAAGTCCTTGGTGATGGGGTGGTCGACATCCTGATGATAAGTAACCTTTACAGGGAACTTGGGCCCGTGCCCACTTGACTGCACGCCGATCATTTCAAACCAGTGGGCATTATCTTCGCCCAAGGTGACTGGTTCTTTGAACTTACCCCACCGGTAGCTATGCATCGCGCAGTGAATATTGACAGCGGGAACGCCGCTGCGGTGGGCTTCCAGAATCCGGTTAACGTATTCCGGATCTGTCACGTTAGCGGAGCATTCATTGTGGATGATGAGGTCATAGCCGTCCGCCCAGTTATCATTTTTGTAGACATCGAAGCGAGCGTCAGTCTTTTTGCTGGGGCTTGAAGCGATCGTGACGACGGCGTTTAATCTTTCCTCGACGACTCCTTTAATGACTGGCCCTTGAAGGTCATAGTCGTGACAGCAGCCTCCGTTGATAAGGAGGATTTTGAGCGGCGCAACCTCGGCTGAAGCGCTCAGCGAAGTAAAAAGTCCTAAAGCGGCAAAGAAGAGTGTTTTTCCAAGTCTATTCATATCAAGTCCCTAGATATCTTAAGTGGCCTTATTAGCACAAGTTTTTTCCTTTCTTATGATGCTGTAAAATCGAAGAGTTCCCCAGGCATTAGATTTTCGTTAATGTTTGGAGAGTTGGGAGTCGGGATACGAGAATACACAGACTCACGTTACTCTGCTGCTGGAGTAGGCGGACTTTGGTGTTATTGTGCCCGCGCGCTGGAAAGCACTGACTGCTTCTTGAGGGTTTCCACGATTTAGAGAGTGGCGTTTGCAGACTCGGATGGAATTGCAAGCTGCTTGCTTAAGCGGCCCAGCGATTGTCTATTCCACTCATGCCCCAGACGCCTATCATCGCTCTTTGCGGTTTCCTTGGTTCCGGAAAAACGACACTGCTGCGTCGTTGGCGGCGTGACGATGCTGTTCGCAATGCGGCGGTGATCGTGCATGACTTGAGTGAGTTCGGTCTTGATGCGGAATTGCTCTCCGACGAAGAGTCTTTACCGGCGCCGGGAAAGCTCGTTGATCGCGTTGCGGCATTACATGGAAATCATGCAAGAGAGCAACTTCATGATTCGGTTGGAATCTCTCTTCAAGAAATTGCTGAGTTGACTCCAGCTCCTCCGCTAGTGCTCTGCGAAAGCACCGGAGCGGCCCGACCGTGGCCATTGATTAAGGCACTGACTCAGGACGAAAGATTTTCCCTGCGTCACTTTATTGTTACTGTGGATGCTCTAAATCTTCATCGCGACTTCGCTGACGGACGAGTGTTGACCGGAGAAGAGCCTGCGCCCCAGGATGAAGCACTTTCACTAGCCGCTGGAGTCCTAGCGGAACAGATTGCCTTCGCCAGTATCATTATTCTAACTAAGATCGACACGATTCCTGAGTCCGTCGTCGATGCTCAAGTGAAGACGCTGCAGAAGCTTCAGCCGAACGTAGCAATCGGTCTTTCGGCTCAGGCGGGTTTCTTGCTGTCGCATCTTGAGAACACCCCAGCACCCAATTTAACCAGTCTCAAGGAACGAGCCGATCAATTTGGTCTGGCCGATCAGTCCTCGACAGCCAACGATGTTGAGGCCGTGGTGCTTCGTGATCAGCGGCCGTTTCATCCTCAGCGTTTATACGACGCCTGTCAGACCGAGTTAGGGACTGGCCTTTATCGAACCAAGGGATTCCTCTGGCTGGCCTCGCGTTCGGGCCAGGTCCTTCTCTGGCAGCAGTCCGGCAGCCAGATCGCTCTGGAGGTTAAGGGCTATTGGCGTGCGGAGATGGTTCACAATCGGAATGGTGAGTTGCTGCCTGAAGAGATTGAACACCTGAAGGAAAAACTCGAATCAGAACATCCTGTTTTCGGAGACCGTCATAACGAGTTGACTTTGATCGGTCTCAAGGTAGCGCGCGACGCTTTCTATGCTTCTCTTCAGGAAGCTCTTTGCAGTAGTGATGAAGTAGCAGCGTGGCAGAAGGGCGCCGAGTTTCCCGACCCCTGGCCGAAATCGATTCGGCGGATTGACTGAGAGCAACTGATGGAACGATTGTGTTGCATCAATCGAGTTATTCCGCTGCTTGACGCCGCTGGCGCAGCCGTACACGATTCCCTTATGCCGACCTACGTTTACGAAACGATTCCGGAAGACCCCTCAGAGGAAGTGATCCGTTTCGAAATCAAGCAGAGCATTAAGGACGATGCTCTTTCGACGCACCCAGAAACCGGTGTGCCGGTCAAACGAGTGATCTCCGGTGGGATTTCCATTATGCCAAGCAAGGGAGGTGCGTCCGATGGCGGGAGCTGCTGTTCCGGGGGGTCCTGCTGCAGTTGAGTGGCCCGGGGCAATCCGTTATCAATGGGCGGGCGCGACGCCCTGAGGGAACGGGTCACGACAAAAAATCGTAGATCCGCTGTTTGGGGCGCCCAATGATGGCTCTGCCGTCTTTGACGAGTACCGGGCGCTGCAGCAGTTGCTTGTGCTTGATCAGGATCTCAATGACAGCTTCGGGATTGTCGACAAAGTCGTCGGGGTTGAGTTCCAGCTTCTTGAACTTGGAGTCCTTGCGAACGAGATCCTGAACCGGGTCTTCGAGGCCGGAGAGGATGGTTTTTAGTTCTTCTCGGCCGGGTGGCTCCTTGATGTAAAGGACCACGTCGTGCTTCACTCCCAGTTCCTCGGCGACCGCCAAGGCATTCACGGAAGAGCCTCAGTGAGGGAAGTGGTAAATTATGACCTCTGACATATTAAAAAATCTAGGATAAGTAACGTCGCAAGCTGGAATATCGGTCTTCAAGAGTGCAGATAAAAAGAGAGTTGGTGCTTATGCTCCGTTAAAGATGCAGCATGCTCAGTCTGGTTATTTTCTACGCCAGCTAAAGTCAGTCAATTATCTGACACTGACATCGTAGCAAAGCAGCAAGTCTTGATCTCGCAAGTAGAGCTTACCGTTTGCGACAACAGGGTGCGGCCAGGCCTTATGATCACTGCGATTGGGTTGATCGAAGCGGCTTACCTCTTCATAGCCGTCCGGCGAAGCCTTAATCAGGGCGACGGGACCGTGCTCAGAACGAAGGTAGAAACGATCGTCTGCGTAAAGTGTGGCACCTTTGCCAACGCTGCGCTCGATGAACCTGGGTTTTCCGGTCTGGATATCTACGCAGCGGAAGGTCGATCCGCTACCACCAAAAACATGACCATCAAGAAGAATCACTCCGCCATGATGATTTGAAATTTCTTTGCTGGCATAAATTTCTTTCGCAGACCAGATGTCCCCACTTTTACTCACCTTGAATCCATTACAGCCGATTCCGTAGGAGGAGGTTACGAAAATCATGTCACCATCGATAACCGGTGTAGTGATAACTGCCGTTTTACCGGGGCGATCGGCTTTCCAAAGGATGGCGCCAGTTTCCGGGTCAAGGCCAGCGAGACTTTTTCCAGTGAGTTGGATGTACTGGCGCACTTCGTGGATGGTCGCAATGACCACGGAAGAATAGCCTGCGGTATCAGTCCAGTCGCTGGTCTGCCATCGCTTCTTGCCGGTCTTGCGGTCGATTGCCAACACAGTGCCCTCGTTACCTCCTGGTGTGACTACCACTTGATCGCCATCGACGAGCGGGGACTCGCTATACTTCCAACCTGACATCATCTTACCGCCAAAATCGTTGGTTAGGTTCACCTTCCACTTGGGCTTTCCAGTCGATACATCGAGGCAGGCGAGATCGGAGTGTTGATTAAGCACGAACACCTCACCTTCAGCTACCGTAGGCGTGCTTCGGGTGCCCGGGTATTTCTGATGACCGCCTGCTTCCCCTATTCGCGTTCTCCACGCAGGGCTGCTGTCTGCCTCATTCAAAGCAATGGCGTAGCTACCATCTTCAAGATCGCCGAGAGTAAATATTTTGCCGTCTGAGATGGAAATACTCGAGTAGCCCGCCCCCAGGCCGCTGGCTTCCCAGACGAGATTTGGGCCACCTTCTGGCCATGACTGGAGTAGCCCTGATTCTTGCGATATGCCGCTACGATCCTTTCCGCGCCATTGAGGCCAGTCGTCAGCAAAGATAATTGTAGTGAAAAAAGCTACCGCAACAAAAAAGGCGGCATGTGGAAGTGTGGATGATTTCATGGCAGAGCTTTGATTTACGGAGATGCTGAGAAATTTTAACGGACAGGTCCACGATTTTGCCGGACGCGATTCCGCTCTGGAGGAGTGGCCCTCTTGATCTGTCATAATTTTTTCGGTTTTAGTAGGGTTTGATGTTAACTAATTACGAACAGGTGGCTATTCAATGAGTTGAAGTCTTCGTGACTGTCCATAAAAAATATTTTCACATAAAACCTGAAAATAGCGATACGTCTCAGGAGGAATCTGGCTGAGGTATTGCCGCACTTTGAGAACCGTTCGTTTGGAGAATTAATTCCATGATATTCCGATCTTTTTTAAGTCTACTGATGACATTGGCTGCGATATCCACGGCGGCGGATAAGCCTAATGTATTGTTTCTTGCGGTCGACGATATGAATGACTGGCTGGGCTGTCTTGATACGACGCCCCGTGCAATCACACCCAATATCGACCGATTGGCAGGGCGTGGTTTGAATTTTACCAATGCGCATACCGCAGGTGTTTTTTGCGCTCCTTCCCGAGCTGCAATTTTTTCGGGTCAGTTCGCCTCAACAACCGGATGCTACACGACAGCGACTTACTTTGTGGATCATCCTGATATTGTCCCGTTACAGTCTAGCTTTGCGCGAGCTGGATACAACACTTACGGCGCCGGAAAGCTGTTTCACCATCCAGCCGGGGCTATTGACGTGCGTGACTGGACTGAGTTTTTCCTGAGAAACCAGGTTCAAAGGGAGACCGGGTGGCCGCTCAATAGTTGGAGCGAGGAAACACCTTTTCCAGATCCGTTCCCGGCCAGTGTCTACAATCGTGATGAGGAGGTGACCGGAGGACTGTTTCTCGAATGGGGAGCGATTCCTGACGAGAAAGAAGAGATGATGGCTGATACTCAACGCATCAACTGGGCCGTGGAACAACTCCAGAAGAAACACGAAAAACCGTTCTTTCTTGCATGTGGCATTTACGCCCCTCACTTTCCCAACTACTGCCCGAAGAAGTATTTCGATCTCTACAATATCGAAGAAATTGAGACGCCTCCATACAAGGTCGATGACCTCGATGACCTGCCGGAAAAGATTAAGAAAATTAAAACGAATCGTTCTCGGATTCACCAGCGCCTTGAATCCCTCGATGCGGTCGAAGATGCGATTTTGGGATATCTCGCTTGCATTAGCTACGCTGACGCGATGATGGGTCGAGTGCTCGATGCTCTCGAAGCGAGCCCTTATGCCGACAGCACGATCGTGGTGCTGTGGAGTGATCACGGTTACCATCATGGCGAAAAAGGGGACTGGGGTAAGCATACCCTCTGGGAGCGCACCTCCAACGTGCCGTTTATCTGGGCCGGGCCCGGAGTTGCTGAGGGCAAGAAGACGGATGTGACGGTCAGCCTGATTGATATGTATCCCACCTTCGTTGAGATGTGTGATCTGCCGGAGCCATTACAAGAGCTCGAGGGGACTTCCATCGCGGCGACGCTGGCAGATCCAGATTCGGCAGAAGATCGAAACATCTTTCTTCCTCACATGAATCCAGGC
>Ga0160423_10000431_pt1 | contig 34113 bp, 26 predicted proteins | sample CRUFie14St8metaG_FD_108191 | JGI IMG/M metagenome (GOLD analysis project Ga0160423, IMG submission 108191) | Marine microbial communities from the Costa Rica Dome - CRUD Field 142mm St8 metaG | ecosystem: Environmental > Aquatic > Marine > Oceanic > Photic zone | place: Costa Rica: the Eastern...
GGATACTCCAGCAGGTGGAACAGCTTGGCGCCGACCACCCCGCCAACAGCGGCCACCAGCGTGATCGTGCCGGTTCGCTCCCAAGGGTGCACGACCACCGTTTTCTTCTCCGGCGTATCGAGCCTCTGCTTCAGGTCTTCCCGGCGACGCAGCCACGCCATGACCAACGCCCCGGCCACTCCAAGCAAAGGGTAGCCATCTCCGCTGAACAGATGCTGCTGCGGCGGCCCCGCACCCCGGAAGAGGTCGGACGCATTGAGCAGCAACCAGAGGACCTTCCAGCCGAGGAGAAACCCGAGCAGGGCACTGGATGCCCACGCCATCGGCCCTTCGGCCTTGCCGACCCACACGTCCTTGGAAGTGGTCTCCAGAAGCCCCTCGTCCTCCTTGCGCTGCAACTCGCGCCGCAGAAGCCCGCTCGCCGCCACAAAGGCAAAGGCGACCATCAGGCCAAACGTGTTGACCAGCTTCAGCGCCGAAATCTCGAGGCCGAGGAGGTCCTGAAAGAGGTAATAGAGGTTGGGGTACACCTTCGTCGCGAATCAGCCGGCAAGTTAGGCGGTGGCCAACGTCCCCTGGACGCGCCCGCCGCTGAAACCAGCCAGCGTGGCGTCGACCACCGTTCCAGGGGCCAGCTTCTCCGTACCGGCCACAGCCACCCGGACATACTCCGGGGTGTATCCGGACCGACATCCCGCCTCATCCACATCGGCTTCGAGGAGCACCGGCCGGACGCGGCCCTCAAACCGCGCCGCATGGGCCCATTGCTTCTTGAGGCTGACCTGGGTCAACACCTTGTTGCGCGCCTTCCTTTCCGGCATGGGCACCACCTCCTCAATCCGCAACGCCGTCGTCTTCGGCCGCTCGCTGTAGGTGAACACGTGGAGGTAGGACGCCGGCATCTCCAGCAGGAAATCCCGGGTCTTGGCGAATTCGGCCTCGGTTTCGCCGGGGAATCCCACAATCACGTCAATGCCGATGCCCGCTTCCGGCATGCGGTCCACGATGTGGGCCAGGCGATCCCGGTACAAGTCCGTCCGGTACCGGCGGCGCATGGCGCTGAGCACCGCATCGCTTCCACTTTGGAGCGGAATGTGGAAATGCGGCTGGAATTTCTCCGAATCGGCCACGAAATCGATCAGCGGGGCCTCCAGCAGGTTGGGCTCAATCGAACTGATGCGGTAACGCTCGATGGTCGACAGGCCGTCATCCGACTCCAGCGCGTGGCACAGGTCCAAGAGGGACTCGCCTTGGGACTTGCCAAAGTCGCCAATGTTGACGCCAGTCAGGACGATCTCCCGCGCCCCGGCTTCCGCTGCCTTGCGCGCCTCGACGAGCGTGGTGGCGATGTCCGCACTGCGTGACCGCCCCCGCGCCAACGGGATCGTGCAGAACGCGCAGAAATAATCGCACCCGTCCTGCACCTTGAGGAAACTTCGCGTGCGGTCCCCGCTGCTCACGGCAGGGTGGAAGGCCCGGACATCGCGGATCTCCCCGCGCTCCACCACGGCGGCTTCGTCTCCACCAGCCTTTCGGACACGTTGGGACTCGAGATGGCCGGCCAGGTTGAACTTTTCCTGAGCGCCCAACACGAGGTCCACACCTTCGATATCGGCGATCTCCTTGGGCTTGAGCTGGGCGTAGCAGCCGATGACCGCCACGAAGGAGTCGGGATTGGCGGCCTTGGCGCGGCGGACAATGTTGCGGCATTTGGCGTCCGCATGGTCCGTCACGCTGCACGTGTTGACCACCACCACATCCGGCCTGTCCGCCATGTCCACCCTGGCATAGCCGGCCTCTGAAAGCCCCCTCAGGAGCGCGCTCGACTCGGAAAAATTGAGCTTGCAGCCCAGCGTCTCAAAGGCCACGCGACCATGGTTTGCCATGCGGCAAAATTAATCGGGCAACTTCGAGGGCCGTTCAGCGGTTATGACCTTCGACCACCTCGTGCGTGTGCACATTTGTATCTTGTCGACCTGCAAACCCAAAAGGATGAACCAAACCCACCTTTCCGCGTTGGCTGCCCTGATTCTGTTCAGCACCACCGCATTGTCCCAATCCTTCACCCTGTCCACCGACCTGCTCGGCGACGCCTTCAACAGCGGCGGCCCGATTGGCTTCATCGATGTCGACAACGATGGACTCGACGACCTCGTCATTTTCGACCAGGGCGATGACGTCAACATCCTGTACCAGACCGCGTCCGGATTCAACAAGGTCCACTACGGACAGGTCAGCACCGCCAACCAGTGGGGCGCGTGCATCGGCGACATGAACAACGATGGCTTCAAGGACATCTACGCCGGCGGCAGCTATGATGGCGTGCACTTCATGAGCATTGGTGCCGGTGGAAACTTCGAGCTCACCGACCTCGACAACGGTTCCATGTTCATGCAGGCCTGCAACATGGCCGACCTGGACAACGACGGCGTCCTCGACGCCTTCGGTTGCCACGACGACGCGCTGAGCCGGATGTGGAAGGGCTCCGAGACCGACGTTCCCGTCAACGACCAGAGCCTCATGCCGCTCATGAGCTACGACTACAGCGATTACCCCAACACCGACCACAGCGGCAACTACGGCACCGTGTTCAGTGACTTCGACAGCGATGGCGACGTCGACCTCTACATCGCCAAGTGCCGCCAGTTCGTGAACAACGACCCCAACGATCCCCGCCGCGTCAACCAACTGTGGGTCAACGACGGACAGGGCGGATGGACGGAAGAGGCCCTTGACCGGGGACTCGTCCTGTACGAGCAAAGCTGGACGGCGGACTTCGGCGACATCGACAACGATGGCGACATGGACCTGGCCGTCACCAACCACAGCAACACGATTTTCCTGCTCGAGAACGACGGCACCGGCCACTACACCGACATCACCGCCGGATCTGGCATGGAGGTCAGCGGCTTCTTCCTGCAGAGCAAGTTCGAGGACTTCGACAACGACGGCTTCCTCGACTTCATCACCTCCGGAGACAACAGCTCCAACTACTACTTCAAGGGCAACGGCGACGGCACCTTCGAGCAGCTCGCCTGGCCCTTCAGCTACGGCGACGCCATGCTCAGCTTCGCCACCGGCGACTTCGGCCGCGATGGCCAGATGGACCTGATCGCCAGCCACGGCAGCGTCTACGTCAGCCCGGACAACAACAACCCCGACCAGCTCTACGTCAACGACGGCAGCGACCACCACTGGGTCTGCTTTGACCTGCAGGGCATCGAGTCCAATGCCGATGCTGTCGGCGCACAGGTCGCCATCTACGGCGCCTGGGGCGTTCAACTCCGTGACGTGCGGGCGGGAGAGAGCTACGGCATCACCTGCACCACGCACCCGCACTTCGGCCTCGGTGACGCCACCGAGATTGACAGTGCTGTCGTGCACTTCCCGAGCGGATTCACCACGACGCTCGTCAACCCGGCCATTGATACATACCACAACGTCATCGAGGCTCCCTGCCAAATTGGAGCCTTCGACCTGACCCTCACCGGCTCCACGGTCATCTGCCCGGGCGAGACCGTCACCATCGACGCACCGATGGGCTACGCCGAATACGAGTGGAGCAATGGCGACATGGCCATGGGCATCACCGTGGGCGAAACCGGGAACTACACCGTCCTCGTCTACGACCAGGATGGATGTGCCGGAATCTCCAACCCGATCTCCATTGAGGTGTACGAGCCGGAAGTCCCGACCATCACGGTCGACGGCGACCTCAAGTTGTGCGAAGGGGAGAGCGTGACGCTCATCTGCAGCGCAGCACCCGGCTACAGCTGGACCAACGGCTCCACGGAGCAGAGCGTGCTCGTGACCGAACCCGGCACCTACAGCGTCTCCATCGACGGGGAGTGCGCTGAGCCCACCGCCTCCGAGGATGTGGTCGTCGAAGTGTTCGACGTCCCGGGAACCCCGACGGTGGAGGACAGCGAGCTCACGGAAGCCGCCAGCACCACGCTCGAGTTCGCCGGCACCGAACTGCATTGGTACGAGAGCGAGACCGCGGACGCCCCCCTGTTCGTGGGCAACAGCTTCACCACCGACGTACTCACCGAGACCACCACCTTCTGGGTGGAAGACGTGCTCAACCACGGGCTGGAGACCGCCATGGGTGGATCGACCGCCCAAAGTGACGGTCAGTATCACAACAACAGCAACTACTGGCTGCGCTTTGACGCCTACCAGGACCTCGTCATTGAGAGCGTCAAGGTCTTCGCCAATGGAGAAGAGGAGCGCACCATCGCCGCCATCGATGCGGCGGGCAACGTCCTCGATCAGGTCACGGTGAACGTCCCCGACGGAGAAAGCACGGTGGAGCTCGGGCTCCTCGTCCCGGCCGGAACCGGTCACGGCCTCCGCAGCCTCGACGGCAACCCCCAACTCTGGCGCGACGGACAGGGCAGCGACCTCGACTACCCCTACGAGCTCGGCGATTTGGCCACCATCACCTCCAGCAGCGTGACCAACCCCAACAACGCCACCAACTACTACTACTTCTTCTACGATTGGACGGTGAGCACGCAAGGCGTGGCCTGTGCATCCGACAGGGTTCCGGTGACCGTCACGGTCACCACGTCAGGCGTGGCGGACCTCACGGTGCTCGAAGGCGGACTCCGGGTCTTCCCGAACCCGACGCAGGGCCAGGTCCAACTCCAATGGGAAGTGGCCACCGGCGCCGTCCGGTGTGACGTCGTGGACGCATCCGGACGTCTGCTCTTCCAGCGGGAAGCGGCCGGCCCGAACCTCCTCGGCACGCTCGACTTCTCCGACTTGCCGAAGGGCGTCCACATCCTCAAGCTCACGCAAGGTGGACGCACCGCCACGGCGCGCATCGTCCTTCGCTGACCCATCACCCTGAAATTCAAGGACCCCGCCCGGCAACGGAGCGGGGTTCTTCTTTCTTTCACGTCATGACCCGCCCCGTCGGCATTCTCCTCATCCTCCTCGCCGTGGTCTCCACGTCGGCCTTGGTGACGCTCACCGCGAGCGACGCCCAACGCGCCACGTACCATCACGGGCTCGAGGGAGCGGTGTACCGGGACATGCTCGGCGGCTTGCCGGACACCTTGAATTCCCTATTCCAGGGCTCGGGAAAATGCGCAGGATGCCATGGCGAGGACCCCAATGAGCTCGCCTCCATCGCCGGGCAGACCTTCCCCATGGAACCCATGCCGGACGGATGGGACGTCAACGTCACGGACGACTGGCGCAGTTCCATCATGGCCAACAGCACCAAGGACCCGTTCTGGCGAGCCAAGGTGCGGCACGAGGTCATCACCAATCCCGGCCATGCCGCCGGACTCGAGGACAAGTGCACGAGTTGCCATGCACCGGTGGGCCACTTCGCCGCGCACCACGACGGTGCCGAATACTACTCGCTCCTCGAGTCGTTGACCGACAGCCTCGCACTCGATGGTGTGAGCTGCGCCGTGTGCCACCAACAGGATGCCGAGGGCATCGGCACCCGGTTCAGTGGCGAGATGACCTTTGTCGAAGACACCATCTATGGCCAATACGGCGGGGGCAAAGACGAATATCCCATCCAATGGCAGCCGATGTTCAACTTCGTCGGCCTGATGCCGGTCTACGGCGACCACATGGCCAAGTCCGAAAGTTGTGCCGCGTGCCACAGCCTGGTCACGTCCAGCGTGGACCTCGAGGGCGAATACACCGGGGCTACGGTCATCGAACAGGCCACCTACCACGAATGGGTCAACTCCGTCTACGAGTCCGGTCCCGAGCAGCAAGAATGTCAGGGCTGCCACATGCCGCAGATCGATGACCCCGTCACCATCGCCAGTGGCTACGCCTGGCTCCAGCCTCGGTCGCAATATTCACTCCATTACTTCGTGGGGTCCAACACGCACATGCTCCGTATGCTGCGCAACAACGTGGACTCCCTCGGGTTGAGCGCCACCGAAAGCCAATTCGACAGCACCATTGCCCGCACCCTCTAGATGCTCGAAGAGCAGACCCTCGACCTTGAGGCCGCCCTCGTCCTCAATGACGGCCTGCCGCGTGTGGACGTGCTCCTCACCAACCAGGCCGGCCACAAGTTCCCCTCCGGGTATCCCGCCCGCCGCGCATGGGTCGAAATCACCATCCACGGGGAAGACGAAGAGCCCTTGTTCCATTCCGGAGCGTGGAGCCCCGAAACCGGGCACATCCTCGGGCAGGAAGACGTAGCGTGGGAGCCGCACCACGATGTCATTTCCGATCCCGACGACGTGGTCATCTACGAACTCGTGCTCGGCGATGTCAATGGCGACCCGACGACGCTGTTGGAACGGGCCCACGAGCACCTCAAGGACAACCGGATGACGCCGCGTGGCTTCTCCAGCTCCCACGTGGTCTACGACACCACTGCCGTCGTCGGTGCTGCCCTGCTCGACCCCAACTTCAACGTGGATGCCGAGGGACAGGAGGGAAGTGGCACCGACCGCATCCAATACCTGCTCCCGGACGGTTGGGACACCCAAGGTAGCTTGACCGTAGAGTGCACGGTGTGGTATCAGGCCATCCCACCGAAGTGGGTGGCGCCCATGCTGGCGCTTCAGGGCGACAGCCTGATTGACGGGTTCCGCCAGCTGTATGCAGAATTCGCACCCTTGCCGGAGCGCATTGCGACCACGTCGTTCACGACGGTCATCGACGCCGTAGACGAGCCTGTGATGGCGGACCTTCGCGCATGGCCCAATCCCACGCGGGACGGAGCGGTTCGCGTGGCGTCTGGTCAGCCCCTGGGCGACTATGTGCTCGTCGACGCAACAGGGCGCACCGTGGAGACGGGACAATGCACCCATTCCCTGCTGAGGCTCAACCTGCCCAGCCGTGGGCAATACGTCCTGCGCACGGCGCAAGGCACGATGACCCTGATTCGGGACTGATCAGCCGGTGTACTCCATGACCACCGGACAGTGGTCCGACCCATGGACTTCGGTCAAGATCTCGACTTCACCACATTGGGCCAAGGCCTCCTTGGACGCCAAGAAGTAATCGAGGCGCCAGCCCACGTTCTTTTCCCGGGCTCCGCCGCGGTAGCTCCACCACGAGTACTGCACCCGGTCCGGATTCTGTCGGCGCCACACATCGTCAAAGCCGGCATCGACCAAGGCGGTCATGCCGTCAATCTCGTCCTGAGTATAGCCTGGCGTCTTGTTGTAGTTCGCATTGGGACGGGCGAGGTCAATGGGCTGATGGGCCACATTGAGGTCGCCGCAGCACACGACGGGCTTGTCTTGGGACAATCCAATGAGGTAATCCCTGAACGCCACGTCCCACTCCTTTCTGAACGGAAGTCGCTTCAGGCCTGAAGAACTGTTGGGCGTGTAGACGGTGACGAAGTGGAACGTCCCGAAGTCCGCCGCCGTCACCCGGCCTTCATCGTCCATGCCGTCCACCCCGATGCCATGGGTGACGGCCACCGGTTCCTGTCGGGACAGAATCGCCGTCCCGCTGTATCCCTTCTTGACCGCACTGGAACTGTGGATGTGCCATTCACCGGACAACTCGAACAACGCCTCCCGGACCTGGTCGTCCTGTGCCTTCGTCTCCTGGAGCCCCAACACATCCAGCTCACTTCCGGCGAGCCACGATCCAAAGTCCTTCTTGACCACGGCGCGCACGCCGTTCACGTTCCACGATCCCAATTTCATGGGCACAAGCTCGGCAACAATGGCCGGTTTCAGGCCATCCCCGGCGGACGTCCCCACCCCTTGGCCACGAGGTGCGCCACCAGCGATTCAATCTCGGTGGACTCGGCCACCACACGGCGCACCTGCAGCATCTCCATCAGGTGAAGTCCGTCGTCGTTGAGCCCGGCGCTGTGGTCCATTCTCACGAGGTGGCTGAACTGATCGGTGTGGCCGACATCCAGCAAACGGTACTCCTGAAGGAGCGGCTCGTAGCCGACAATCAACCTGCGGCCGTCCACCTCAGCCAACTCCATGAAATGGGGCATCGTGAGGAACTCCAACTGCCACGGTGCCATGAACCCCAACGAGAAATAGGGGTAATGCCGCTCCTTGAACGGAATCCCGCAGTCCTTCAAAGCGGACTTCATATGTTGGGTCGACGTGCGAACCCGGTGGCCCGTCGTGCTCGTTGGGTCGAAATTCCGGTGGGAGCCCCAACGCTTGGTCGGGGTGTAGTATTCGAATTCGCCGAGCGAAAGCTTGTAGTCGAAGTCGGAAGGCAAGTCGAGAACGTAGCCGGGGTAATACCACTTGAACCCTGCCGACCGCCCGAATTCAATCTCCTTCAGCATCGTGTAGATGCCGAGGCCGTATTTCTTGTAATCCGGATGCTGCAGGCCAATCAGGCTCGCCATGGACCGTTCGCCCATGTCGAAATAGCTCACGGCCACGAGGCGATCGCCGTCGTATACGCAGACCTCTCGGGTGTCGAAGACGGTGCGGTGGAATCCGCTGGTCAGGTACTCGTTGAGCGTGGGGTGGATGAACCCCTGGAACCGATCCTTGTGCAGGGCGTAGAGGGCTTCCTTTTCCGCATCCGGCTTGGCCCGGCCAATGCTGAAGGTGAACCGGCGGTCACACCGGGCGAGTCGCTTGCGCTGGCTCTTCTTCAAGGCGAACCGGTCCAGGTTCATCCGGATGTTGACCACCCCGAAGATGCCGGACTCGATGCACAGCAGGTCCACCTTGTAGAGCATGACGCTGCCGCGGAACCATCCTGAAGCCAGGTACTGGTCGTAGCGCTGGGGCGCCAGCTTCCGAGGAAAATGCGTCTGAACGAGCATGCACGCACAAGATACGGCAGGGTCCGCTCAGAGATGACGCGAAATCCACCGGGCCAATGCCCCTTTGGCCGGAGTGAACGGCGGAAAGGAGAGGGGGACCGCCGTGACCGGAAGCCACTTGCGCATGATGCTCCTCCGGTTGGAGAATTCATCAAAGGAGGCTCGGCCATTGGAGCGGCCTGACCCACTGGCCTGCACACCGCCAAACGGCAGGTCAGGGTTGGCGATCTGAACGACGGTCTCGCCCACGCCCACAGTTCCAGATCGGGTTGCGCCAAGCCAGTAGCGCACGGATTTCCTGTCCGTCGAAAAGAGGTACAAGGACAACGGTTGGTCCTTGATGGCCGACACCATCGCCGGCACGTCGTGGGGGTCAGACCAGGTCAACACCGGCAGCAGGGGGCCGAACACCTCTTCGCGCATCACCCGCATCTCCGGGGTCACACCGGTCAAGACCGTCGGCTCCATGAACAAACGGTCGCGGTCATGACGGCCGCCGTGCACGACGGTGGCCCCTTGCGCCAGCGCGTCATCCAGCGTGGACACAAGACGATCGAATTGAGCCGCATTCACCACCCGGCCATAGGAGTCGGATGCCGACACGTCATCTCCGAACCACCCTGACCATGTGGACACAATGGCCTTGACGGTGGCGTCCAACACCGAAGACTTCACGAGGAGGTAATCCGGCGCAATGCAGACCTGCCCCGCATTGAGGGCCTTGCCCCAGCAGATTCGGCCGGCCACCACGTCAGGCTTCATCGTGCCATCGATGATCGCCGGACTCTTGCCCCCGAGCTCGAGGGTCAAGGGCGTCAGGTGCTCCGCAGCAGCGCGGATGACCTTCCTGCCTGTCACGGTGCCCCCAGTGAAGAAGATGTGGTCGAAGGGGAGGGTGGTCAAATGGGCCGCTTCCTCCGGTCCGCCCAACATCACCTGAACCCGGTCCTCCGGCAAGGAGGCCCGCATCCAGTCGGCCATCACCTGCGAGGTGGCCGGTGCCTGCTCCGGCGGCTTGACCATGACGCGGTTTCCGGCAGCCAATGCGGCGATGACCGGCTTCATTGTCAGCAGCAGCGGGAAATTCCACGGTGCGATGACGAGGACCACCCCCTTGGGCTGGTTAACGATTTCAGACACCGTTCCGAACAGCTGAATCGGCGTCGGTCGGCGTTCAGGGCGCATCCAATCCCCCAGATGGCGCCGCATGAAGGCGATCTCCTTGCGGATTGGAAAGAACTCCGTCAATCGGGCCTCTGCTTCAGGCTTTCCCAGATCACTGCGGAGGGCCTCAAGCAATGCATCCTCATGCTCGCGAAGGCCAGCCAGCATATCCGACAACAAGGCCCTGCGCTCCTTGAGCGTAGACGCCGGTTGTTCCCGGTGGGCGGTGCGGAGGGCCTCAAAGGCCGAAGTCAATTCCCCGTTGGTCAATCTTTCAGCAGTTCCTTGATGCTGCCGACGCTGCCGAGCATGCCACTCGCTTCGTACGGCATGAAGACGACGCGGGACTTGTCATTGGAGGTCTCCATCATCTTCTCGAGCGCCTCGACGTAGCGGACGGCGATGAGATACTGGGTGGGGTCCGCCTTGGTCTGGGCCACGGCTTCGGCCACCTTCTTGATGGCCTCCGATTCGGCCATGGCCACCTTCAGGCGCGCCTCGGCCTGGCCTTCCGCCTGCAGAATGGCCGCTTGGCGCTCGCCCTCGGCCTGGTTGATGTCGGCCCCCTTGCGGCCCTCCGCCTCGAGGATGGCGGCCGTCTTGGTTCCCTCGGCCTCGATGATCTGGGCACGGCGGCTCCGCTCAGCGCGCATCTGCTTTTCCATCGCCTCCTTGATGTCCTGCGGCGGGTTGATGTCCTGAAGCTCCACTCGGTTCACCTTGACGCCCCACTTGTTGGTGGCCTCGTCGAGAATCGCCCGGAGCTTGGTGTTGATCGTGTCCCGGCTCGACAGGCACTCGTCGAGCTCCAACTCACCCAGCACGTTCCGCAACGTGGTCTGCGTGAGCTTTTCGATGGCATTGGGCAGGTTGTTGATCTCGTAAACGCTCTTCACCGGATCGACAATCTGGAAATAGATGAGACCATTGATCTCGGTCACGACGTTGTCGCGGGTGATGACGCTCTGGCGCGGGAAGTCGAACACCGTTTCACGGAGATCAATGCGCTCGAGCATCTTGAAGGCCGCAATGCGTTCCCCCATGGCGTCCTCCTTGACATAGCGCCAAACGCTCGGGCGGGGACGGTCGATGAAGGGGATGATGATGTTGATGCCGGCGGTCAGGGTCGTCCGATAGCGGCCAAGCCGCTCGATGACCATGGCTTCGCTCTGCTTGACGATGCGCAATCCGCGGACCACGAGGACCATGGCGAGGATGAGCAGGGCAATGGAAATGAAGGAAAAGCCTCCCATGTTGTTCAGGATTTGCTGTGGGGAATGACGATGAGCACGTTGGACTCGGCGCGGACCACCTCGAGATGGTCACCGACGGCAACGTTTGTAGGGTCGTTGAGCCCGGCTTCTCCTTCGCCGCGGCGTCCGACCCACTCCTTGGGGAATTCGATGAGCCAATCGTCGCCATCAATCCGGCCCCGGCCGCGACCGGTGCGGGGATCGAAGGCTTCGGTGACCCGAATGGTGCGCCCCGGAAGGGCATCCACTCCGGTGGCCACGGAGTCTCCGCTGAACCACTTGCGCATGGCGAGCGGCCGGAGGAAGAGAAGGGACATCACGGAACCGACGGAAGCCGCCACGAATTGATACTCCCACCAATCCGTGATCAGGCTCGCCAAAGCACCGGCCAAGGCACCGACAGCGAGGGAGCCGAGAACCAATCCCGGCACGAACGCCTCGCCGATCAACAAGACCAGCACAACCAGCGTCCACCAATGCCAATGCTCCATCATGACGGCAAAATAGGCCAAGAACACCGCAACCGGCCTCCGCGATATCTTGCCGCATGCGCTTCGCACTGCCCATTGGATTCAGCCTTCTGCTGATCGCCTGTCACGTCAGCCCGACCCCCACCGAACACCCAACCCCGGCGACCCACCCTGTGAACGCCGGGTCGCGACCCGATTGGTCCTTGGCCATTCACGGTGGAGCCGGACACTTCGACACGGAACGACTCAGCGCCAAGCAACAGGCGGCCTATCGGACATCCCTTGCCTTTGCACTGGAGACGGGAGGGGCGGTCCTCGATGCCGGAGGCACGGCCACCGAGGCCGTGGTGGCCACCATTTCCATCATGGAGGACGACAGCCTGTTCAATGCCGGTCGGGGAGCGGTCTACACCGCAATGGGCGTTCACGAACTCGACGCCAGCATCATGCGCGGGGAAGACCGCAACTGTGGTGCCGTGACCGGCCTGCAGGGCTATCGGCACCCCATCGATGTCGCGCGCCAAGTCATGACCGAATCCGAGCATGTGTTCTTCAGCGGCCATGGAGCCGGTGAATTCGCTGCCCGCATGGGAGCTGAGCCAGCAGACGCTGGGTGGTTCGACACGAAAAAAGCCCGCGACCGCTACCTGCGGGCCCTGGAGCGCGACACCACCCGGGAGAAATTCGGCACGGTCGGATGTGTGGCGCTCGATCGCCATGGACACTTGGCTGCCGGCACATCCACAGGGGGCATGACCTACAAGCGCCACGGCCGAATCGGAGACAGCCCCATCATCGGCGCCGGCACCTGGGCAGACGACCGAACCTGTGCCATCTCCGCCACCGGGTGGGGCGAGTACTTCATTCGCACCGCCGTGGCCCACGACATCCACGCCCGCATGCTTCACGGCGGGATGGCCCTTCAGGAAGCGGCGGACCAAACGATCCACGACGAAATGGGCGCACTGGGCGGGGATGGCGGCATCGTGGGCATGTCCAACCAAGGCGTGCCTGTCTTTTCCATGAACACACCCGGCATGTTCAGGGGCGCACTCCAAGCTGGCGGAACACCGTCAGTCGGCCTCTTCGCGACGGACACCGTCCATCCTTGAATCCCTTCATCGAAGGACGCTCCAGACGGTGCCGGCCTTGTCCGTCACCCGGACCACCACCAACCCGACATGGGCGAGCGCAATACGGCCTTGAGCATCTGGTCGTCCTGAGTACAGGAGGCGGCCCGTGACATCGACCACTTGAATGGAGACAGGATCTCCCGTGAAATGAAGCCCCGATTCATCCCGGAAGCATTGGCTCCATGGCGAGGCTTCGCGCACATTCAGCAGCGGATTGGCCGGAACCTCCACCGTTCCGAACACAATGCAGCCCTCCGCATCTTCCACAAGCCACCCCACCAAGTCAGGAGAGATCAACATGCCGTCGCCCAATCCTCCTGTCCACAGCACGCTGAAGGGAGGATTCCCCCCCGTCACCTGCAGATCCACCTGGGCCGTATCCGACATTCCCGCATGGGACCAGGACACATCGACCTCCATCGAGTCGGGGGATTCGATCTCCACGGCATCGTACAGGGAACACCCCAAGGAGTCGGTCAGCACCACGGCGTGAACCCCAACAGGCAACGCGGCCGGGTCCAACCCCGCCCAATCTGCCGACCAAGGCGGTGTTCCTCCCGACAATGCGGGAATCGCTTGCCCTGTCTCTCCTGCACACGCCGGCGACTGGATGTCCCATGCCACGTTCGCCGAATCCGGGAACTCCACGACCACAACCGTGTCGAGTCCACAACCCGGAGACTGGACCCACTGGATGGTGGTGACATTCGTTTCATGGACCGCCCACCCTGGCAAATCGGTCACGTCCATCGCGCCGATGAACACGCTGCCCGAATCCGGTGCTGTCCATTCGACCCAAGCGGAATCACCCCAGCAAACCGGGGCATGAACGTGGACGGCCAACACCGGAGGAGTCAGCACGACGGCTTGTACGGACTGGGACCAGGCAAACCGCCCATTCCACCAGCTCGCCTCCACGGTGAAATCGCCCGAAACATCGGCCCACACCGTGTCCGAGGTAACCGGCTCTCCATTCCATGTCATGGCCACCTCTGCAGCCGAAAAGGGGAGGAGCCAACCCTGTCGGCCCCACGGGCACGTTGAATCCAATGCGGTCAAGGCAGCATCCGCCGTCCCCTCGATGAGCGTGATGGCCGCATCACTGTCCACGTCACGCCACACTTCCGTGAGGCCTGCTGGCCATCGCACTTCAATGGAATCGATCGTCTCCGAAGCGCCCAAACCGAAAAACCGGGTGTAACTGTGCTGTGTCTGATAGTCGGTGCCCGCATCCACCTGTTGCATTTGAACGGCTCCTCCGGCATGCACCTTGATCCGCGCTCCGACGGCATGGGAATTGGACACTGTCCCCACCAACCTTAGCGCCAGCCGTGCGGCCTCCTCAGCATTCGTGGTGCGCAGCATCTGGACCGAGTTCAACGGACCATAGCCCGCCACATCGGGAGAGCGATCCCCGTCAAAGTCCAATCGTCCCAGATGGTAGAGGGGGTACTGTTCATTTGGCCATGCAGAGGAATCCAACGTGAACACCAGACCCGAATCCCCGTTCATGAAAACGCGGTTGTCCGTTGGAGGCTCCTCCGGCCACAGGTTGGTCGCCACCATCAAGTCCTCCCTGCCCTGACCGTCGATGTCGATCACACACGCTCCCCATCCATAATCACCGACGGCATCCACACCGGCTTCCGCGGCCATCTCCACATATCCCGTGTCTGTGGCCACCCAGAGCTGATGGGGAAGGTTGGGCACGTCCGTGGCGAAGAGGTCCCAATCCCCATCCTGATCCGGGTCGAACACCGTCGCCGACATGGGATCTGGAGAGTACGCCACGCCCAGACCCTGCGCCACGTCGACGAACGTGCCATCCCCTTGATTGCGGTACAACGCGTTGTCGAAGGGCGCCCGGTCATTGATGACCCACAGGTCATCCCAACCATCGTCATCATGGTCCAACCAGCTGCCTTGGAACGACGTCTGGAATCCATTGCCCACACCGGCCGAATCCGCCACATCGACGAAATGCCCTGAGCCGTCATTTTGAAGAAGAAGATTGGCATGTTCCCCCGGGCCCGGGATGATGTAATTGGCCACATGCACATCGAGATCCCCATCCCGGTCATAGTCTGAGGCACTGCAACCGCGGGGCATCAAGCCTTCAATCTGGGGGACACCCCGCAATTCGGCTTCCTCGGACAACACGCCGTCACCGGCCTGAACGAACAACTGAATCGCCCCGCCAGACCGCATGACCCAGAGGTCGAGATCACCATCCTCCTCGATGTCGACCCACAGCACCCCGGTCGGCGTGCCCTCTCCCGTCAAATTCCCGACGAACTCCATTCCATCGGGTCCACCCGTATGCAGCTGGACATCGCCATCTCCTTCCGACAGGGTGAGGTCATCCCATCCGTCCCCATTGAAATCGGCGCAACTCAGACCACACCCCAGAAAACCATCTCCCGTCGAGGCGCTGATGGCATACGTCGCGGACACGTCCTCCAACTGTGCGGACCCTGACCCAGCGCTGTTCAGCAGGATCAGACACACCAACACGCAGTGGCCCCATCCTCCGGTGGAGTGAGACTCCCAGCGCATCAGCGAATCCAGACCCGGCTTTGCCCGGTCAACGGCGCCTTCATGTGAACCAACACGGGAGACAGGGTGCTGAGCGGCAGGTCCACGGGGAGCGTGAGGGCCTTCCAACGGCCAAGCAACCTGCCGTCAAGGCCATACACCTCTGCATCGCCCTGCATCGTCCGGTTTCCGTCGAGCCTCAACGACTCGCCAAGGCGCAGGCAGGACCAAGACCCACCATCCGTCACCGAGACACCCGCCAGAGGATTCGATTCAATTTGAACGGCCCCGAGATCCAGGCATCCATTGGCATCCTGCACGAACCATCCGATGGAGGCCGGCGCCAACACCCAACCCATTTCGTCCAGGTCTCCAGACCACTGGATGGAGTAGGGGGGCGTCCCCCCGGAAATGATCAACTCGACCAAGGCCGAATCCGTGACCCCGGAAAAGGAAGAGGTCAGCGTGGAACTGAGCGAATCCGGCTCGACCACAAGGAGGCTGTCCATGCGCTGGCACCCCAGCGAATCCGTGGCCATGACGAAGTAGGTCCCCGGCGTTGCCGCCTCCAGATTGAGCTCGCCCCAATCCAACACGATGTCACCCGTTCCGCCCCAGGCGGAGATCGCGACCACGCCTGTCTCGCCATAGCAAGCGGGCTGCTCCACGGCCATGTCGATGCCGACACTGTCCGGTTCATCAATCGAGAACGACGTGGCCACGGCACATCCCGGCTCAATCTCCGCCACGAATTCATATTGCCCGACCTCGAGAGCGCCAAGCTCCCCGACAACCGGCAACGTGTCGCCATTCCAGAAGACGGCAGACGCCTCATCGATGGCCCAAGACACCCAGCCGGGTTCTCCATGACAGGCCGGATCGAGGGCCTCCATGGACCATTGGGGCTGTTCCGTGAAATTGGCCTCCACCTCGGCAGACCACGTCGCCAGCCCTCCCCACCAGGAGGCCTCGAAGGTCTGCACACCGGGGCCGCTCGCCACCAGCGTGTCGCCGTCGAACGGCGCGCCATTCCAGGTCACCTGTGCCGTCTCGGCTCCATAGGGCAACAACCAACGGTCCGCATCCCACGGACACTCACCCTCGATGGCCGTCAAGCTGGCCGTCGCCACCCCCTCCACCAAGGTCAATGCGGAATTCGCATCGACATCGTACCACACCTCCTCCAAGCCACTCGGCCAGCGCACCTGCACTGAATCCACGGTGTCGTGATCCGCCAATCCAAAAAAGAGCGTGTGGCTGTGCTGCGTCATGTAATCCGCCCCGGCCTGCAATTGGCGCATGACGAACTCACCGTCCGCCCAAACCTTGACCACGGCACCGATGGCGTGCGAATTGGACAGCGTCCCCACCAGGTCCACCGTCAGGCGGGAAGCCCCTTCGGGATTGGTGCTGCGCAGAATTTGCGCATGGGCAGCGTTGCCATGACCGACAATGTCCGGCACCCGATCCTGATCGAGATCGAGACGCCCCAAGCAATACAGCATGTACTGCTCATTCGGCCAATCCTCGATGTGGTCCGTGAAGGTGGAACCTTCACCATCATTCATGTACAGATGGTTGTCGTAGGGGTTGGAATTGGGAAACCGGTACGTGGCCACCATCAAGTCTTCATGCATGTCCCCATTGAGGTCAACAGCCAGCGTTCCCCACCCGTATTGCATCGAGGCAATGCCGGCCGGGTCCGCCACATCGTAGTAATAGCCGTTTGCGTTCCGTAGATAGGCATTGGGATTGTCCTCGATGTTGGTGACGTACATGTCCCAGTCCCCATCGTTATCCGGATCGAACAGGGTGGCGGACATGGCCTCGATGGCGATGTTGGCCCCGACGTCCTGGGCGATGTCATAAAACACCCCATTGATGTTCTGGTACAATGCGTTGGGGTAGACCGATCGATCATTGATCACCCACAAATCCTGATCGCCATCGTCGTCGAAATCAAACCACGCTCCCTGAAAGCTGTGCTGATGGCCATTGCCCACACCCGCCGCATCAGTCTGGTCGGTAAAGTGTCCTTCCCCCTCATTGCGCAGCAACAGGTTCTGGTGAGGCAGGGAGTCAAACGACGCGTGATAGCTCGCCACGTACAAGTCGAGATCAAGGTCATTGTCGTAGTCGGCTGCGGAAATGCCGCGAACGTCCCACGACGGCCATTGCGGCAGACCCCGATTCACCCCGTCTTCCGACAGCAATCCATTCTCATCCTGGATGTACAGATACAGTCCCTCGAGGTAGACGCCGAGCATCAAGTCGAGATCGCCATCGTTGTCGACATCCACCCACAGCACCGCTTTGGACTCATGGTCATGGGGGAGGGTCATGTGGTGGGTGAGTCCTTCCGGTCCTCCCTTGTAGAGCTCGACCGGTCCAGCCGATGTGGCGGCCGTCACATCATCCCAACCATCCCCATCAAAGTCTGCCGTGCTGAGCCCACAGCCGAACAAACTTGCCGCCGTCGACACCTCCACCAAGTGGTCGACGGACACATCTTCCAATTGGGCAGTGCTGGCCATGACGGCCGACAAACAGAAGCACAGCGCACAGGCACGCCGGGCCGACAACAAAAAAGGCAACATTGTGCTCAGGTAAGGCACATCTAAGACGGAAGGGAGGACAAAACGTTGCCTTTCATCCGCCCAATTCCGAGACCAACTGCAGAACCCGGGGCACCAACGGCTCGCTGCCGTCATTGTCAATGCGGTCATCGCACCGGGCCATCACGTCTTCCTCCGGCCATTGTCGCGACATGCGGATCAGGATATCGGGCTCGGACCATCCCGATCGCCGATGAACCCGGTCCACACGAAGAGCCTGAGGTGCGGCCACACCCCAAATCCGATAACAGTCCCGATTCGACCCGGATTCAAACAGAATCGCCGCCTCGCGAAACACCCATCGGTGTCCTTTGGCCTCCTGGTGGAAACGCCACATCCTGAAATCGCGGGCGACAGCAGGATGGACCAGCCCGTTCAACGCAGCCAATGCCTTTGGGTCGGCAAACACCAAGGCCGCCAATCGGCCCCGATCCAAACGCCCCTGGACATCGACAACCTCAGGACCGAACCGCTCTATGACCGCCTGCAACAGGGTGGGGTCCTCGTGGTACAGGCGCTTGGCTGCAGCGTCCGCATCATAGACTGGATGGCCCAGGCAACGCAGGATGTGCGACACCACAGACTTGCCCGAGCCCATCCCGCCGGTCAGCCCGACGACCTTCGCTTTCTCAACCCTGTCCACAGCGGTTCCGTCCGATGTCGAAAAACCCATGGTGCAATATGCGCCGCCTTCAGCGGAACCGCCCCAATTTCGCGGCATGGCCCATCTCATCGCCCCCTCCTTGCTCGCTGCCGACTTCGCCCACCTGGGACGTGACGTCGCGATGGTCGAACGCAGCAGTGCAGACTGGCATCACATCGACGTCATGGACGGTCTGTTCGTGCCCAACATCAGCTATGGCATGCCCGTCATCGCCGCCATTGGCCGACACGCGAGCAAGCCCCTCGATGTGCACCTGATGATCGAGCAGCCCGACCGCTACATCCAACACTTTGCCGACCTCAATGCCGCCGTCCTGACGGTTCACGCCGAGGCCTGCACCCACCTCCACAGGACATTGGGCGCCATCCGGGAAGCGGGCATGAAAGCCGGCGTGGCCTTGAATCCCCACACTTCCCTGCACGCCATCGAAGAGGTGCTTGGCGATCTCGACCTCGTCTGCATCATGAGCGTCAACCCCGGGTTTGGCGGACAGAAATTCATCGAAGGCACGGTCGACAAGGTGCGCCGCCTCAGCCACATGCGACAGGACGGATCCCACGACTTCCTGATCGAAGTGGACGGCGGAGTGGGCCGCCACAATGCGGGCGCCTTGGTGGACGCTGGGGCTGACGTTCTCGTGGCCGGGTCCTCGGTGTTCAAAGCCGACGACCCAGAGGCCGAAGTGGCCCTGCTCAAGGGAGCCGGAGCCACGGTCAATCAGTAAATCCGGCTGAACACCGGCTGGCCCGCAGCATCCAGCACACGAAGAATGCCGTGGTGCGGGAGTCGCGCCCTCGAGAGGACGAGGCTTTCCTGGTTGGACAAGGGCTCCACCAGAACGCGCGCGCCGGTCATTGCCAGAATCTCCACCTGCATCGCGCCCATTGGAGCGCCACTCAGAAGGAGGGTCTCTTCCTGAACAGCCAAGTCCCAACCTTGAACAGTTGGACCGGAAGACACCCCCACATTGATGATGGACTCCAGCCCCAGGAGGAGACACCCTTGCGCGTCTTCGATGACCCAGCTGTACACTCCCTGTCCCAATCCGGTCAGTGCGGTGTCTCCGACGGTTCCGTCGTTCCACAGGATCGAATAGGGGAGGGTGCCGCCGAAGATGTCGAGGACAATGCTCGCATCGTTGCCCAGATATTCTTGAATGACAAGGGCCTCGAAGCCGAGGGTGTCAGGAATGACGACCTGCAATGTGGAATCCAATGTGCAGCCCTGCGCGTCGGTCATCGTGAAGGAAACGGCCCCTTCGGGCAAATCCTGCGGGTCGATTCCACCCCAGTTCACCAGGTATCCCGGCGTCCCGCCATACCCTTCGACAAAGGCGGACGCCACATCATCGTGGCACAATGCGGGGGAGTAGTCCACGAACACCTGCAGCGGCGAAGGTTCGGGCAAGGAAAAGACATGGGATTCCGAGCACCCTGTTTCCACACTCGTGGTGATGAACACGGCGTCACCAGCCGAACTGGGCACATTCGTCACGAGCGTGTCCCACAGCATGCCGGCATGCTCCACCTCGAGGTCTCCATCGGCCAACCAACCGAGCAAACCGGGCTCTCCATGACAGTCCGGCTCCGTCCATTCAACGGTGAGACCGTGTGTGGCCGGAATCTCCCACGTCACCGTATCGGTCCACAAGAACAGTCCCCCCATCCATTCGCATTCCACCACATACGTTCCGGCCTCCACCACCTCGAGGGTTGGGGATGACGCCAACACCCCATTCCAGCGGATCACCGGGGCATCAAACGGCGCCGTCAGCGTGGCAACCTCACCGGAACACGGCGTGCCCTGAACCATCAGTTCTGCCGCAGAGCTGCCCTCAATGAGGGACAGGGTGGTGTTCGGCGCAATGTCATGCCACACCTCCCGGTCGCCTCCCCGCCAGCGCACCACTACGGAGTCGACCACCGTCGCATCGGACAGACCGAAATACCGGTTGCCCGACTGCTGCGTCATGAAATCGGACCCGGCACTCACGAATTGACGCTGAACAAGACCACCGGCGTGCACCTCGATTTCAGCACCGACCCCGAATCGATTGGTTTCCGTGCCACAGAGCCGAACCACCAGGCGACCGGGTGGCGTTTCTGCATCCGCGGTGCTGTTGCGCAGCACCTGCACGAACGGCATGTTGCCGAACCCGATGACATCCGGCGCCAGGTCCTGGTCGACATCACACACACCGAGGCAGTAGAGTTGATTCTGCTCAAAGGGCCATTCCGCCTCCGTCACATCCTCGAAGCCCAATACCGGAAATTGGTTGTGATAGTAGTAGTTGTCGTAGGGGAGGGCGTTGGGAAAGCGATAGGTCGCCACCATCAAGTCACTCCACATGTCACCATCAGCATCCACAGCACAGCCCCCCCAGCTGTATCTCATCCCATCAATGCCCAACTGACCAGCCACCTCCTGAAACACAGGTCCAACCGGATCCAACATGGTGTTCGGCTCGTTCTCCACATCGGTGCAGAAGAGCTCCATGTCGCCGTCGTTGTCGTGGTCGAACACCGTGGCCGTCATCCCGGAAATCGTCTGGTCTGCCCCCACATCCGGAGCAATGTCCACAAACGTGCCGTCCCCGAGGTTCTGGTAGAGTGCGTTGGGATAAATCGTACGGTCATTGACAACCCACAGGTCTTCGTCACCGTCCTGGTCATAGTCGTACCAGATGGCCTGGAATGAATGCTGGATTCCATTGCCCACACCAGCAAACGAGGTGACATCGGAGAAGAACCCATTTCCATCGTTGTTGAACAGTACGTTCTGGTGCGTGGACCCCGTCCCATCGTGGTACAGGCACAGGTAGACATCCAAATCCCCGTCCAGGTCATAGTCCCCAACCGAGAGACCCCTCGACTCCCAGTCGGAGTTGATGGGCAAACCTCGATCCGGCGCTTCCTCCACTAGGCTCTTGCCGACCCTCATGTGGAGCTCCATCCTGGCAAACCTGCGTGTCAACAGCAAATCGAGATCGTCGTCTCCGTCCACATCAAACCAAACCACGCCTTGCGCCTGTTCCGTACCCGGGAGCGTCTGGACCAATTCGAAACCGCCCTCCGTCAACTGCTCGTACAACACAACCGTCCCGTCGCTGTTGGCAAACGTGAGGTCCTCCAAGCCATCGAGGTTGAAATCCGCCAGGCTCATGCCGCAGCCGAGCCAACTGGCCTGCGTGGTGGCTTCAATGAGGTACAACTCCGTGGCCTCTTCCCATTGACCGAAGGCCAAGGAGCCTTGAGCCAAACACATCAGAAGCAGGAAATGACGAAGGGCGCGCACAAGACAGGTGTAAGGCGCCAAAATAGAGGAAGACGTCGAACGGACGCCTCAAGCGGGCTCAACTTCCGCCGTCAGGTCCCTCTCCTGCAACGCCGTGCAGATGGGCTCAAGCTCATCGTAATCGCCGTTCTTGATCGAACACTTGCCTTTGGTGTGAACGATGATGGCGCATTGTTCGGCCTGCAGGACCTCATGGCCGCAGTAGGCCATCAGACAATCGATCACGTGGTCAAAGGTGTTGTGGTCGTCGTTGTAGAGCACAATGTGCCAACCGCCGGACACCGCCTCGTCCAACGCCACGTCCTCCTCGACGAGCGTTTCCTCCTGCGTGTTCAACGTTGGTCTGCACTTCATGGTGCAAAGCTAAGCGGCACCGCCCGCCCCCATCATGCTCGAAACGAGTCATTCATCACCCCAAAAGAACCTCCTGTACCCAATAATTGGGATTCCGAAACAAACAGCAGTACATCTTGTTGTGATTGTCGATATGGTACGCAAACCCAGCATTCTGATTCTTGGAACGACCCCGTCGATCCAAGGCCCCGCATCCTTCTTGGAAGAGCTGGGCTGTGACATCCGAACAGCCAACAAGGCAGCAGAAGCCGCAGGCATTTGTCTGTTTACACCCCCCGACCTCATTTTGGTTACGGCCAAGCCCAATGGGGTGGAAGACTTCGTGAGCCAACTCAAAACCCAGAATAAGCTTCAAGTGCTGGATTGGGAAATGGCGTTGGCCAATGGAGAGGTCGAATCCAATTCGGAAGGACTGGAAGGCGCTGTGACGGATGCGCTCGAAGAATTGGCCAACAACAAGACGCGCGCAAAGCACTTCTTCACCAAAGTGGGCAACAAGCTTCGTCGCATTCATTTGAATGATGTGCGGTTCATCGAAGTGGAGGGCAAATACAGCGCCATCCACGTCGGCGAACGGAAATACAATGTGAAAGCCAGCCTGAAGGACTTGTTGCTCAAGTTGCCGCAAGAAGACTTCGTGCGGGTCAGCCGAAACTTCGTCATCAACATCGACCGGGTCACCCACATCGACACGTTCCAATTCGTCATCAAGATCGATCAGGACGAGATTCCGATTTCACGGACGTACAAGGATGAGCTGATGAAGCGCATCCAGCTCCTCTGACTCCAAGTCATGGATGCGTACAGGTTGTCTAAGAGCCCTCCACAATGGAGGGCTCTTTGCATTCAGCCTCTCCAGCCTACTCCAGCCCAGCGCCAACGGCGTTGCACGATGTCCTTTGGGTCCATTGTGACCACGCCTTGAATGAGTCCTCGTCTCATCCAGGTCCATCCCGTATGCTCATCACACAGGATGAGCCAGGGGCGGCGCCTGCTCCACCACGGAGCATCCACTTCCACCAGAAGGTCTCCCTCATGGAGCCATCGGTTGTCGAGATCCTGCAGACCGCAACAACGGTCTCGATGCTCCCATTTGATGGGGCGACCTGACCACCACAGCCCTTCACGACTGAAGAATCTGGCGCCACTCGCCTCTTCGCGCATCCAACCCACTACGCGATCGCTCCGCCTGAGGCGATAGCGGACCACATCTTGAACCGGTGTCAGGGCTTGCGCTTTCACACATGCACAACCTTTAAGACTGTGCCCTGTTCACACTTTGGCACGAACCGCACCAAAAGGGGAGTGCGGCCGCACCGCACAGGATAAATTTGCACCATGTCCGAGACCGCCAGCCACGAGAACCACAGCGCAGACTCTGAGCGACCCTCCCTGCACTTCATCGAGCAGATCGTTGTCGACGACCTTGCTTCCGGAAAGCACGACCGCATCCACACCCGTTTCCCGCCGGAACCGAACGGGTACCTGCACATCGGACACGCCAAGGCCATCTGCCTCAGTTTCGGGTTGGCACAGAAGTACAATGGCCTCGTCAACCTCCGATTTGACGACACCAACCCCGAAAAGGAAAACCAGGAGTATGTCGATTCCATCCGGCGGGATGTTGCCTGGCTCGGATACGAGTGGAATGGTGGAGAACATTACACCAGCGATTACTTCGAACAGCTCCACGATTTTGCGGTGGACCTGATCCGCAAGGGCAAGGCATACGTTGACCACCAGAGTGCTGAGGACATGGCCGCCCAGAAGGGCACCCCGACACATCCCGGCACCAACAGCCCCCACCGTGATCGCTCTGTCGAAGAGAACCTCCAACTCTTCGAGGAAATGCGCAATGGCGTGCATCCTGACGGACACTGCGTGCTGCGCGCCAAGATTGACATGGCCCACGCCAACATGCACATGAGGGACCCCCTGCTGTACCGCATCAAGAGGGCCCACCACCACCGCACCGGCGACGATTGGTGCATCTATCCGATGTACGACTTCGCGCATGGGCAGAGCGATTCCATCGAGAACATCACGCACTCCCTGTGCACGCTGGAGTTTGAAGTCCACCGCCCTCTCTACGAGTGGTTCATCGAACAACTCGGCATCTTCCCGAGCCGACAGATCGAGTTCGCCCGGTTGAACCTCGACCACACGATCATGTCCAAGCGCAAACTCCTGAAGCTGGTAGAGGAGGGGCACGTCGACGGGTGGGACGACCCCCGCATGCCCATCAGCGGACTGCGCCGTCGGGGGTTCACCCCGGAGTCCATCCGGACGTTCTGCGACCGGGTCGGCATCGCCAAACGGGAGAACGTCATCGATTTCAGCCTGCTGGAATGGGCGCTGAGGGAGCACCTGAACCGCACCGCGATGCGGGCCATGGCCGTGTTGGACCCCATCAAGCTCGTGGTCACCAATTACCCCGAAGGACAGACCGAGGATCTCGTGACGGAGAACAACCCTGAAGATCCTGCAGCAGGCACGCGGACGATGCCTTTCAGCCGTGAGCTGTGGATGGAGCGAGACGATTTCCGCGAGGAGGCCAATCGGAAGTGGTTTCGTCTCGCCCCAGGCAAGACCGTCCGACTGAAGTCTGCCTTCATTGTCCGGTACATGGACCACGTCGTGGACGTCGACGGCAATGTCACCGAAGTCCACGTCGAGTACTTCCCCGACAGCCGGAGCGGATCCGACACGAGCGGCATCAAAGCCAAGGGTACACTGCACTGGGTCAATGCCGCCACCGCCGTGGATGCGGAGGTCCGCCTTTACGAGCGACTTTTCTCTGACCCTGCACCGGATGGCCACGAAGGCAGGGACTTCACTGAATTCCTGAACCCGGACAGCCTCGCCATCCGACAGGGATGCAAGCTGGAACCTTCCCTCGCAGAGGCCGAAGCCGGAACGCCATACCAGTTCACGCGCCTCGGATACTTCACGTTGGACGGAGAGCGGTCAGCCGAGGCAGGCCACCCCGTCTGGAACCGTTCGGTGACGCTCAAGGACGGTTGGAAGGGGTGACCTCCACCGTGTCGAGCCATGCATCAAACGCATCGCGGGCGCCTTTTTCATTGAACTCGCCCGCGGCCAGCCGGTCCTGAACCCGCTTCCACTCGTCGAGGATGGCCGGGCCATGCGCTTCCATCAAAGCCCTGGCAGCCGCGGCATCGTTCTCGATGTGCCCGTCGAGGATGGCGTCCTTGATCAAATTCTTGATGGCGCCAATCGGACGACAGGGGGGAATGCCGAAGTGCTGCATGACATCCTCACCGCTCACCGGCGGTTCGAAATTCCGTACGCGGTCCTTTTCCTCGACCTCCACCAGCTTCCGAACCACCACCTCATAGTTCCGCAGGTAGCGTTCGACCTTGGCTTCGTTCTTGGACGTGATGTCCGCCCGGGCGAGCATCATGAGGTCGTCCACATCGTCACCCGCCTCAAACAGCAGGCGCCGAACGGCAGAATCGGTCACCTCCTCCTTCGTCAGGGCGATCGGACGCAAATGCAGGAGCACCAGCTTCTGTACATACTTCATCTGGTGGTCCAGCGGAAGCTTGAGCCGCTTGAAGATCTTGGGGACCATCCGGGCGCCGCGGTCCTCGTGGCCGTGGAAGGTCCAGCCGTGATCCGGGTGGAAGCGCTTCGTGGGCGGCTTGGCGATGTCATGCAGCAAGGCGGCCCACCGAAGCCAGAGGTTGTCGCTGACGGCGGACACGTTGTCGACGACCTCGAGCGTGTGGTAGAAGTTGTCCTTGTGGCCGATGCCGTTCCGCCGCTCGACCCCCTTGAGCGCCACCATCTCCGGGAAGAACTCATGGAGCAGCCGCGTCTTGAGCATCAGCTTGAATCCCACGCTGGGGCGCCGGCTGGCGAGAATCTTGTTGAGCTCGACGTGGATGCGCTCCGGGGAAATGATGTCGAGCCGGCCTGCGTTCCGCGCAATGGCGGCGAGGCTCTCGTCCTCGATCCTGAATCCGAGCTGTGACGCAAACCGCACAGCGCGCAGCATGCGCAGCGGGTCATCGCTGTAGGTCACATCGGGATCGAGCGGCGTCCGGATGTTCTTGTTCTCGAGGTCGACCAGACCACCGAAGGGGTCCACCAGATCGCCGAATCCATCCGCATTCAACCGCAACGCCAAGGCATTGATGGTAAAATCCCTGCGGTTTTGATCGTCTTCGATTGTACCGTCCTCGACAATGGGCTTACGGCTCCCACGCTGGTAGGACTCCTTGCGCGCCCCCACGAACTCGACCTCGAAATCCCCCGCCCGGAACATGGCCGTCCCGAAGTTCTTGAAGACCGACACCTTGCCCGCTCCCAATGCATTCGCTGTGGCCCGGGCCAAGTCAATCCCGCTGCCCTCCACGACGATGTCGATGTCCTTGCAGGGACGGTGCAGAAGCAGGTCACGCACGAACCCACCGATGGCAAACGCCTGCTGCCCCTTCCGGTCGGCCTCGGCCCCCACGGCCCGGAACACGGGATGCTGAAGGTCCTGCGCGAAGTTCACGGACGGAGGATTTCAATGCGCCCGGCGGCGTCCAGTTTGACCATGCTAGAAGATTGTCCTCCCTTGCGGTCGCGGCCAGTCACACACACGTGATCAACGCCCTCACGGATGGCCTTGGGAATCTCGGAAAAATGCCCCGGTGTCGGCTGTCCCGTCAGGTTGGCAGACGTGCTCACCAGGGGCATGTCGATGCCCCGCAGGATGAACTGCAGGAACGGATCGTGGACCACCCGGATGGCCAGGCTTCCATCCTCCGCAAGGAGGGCAGGGGTCACATCCCGGCCGCCGGGCAGAACGAGCGTCATGGGCCGGCCGTTGGGCACATTGCTCTCGCGAAGCAGGTCCCACGCGATGTCCGGCACCGGGTTGGCGTATTCCTCTAGCAGGCCCTCAGCGTCCACCAGGACCAATGAGGGCTGCCCCCCCGGGCGGCCCTTCAGCCGATACAAAGTGTCGAGCGCCTCCGCATCGTCTGCACGGCAACCGAGTCCCCAGACGGTATCGGTGGGGTAGAGGACCACGCCGCCTGCCTTGAGGGCACGAACCGTCTGGATGGCGTCCTCGCGCCATGGAGCCTGCTTCAGTGCTTTGGGCGCCACGTCGCGATGTTCTGTTGAATGCGGTTCACAGTGTCGGCTTCATCCGGTCGGATGAAGGCCTTGCCCGTGACCTGCTCGTAGAGCTGGATGTACCGATCGCTGACGGAGTTCACGAAGGCGTCGGTCATCTCCGGCACTTCTTGGCCTTCCTGCCCCATGAATCCGCCCTCGATGAGCCACTCGCGAACGAATTCCTTGCTCAACTGGGCCTGCGGCTCTCCCGCCGCCTGCCGTTCCGCATACCCCTCGGCATGGAAGTAACGGCTGCTGTCCGGGGTGTGGACCTCGTCCATGAGCATCAGTTCTCCATCATGGAGGCCAAATTCGTATTTGGTGTCCACCAGGATGAGCCCCCGCTCGGCCGCCATGGCCTGACCCCGGGCAAACAGGGCGCGGGTAATCCGCTCCAACTCGGCATACCGCGCCTCGGACACGATGCCCTGCGCGAGGATGTCCTCCTTGCTGATGTCTTCATCGTGTCCCTCTTCGGCCTTCGTGGCCGGGGTGATGATGGGCTCGGGAAAGGCATCATGCTCTCGCATGCCCTCCGGCAGGGGAACCCCGCACAACATCCGACCACCATCCCGGTACGTCCGCCAGGCGTGACCGGTCAAATGACCGCGGATGACCATTTCCAACCGGATCGGCTCGCAACGGCGGCCAACGGCCACGTTGGGGTCAGGAGCCCCTTCGAACCACACCGGCACGATGTCCGACACCGCCTGCAGCATGTGCGCCGCAAGCTGGTTCAGCACCTGACCCTTGAACGGAATCGGGCGGGGCAACACCACGTCGAATGCGGAAATCCGATCGCTGGCCACCATGAGCAGCCGACCGTCCTCCATGGTGTGCACATCCCTGACCTTGCCCCGATAGAAATCGGTTTCACCGTCGAAATGCAGTCGCTGATCGTACAGCGGAGTGGGGAGGAGGGAAGTGCTCATGTTGTTGGCGGTGCAATATCGTCGTCTCCATCCGTTTGTCCGCGTTCCTGCCCCGCGTCTTCGGGCAGCTCTTCCTTGTGCCACTTCTTGGCGGGAACAGCCCCGATCGACGGCCCCATGCCGCCTTCATAACCGCGGCTTTCCTCTTGCTCGAAGGCCTGGATGACCCGCTTCACCAAGGCGTGACGCACCACGTCCTCGCCCGTCAATTCCACGAAGGAGAGCCCATCCACGCCGCGCAGCACCCTGCGCGCGAAGCGAAGGCCGCTCTCCTGCTTGCGGGGCAGGTCGACCTGGGACGCATCGCCCGTCACGATGAACGTCGCCGAGCGGCCCATCCGGGTGAGGAACATCTTCATCTGCGCCACGGTGGCATTCTGCGCCTCGTCGAGGATCACGAACGCCTTGTCCAGCGTCCGTCCGCGCATGAAGGCGAGCGGTGCAATCTCGATGACCCCTTTTTCCAAGTGGTCCGCCACACGGTCGTAGGGCAGCATGTCCGTCAACGCGTCGTAAAGCGGCTGCATGTAGGGGTCGAGCTTTTCCTTGAGGTCGCCCGGCAGGAAGCCGAGGTTCTCACCGGCTTCCACAGCCGGGCGTGTCATGATGATGCGGCGCACCTTTTTCTCCTTCAACGCCTGCACCGCCAAGGCCACTGCCGTGTACGTCTTCCCGGAGCCGGCTGGACCGATGGCGAAGACCATGTCGTTCTTGCGCACCGCATCCACGAGCCGGCGCTGGTTCGGCGTGCGCGCCGTCACTCGAAGTCCGCCCGGACCATAGACGAGTGTGTCGTCTTCCGAGGCGGACCGCTTCATCTCGATGCCGTCTTCCCGCACCAGACGCTCCAGGTCGTCTTCCTCGATTTTGCCGTACCGCTCCAGGTGCCAGACAATCAGGTCCCATTTCGCGGCGAATTGGTCCAAATCGTCCTTGGAGCCGAGGGCCTTGACCTCATTGCCACGCCCGACCAGCTTGAGCTTCGGGAAGTGCGATTTGAGCGTGGCGAACTTCCGGTGCCCCACCCCGAAGAACTCGAGGGGCGGCACGTCCGGGAGGGCAAATCGTCGTTCGGAACCCATGGAACTGGTCAATGTGGGGAGTTTCGGGGAAAATCTGTGCGAGGTGCAAAGCTACTCCGCCCTGCCTTGCGGAATTTTGGTCCTGATGACCCCCGAGGACTCCGGCACACCCCGCATCATCACCCTGACTTCGGATTACGGTCAGGACAGCCTGTACACGGCTGCCCTCAAGGCCGCCATCATCCAGCGCGACCCGAGCGTCCGCATCGTCGACATCACCCATGGCATCCGGCCCTTTGACACCAATCAGGCCGCATTCGCACTGCGGGCCTCCATTCCGCATTTCCCGCAGGGCACCGTCCACCTGATTGCCATCAACACCAACCCCAGTGACGACTACGTCCACCGGGTCATGGAACTCGGCGGTCAGTATTTCATCGGCCTCGACGACGGCATCTTCTCCCTCATCGCGGACCGGGAGCCCGACGCCATCCACAACATCAACGTCAGCTCGGAAAGCCACATCGAGACGTTTCCTGAGCGCCATGTCTTCGTACAGGTCGCCTGCCACCTCGCGCAAGGCGGGGTGCCCGCCGTCATCGGCCCTCCGGCTGAGGGCTGGGTGGAAAGCCAATGGCAGCGCCCCCTGATCGGACAGGATTACGTCCAGGGCACGATCCTCCACGTGGACCGGTTCGGCAACCTGATCACCAACATCGACCAGCGCACCTTCAAGGATGTCGGTCGGGACCGTCCCTTCAAAATCCCTCTGCGCTCTGCCCGCATGGACCTCACCCGCATCCACAGCCATTACGCCGGCGTGCCCAGCGGAGAGAGGTTGGCCCTGTTCAACCACATGGGCCTTCTCGAAATCGCCATCCGCCACGGTGCCGATGGCCACGGCGGCGGCGCCAGCCAACTGTTCGGCTTCGGGGTGGGGGACACCCTCCGCATCGAGTTCGAACCTTCACCCCCTGCGGGCAGCCTCATCTGAACCATGATCCTGCGCACCGTCCACATGCACTTCAGGCCTGAGGCCGTGCCCGAATTCATGGCCCTGTTCGAAACGCACCGCGAGGCCATCGCCGCCCAACCGGGATGCCGAGGCGTTCACCTCATTCAATCCCCTGACTCGCCGGAACGATTGGGCACAGTCAGCATCTGGGACTCCGCATCGGATCTGGACGCCTACCGCCACAGCGCTCTGTTCGGCACCGTCTGGCCCGCCACGAAGGCTTTGTTTGCATCCAGACCCACAGCAGAAAGCCATCAGCTCCTCTGGTCGTCCTAATTTCGAAGTCGATTCATGAGAGCCCTCTACAAGAAGGAACTGCGCACTTTCCTGTCGTCCATCATCGGGGCGGTGGTCCTCGCTGTTTTCCTGCTCGTCAGCGGCCTCTTCCACTGGGTGTTTCCAGGCCAATGGAACCTGCTGGAAAGCGGCGTCGCCGAAATGAGCGCCTTCTTCCTGTTCACGCCGTGGATTTTCCTGTTCCTGATTCCAGCCATCACCATGCGCTCCATCGCCGAGGAACGGAAGAACGGCACCCTGGAACTGTTGCTGACCCATCCACTCGATGCCCACCGCATCGTGTGGGCCAAGTTCCTCGCGGGAACGACGCTGGTCGCCCTCGCGCTGCTGCCCACCCTCGCCGGCTACGGCGTCCTCCACGCACTCGGCAACCCACCCGGCAACATCGACGGCGGTGCCGTCCTGGCCGGCTACCTCGGTCTGCTTCTTCTCGGCGGAGCGTTTGTGGCAACGGGGCTGTTCACCTCCGCGCGGACGGACAGCCAAGTCGTCGCCTTCCTGTCCTCGGCGCTCATGTGCATGCTGCTTTACTACGGGCCCTCCGCACTCGGTTCCTACGCCCTTTTCGGAAGTGCCGACCTCGCCATCCAATGGCTGGCCATGGAAACCCATTTCCGCTCCATCGGAACCGGCGTCGTGGTCGTGTCCGATGTGGCGTGGTTCATCGCCTACATCGCGCTCGCCCTCGCCTTGGCACAGCGCCACATCCAACCGCGCCGGTCATGAGCCTGTTGCAGCACATCCAAGGGCCCGACGGAAAAGGGTGGAGGGGCGCGTTGATTGCCGCAGCCGTGCTCGGCATCCTGGCCCAATGGCCGGTGCGCATCGACGTGACCGAAGACCGCAGACACAGCCTGTCACCGGCGACCGAGTCCATGCTCCACACCTTGGCGGAGGGAGAGGACGAGGTGCTCGTGCGCTGCTACCTCGAAGGCGACTTCCCCGCCCGGTACCGGAGGCTGGGCGAAGAGGTCAAGTCCAAGTTGCGCACCTTCGCCCGGAAGAGTGGAAATCGGATTCGCTGGCAATTCATCGACGTCACGGCGAGCGGGGACGACAAGACCATTGGCGAAACCGAACAGGCCCTCTACGAACAAGGCCTTCGGTTTACCCGCATCGCCTCCCGCGAAAACGGGGTCACGGCCTTCCAGAACATCTGGCCCTGCGCCATCGTCACCGTCCGCGGCGTGGATTATCCGGTCCAGTTCCTCCGTTCCGAAAACATGGACCCCGACGAAATCATGGTCCAGAACGCCATCAATCAGGTGGAGTTCAACCTAGGACAGGCCATGCGGTTGGGGCTTCGCGATCGCCGTCCGACCGTGGGCATCCTGCAGGGACACGGCTGCTGGGCGCCGGTGGAAACGGCCGACTTCAGCACGACGCTGGCCGAAACGGCGGACGTCGTCGATGTCCGGCTCGATGGTGCGGTGGACGCCCTGTGCGAGCGCATCGAAGGCCGGCCACAGCGGCAACCCAAATACGACGTGCTCGTGGTCGCCGGTCCCGATTCCACCTTCAGCGACCGAGACAAGTTGCTCCTCGACCAGTACCTCATGAACGGCGGCAACCTGCTGTGGCTCATCGACCCGCTGGCCACTGACCTCGACAGCATTCGCGAGACCAACCAGACGCTGGCGACCACCCGAGAGACGGGCCTGTTCGACCTGCTGTTCCACCACGGTGTCCGGCTCAACCGGAACATGGTCCTCGACGCCCAATGCGCGCCCATCATCCTCAATGCCGGGCCGATGGGCAACCAGCGGAACATGCAGATGTTCAGTTGGTATTTCGCCCCCGTGGTGCTCGCCGGACCCGATGCACACCCCATTTGCGCCAACCTCGACCCGGTCCACTTCGACTTCGTCAGCAGCCTCGACCCGGTCAACGCCACCGAAGGACGGACAAGCCAAGTCCTGCTCGAAAGCTCGACGCGTTCCGTGGTGTACAACGCGCCCGTCAGGGTCGCCAGCGCCGTGGTCAACCTGCCGCCGGAGCACTTTGACACGGGCAGGACGGAAGGCTACCCATTGGCCCTGCTCCTCGAAGGCCGTTTCGAGAGCTTCTATGCCCTGCGGTTGAATCAGGAGCTGAGGGACGACCCCGATTTCGCGTTCAAAGAGAACACCGACAACGGACGGATGATCGTCGTGGCCGATGCCGATTTCATCCGCAACAAAACCCGCCCGGTGGAGGGAGGCATCGCCCCGCTTCCCCTTGGTTGGGACCGCACGAGCCAACGCGTCATCTACGACAACAAGGAGTGGCTCCTGAATGCCGTCAGCTATCTGCTCGACGACGAGGCCCAGATCAGCCTGCGCTCCCGTAGCATCGCGTTCCGCCCCCTCGACGAGAACAAGGTCCGCGGACGGGAAACGGTATGGACGCTCGCTGCCGTGGGCAGCCCCGTGCTGCTCGTCCTGGTTCTCGGACTCCTGCTTCCCACGCTCCGACGCCGACGTTGGACCCGCCACGATCACCGCGCCGCATGAAGCGTACCTCCCTTTCCCTCATCGCCATTGCCGTCTTGGGCTGCATCGCCCTGTATATGGCCTTTCTTCCCGATTCCGGCAGCCTGGACACGGACCTCGGAACCCACTTCGCCATCGAGGACACGTCGAGGGTCACCCGAATCCGCATTGCGGACGCCCAGGGCCATGTTGCCTCGCTCGAGCGCGGAGACCATCCTCTCGGGCTGTGGACCCTGAACGGGGAACGGCTCGCGCGGAAGGACGCCACGGACTTGCTCCTGAAGACGTTCAAGCGGGTCACAGTGCGCCAGCCTGTGCAGCAAAAGGCCAAGGAAGGCGTGCTTCGGATGATGGCGTCGTCGGGAAAGCGAGTCGACATCCACCTCGACGGAGAAGACCAGCCGACCAAGACCTGGTTCATCGGCACCCCCACCCAAAGCCACACGGGCACGCACATGCTGTTGGAACTGCCCGGCAGCGGCCGCTCCGACACACCCTACATCACCCACATGGAAGGCTTTACGGGCTTCCTCTCCACGCGGTTCTTCACCTCCGAACAGGAGTGGCGGTACACGGGAGTCTACGAAAGCCGCCCGGGGGACATCGCCTCCATCAGCGCGCGCCCTCTGGATGACGTGGGCCGGGCTGCCACCCTCGAATGGTCCCCCGACGGGGAGACCCTGACCGCCAGCGGCGACTTCCAATGGCTGGAGGTCCCCCAGGGGATTCTCCGGGATCAATGGCTCCGCATGTGTGACGTCCACATCGAAACCTGGGACAGCCACCTGAGCCCCCAACAGGAAGACAGCCTCAGCCAGAGTCAGCCCGCCTGGAATCTCGAAGTGCGGTACAAGGACGGACGGCACCTGCCGATGACGCTGTACTGGAAAGCGCCCATCATGGAGGAATACGATCTGGACGGGACATTGATGGAGCACGACGGAAGCCGCATGTATGCAATCGTCCATGGCGAAGTAGCGCTCATCCAAACGTTCGTCTTCAA
>Ga0160423_10000432_pt1 | contig 34090 bp, 25 predicted proteins | sample CRUFie14St8metaG_FD_108191 | JGI IMG/M metagenome (GOLD analysis project Ga0160423, IMG submission 108191) | Marine microbial communities from the Costa Rica Dome - CRUD Field 142mm St8 metaG | ecosystem: Environmental > Aquatic > Marine > Oceanic > Photic zone | place: Costa Rica: the Eastern...
TCACCAGAGATAATGGCTTCATTGGGATCTATGATTTTGATTGTTTCATCTCTTTCAGAAATAGCAATTGTCGGTGTAACTGGATTCGCTCTCAGAAAGAAATGAGGGGGCGATTCTAGTGGGGAGATCGATTCGTATTCTTTACTCCAAAACTCAATCATTTTAGCAACAGATTTGTGTTCTTGGCTTAGGATATCAACGACGGGATGTGAACTCCCTATCGGATTCCCAAACAAGTCAAATTGCATTATTATACCCTCTATGCCATGCTTATTGAAGACTGTGGTTCTTCTAATTTTGTACCTATTTTTGTTTATTCAGAGTATGGATAATCATGGGCAATGTATCTTTTTTTGCTCTATAACGACTCAGTGTCTCCACCCCTTTTACCAAGCGAATCCCTCTTAATTCGGAAAACAAAATACGAAGGTGGTATATCGAGATGTTTGTGTTTGGATTGCGCTGAGCTAATGCTGCGCATGCTAATGTTTTGTTTCTCCTTGAAATATGGCCATCTGTATTTATCGAATGAGTTTGTTTAGGATTTGCATGGTACCAGGACTGGGTGATTGCCCGAAATGCGGAATCACAGATTGGAAGCCGCCAAGACACGTTAGAACAAGAGGGGTTACGTCTACTGCAATCGCAGACCTCAATATCATCACATGCAAGAAATGTGGATTTACCGAGCTATACGAGTTGAGTGAACAAGAACTTGCGCCAATAAAGAAGAAGGCCCTGATGATCTTTATTTTTGCAGGAATTGTCCCAATTTTGCTAGGTATTGCAGTTCCGATTTGGTTAATTTGGGGATGATTTGAAATAATTATCTAAGACAAGTCACGCTTTATTTACCAATTGAAGTGTATTTATTTGATTGGGTATCTGTTGTGAGAAACTTGCACTAGTTCGTTGCCAGGAACTCACTTGTAGCTTGAGCAAATTCTTCCCGAGTTTGTTTTCCGTGCATAATACTGCGGATTTTTTTAGCGCTTGGAAGCCCTTTCGTGAAAGAAACTGCATGTCCTCGCATCGACTTGATATTAAGCCCGGTTGTTTCCCTAGCCAACTCGATATATCGATTCCAGCACCAACGCCTTGTTGCGAATTGCTGGGCAACATAACTAAGTTTATCCCACTCTCCATTATGTTCCGCGATCCATGGTAACTCTTCCCTATCCATCCACCCTAATCCGACTTTTATTTCTCCAAAAACAGATGGTCGACCGATTGCACCGCGCCCTATCATCAATCCTGCAGCATGAGTTTGAGATAAACACGCCTTAGCTGACTTAGAGTCAACCACGTCTCCATTCGCAATTACTGGAACTTCGACCGCCTCAACTACTTCAGTAATGTAATCCCAATCAGCAACACCAGAATATCTCTGTTTGAGGGTTCTACCATGAACACAAAGTCTCTGAATTCCTACTTGTTCAAGCTCTTCACAGATTTCTTTGGCATTGAAATTCCCTTGCCCGGTACCGAGGCGCATCTTTGCAGTGACTGGAATATTGACCCTATCTACAACCGCCTCACACATCGAAACTAGATTTTCAGGCTCACCCATAAGGGCCGCCCCCGCACATATCTTCGTTATTTTTGGTGCAGGGCATCCAAAATTCAAATCGATTAAGTCAGCTGTATCTTCCAGTAGCTCAGCAGCAAGAGCCATGTCAGAGATTACTCCTCCGAAAATTTGCGGAATAAACGGGTTTTCATCATCGCAAGTCTCCATTTTACGCCAGGACATTGCAGCGTCTCTGGTCAAAGCAGTAGAATTGGTAAATTCTGTTATTGTAAAATCTGCACCACATTCTTTTGCGAGGAGGCGATAAGGCAGATCAGTAACACCCGACATCGGCGCGAGGAACAACGGACGGATTTCGCCGTCCCAATGACCCGGTTTTGGTAAGATGAACTCGCTCATCTTCAATCACCCATTTTGGGGTGAGTCCCTGCTTAGAAAGTAGATTCCCACTCTTCGAGGTCTTGAGCCTCTGCCCATGCCTCATCGGTAGTCTCGCCTCTAGCCTTCAATACTTCACGGGCAAGAATCCAATAAAGAAGTGCTAGTGATTTGCGGCCTTTGTTATTTGCAGGCAAAGCAAGGTCTACATTTCTCAAGTTGTTATTTGCGTCACAAATACCTACAATGGGAAGGCCGGAATTTACCGCTTCTCGTAATGCCTGTTGGTCTGCTGCAGGGTCTGTGACAAAAAGCATGTCTGGCTCGACGTATGATCTTAGAGCAGGATTTGTCAAACTACCTGGAATGAATCTTCCAACGCTGGCGTTTGCTCCTATGGCCTCTGCGAACAATCTCGCCGGGCGCTGGCCATACTGTCTAGCACTTACCACCATGATGTTGGAAGGATTGTAACGGTTAAGGAATTGAGAAATTGCACGAATTCTGTTGTCTGTAATTTCTACATCGATTAGGTATAGACCATCCGAGCGAACTTCCTGTATAAATTGAGCCATATCAGCACTTTTTTGCTGTGTACCGATATGAACCGCATTTGTTTCGTACATCTCTCGGTCGACTAGAAGTTCTGTCATTGTATTGACTCCAGCATTCGCCCCACCAGCCCCCCCTAAATAACCACTTCGTACGATTAAATGAACCAGTGATGGCTCAGTAACACACTTTCGTAGATGACTCTCGCCGGGGTAACCTTGATGTCGACACCACATACTGGGTACCCGTAGGGGGGCGTTTTCTGTCAGGTTCACAGTCGAGTAATCTTGTTGTGGCAGAAGAGAGCGATGACGGTTTTTGGCGTGATGCAAAAGGGGAACCCCTGCATGTTTCAGCAAGTGACCTAGAACGTCACGCCTACTGTCCACTATCTTGGTCGTTGGCACGAGAAGGTAAAGGAGGCAAAGGAGAGGCCATTGATGCGGGAAGAGAAAAGCATGCGAAAATTCACAAAAAAGTCCAGAATTTTAAACAAAAGCAGAACGAACTGCGCAGAGCACTAATTATCTGGTCTTGGTGGTTCACAATCGTTGTAATTTTCCTTTCCGACGCAATCATTTTCACAACGATTACTGATGATAGAACACCAGTTGACATGGCAAGATACCTCTCGATTCTATCGGTGGTTTGGCTTTTCGTTGGTTTACTAGCAATATACTTACCTTGGAGACGATGGATTAACTTGCCAATTCAGAAATCTGACGAATTAAATGATCTAAAAAATCTTGATGATGTTGTAATTCCAAGGACATTTCAGCCTTACGATTTCATTGGTGGTTGGCGACAAGGAGGAAGAGTGGAAGCCGGTTTATTGATGGGAGCTACTATTTTTGGGTTACATGCTATTGGACTGTACGGCGCTGAAAACAAGGAGCAAGCAGGTTTCATTTTAGTTACAGTCGCAATGGTTTGGACACTGCTGGCATCTTGGCAGTTGCAAAAGGCACTACTTGCGGACAATGCGCTTGAAGTGGCAAGAATAAACGCAGGGTTTGATGAAAAGACCGACGTTGCTTACTCAGATGATGATTCAACTGCGGGCTTACTGGTCGACAAAATCACAGGTCTGAGAGGAAGGCCAGACCAAATTGTTATCGTTGACGGAAATTTCATTCCCGTAGAGCAAAAAACAGGTAAGATTCCAGAGAAACCACACAAATCTCACAAAATGCAGTTATTGGCCTACATTCATCTCGTAGAATCTACAACAGGAGTTGCCCCCCCCTATGGCGTACTAAAGTACGGAAATCAAAATCTTCATCCAATAGAATGGGACGAACAAAACAAACACGTTTTATTCTCTGCGACTAAAGAAATACAACGGCTTATGGTTCAAGGTGGGGCTATACGAAATCACAACCGGAGGGGTAAGTGCCAAAGTTGTTCTAGACGCTACGCTTGTGATTCTAGCTTAGTTTAGTCGTAGGCACAGCCTTGTTCATTGGGATACTGCCAACACTCTCTTTCAACTTTGATTAAAACTCGGAAAGTATCCTTGTAAATGCTTGCGAAGCTCTCCCCATATCCTCTTGCTTCGACCTCTAATGTCCATGTGCCTGTAGCAAGGTCCTCAGAAAATGTTGCAACCATTTTTTTCTCGGTCTCCGTTACCTCTTCAAACCAGACTTCGTTACCATCTGCGTCGGTTAGTGACGCACGAGCATATCTTACATCTGTTGGAATTGGTAATACAAGATCTAATGGCATTGACGCTTCGATATAAGCGCTAACCAATTCTACATCAGAGTCTACCTCGAATTTCTGAACTTCTGAGTATGAAGTACTACCTGCAACGTCTGTTAAGTCTGTCATGAATGTATAATTAACATCTAGTTTCTCAACTATCTCAATCATTTCAGGAGGATCTCTGAGGTCCTCCATGAACTCTCTGGCTGGTACAAGACCAATGCAGCCCATGCTTGACCCCAGCAATACTGCTAACATCATGAAAGCAGACATTGCTGTTTTAGGCCTCATTAACAAAGGCGAGGAGTTACCAATGTATGAATAGTACCCTCGATGGTTTGAAAGAGACTAATCCGTTAGGCTATACCGCCTGAATGAAGTCAAGAGGGTCAGCCGAGCTTCTGCGATGACGAACCCTATGAGTACTGACAGGCATACTTTTACAGCACTTAACGATGAATTTTCAACAGATATAGTGCACTCTACAATGTTTGAATCCTAAGTCATACTCGAGGATAATACTCACTCAAACTTTGCACCGCAAACCGAACACTCTGTGGCATCAGCCGGAATATCTGCTCCACAAGCACCGCACTCTGCAGTTTCAACTCTCTTCTGGCGTCTTCTTACTCCTCGACGTCTCTTATTCTCCGCTGCTGCTGCTTTAACTGGATTCAACTCGTCTGCATCCTCATCGAAAGAAAAGTCTACAGCATCTTCAGGTAGTACATTACCAGCTATTGACCTATCTTGAATACCCATTCCAATTTGTACCTCGTCTCCAGGCATCACACCTTCCTCACCAGTTATCTCATACAACTTTCCACGTATGTCTGCATCGCTTGCTGATAGTTCTCCACCATCATCTACGTGAGATTTGATGTCTTTGTCCTGAAGTATAGCATCGATATCATGGCTCTCGAATGTTTCCTCAATAGATTTCAGAGTCGTAGTTACAGTCGAGAGCGCCTCTTCCTCGTCGATTTCAGTATTCTCTTCCGCTATTCTTCTATCATATGCGGCTTCGACCTCGGCTTCTGCTAGTGCTATGTTTTCATCCCAGTGCTCTTCTAAATCGTCTGAGTCATAGCCAAACTCCTTGACAGCCTCGTCAAATCCTTCATAGCCTGCGGCATGAATGGTCTCAGGGTCTTCTTCCTCTTCTTCATCTTGAAGAGGTATTTCCTCTTGCTGGACTGCTTTCCTTTCCCTTTGTTCAAAGTACTTAGACACATCTTGCCCTACACCACAATAGGGACAGTTTGCTAACAAATCGGGAATCGATTCACCACAACTCTCGCAATCATGGAACTGCTGTCTTGCCTTCTTCAGATTGAATGCGCACCATGGGCATCGATCTTCTCCACCAACCAATTCTCCATCGCATGAGGGGCAGTAATCGAATATATCCCTCTCAACATCTTCTTCAACCTCTCTTGTTAGAATCACCGCTGCGATTAACACCGCAATCAAAATGACACAAATAACCGCAATCATGCCTGCAGTCTGGAATGTCATACTTCCTGCATCATCTGCGACATTGCTGCCAGATTCTTTTGAATCCCAATTCCAGGTCTGGGTCTTGCTAACCTCAATCGGATCTGGAACGAGATTGATATTTGTATAAGGTGCTGATGCTGTGAAGGTACACTCTACTGTCACAATTTGACCACCGGTAGATACTGTGAGATCTATTTCTTCAAACACCTCACCTAACTCATTTTCACAGGAATAGGTTACAGAACCCGTTTCTTGTGATGCCAATTTAATCGAAACAGTATAATCTTCTCCAGCAATCAGTGGGAAGGTTGCTGGATCTTGGTCAGAGTCCAAGAGTTCCATTGACGTCATCGACCAGGTTAATCTCAATTGAGCATTTACTTCAACAGTACCATTTGCGTAAGAGTTCAAGGAATTAGCATCGTAGGAGCTTGAAAGTGGTACCCAAAAAGCATCAAATTCTGCAGTATGTGTCCCACTATCGGTGAACAAGGTGTTTTGCCACAAGTAAGATTCTCCCCCTTGAATTGTAATAATTGGCTGTGATGACTCATCTACAGTTTGGCCTTCCCATGTGTATATCAGTCGGCCCCTTACTTCTACATCTCCTGCATTTGTTATTGTTACAGTCCAGTCAACACTACTACCACTGTTGACTTCACTTCTTGAGGGATATGCGAGCGGGTCTAATACTACATCAGGAATATCATACTTGTCGAAATATGTGCTTATTCTGTCATTAAGCGTGCTCTCCTGAGTAAAAGTTGCAGTGTTGTAAGGGTCGATTTCTGCTGTAACTTGATGATTTCCGGATGATAGTCCAGATATATGCGTGTAGAGCAGGTCGAATGACCAGGATTGCTGAGCGTTGTCTCCGCCTGTGATGTTGACATAGAAGGTTGGTAGGGGAATATTTACTCCATTATCATCCATGATTTCGATTCTCATAGGTACTTCGGTAGTCCCTTGTCCGGAGGTCCTCAGCAATGTTCCAGATATAGTCCAAGGGCCCTGAAGATTTCCTTCGCCTACATCAACCACCAAATCTCCTAGATGAGAGATGTCAAGTTGCTCATCAACCACCAGAGTTGATGAAAAGATATTGTCTTCATCAGCCTCGATTATTGCATCGTCTAAATCTACTGTAATAGTAAAGTCATAACTGCCTGACGATGGTGCTAACATCGAGTGGTTGACCCACTCAGTCATACCTGCTTGTATAGCGGGAACATCTACTATCTCACTCTGTCCGCCGAGGTCAATTTGGATTCTGCTTGCGCCTGCGTCCTCTGATCCCGAATTTTCTAACAGGGTAGATATCAATACACTGTCTCCGGATTTAATTTCTGACGGACTGGTCTGTATACTGGTAACCTCAAGGTCTGCTAGTCCAGAAACCGTAACATCTGCATAGAAAAATTCCTCTCCTGCATCATCATATTCAAACGCAATCCAAACCTTGTGTTCACCAACAGTCAGGCCTGACTTAACAACTTCTACATCTACAGTAGATTGTGCTGGGATGTCAACGATATTAGCAGACATCAGCTTATCATCAGAATAACCATTCCAATAAAATTTGTACAATACATCTTGTGCTTCAAAATTATTAGAATTGTAAAGCGTTAATCTAATTGTTACAGATCCACCTTCTACAGGATTTGAGGGAGATATTGCGACTGTAGATTCTGAGGCTTGGACACCACCACTATCTTCAGCATTAACACTCAAAGGCAAGGCGGATATCATCATAATCGCGAGTACAATCGCTGTCAAAGACACCCTTGCCATAGTACACAAGGAGGGGGGGTAGCACTTGAATCAACCGACTCCTAGTATTGTGGTGATAGTCAATTTGTAGGCATTAAGATGTATCGAAATAGGCTGCAACAATGCGAGCATTGAAGGCCGGGGACGCTCTGAGTTAGCCAATGAGAGGCCTCGTGTCGACGTTGTTGGTCGTAGTCATCATGACTATGGGGCAAAGCGGTGATGTGTTTTTATCCAATCCCAGCAGTGTAAAACTAGCAGACAGTAATTTGTCGATATTGTACGCAAATGGCCCAACACAAAATCAAGAAATTAAGGGCCTTTATACACTAACCCTCTCCTCTTCCGGAACAGGTACAATAGAAAGTATTGAAATTGAAATTTCTGATGACGACACTACTTGGACTCAGGTAGCCAACCTAACCTCGACACCATGGCTGAAACACGTTGATACAACCGCCTACACCAATGGAACTTGGACCTTCAGGGCGAGAGCGTGGGATTCCACTTCGAGTAGTTTCACCTCGTGGTTTACTAGTAACCAATTCACTATCGCCAACCAAATACCTGTGATAACATCATTCGCCCTCACCAACAGTGGGGCTGGAAGTGGTACAACCGCATTAGATAGGGCATGGTATTCCTTAGCTGAAGATGGCACTCTAGGCTTTACGTGGTCAGCAAGTGATGACGATTTAACACACGCTAGTCTTGCCAATGTGCCCGGTCCAGGAAGTCCCAGTAACGATGGTCCAGGAAATCTGGCATACGGCTGGAACTGGAATACAGGTTCAATTGCCGAGGGAACGTACAATCCAAGATTGACTGTCTGGGACGGTTCGGGATTATCTGCGAGTAAAACCATGTTCATAGGAATCGACAGAACTGGGCCAACCATGTCATCTCCCACTGTAGGAAATGGGAACGAATGGGTAAATAGCAAAAGTGTTACAATTTCTGGATTCGATGCAGCAACAGATGACGGTAGTGGTTCTGGTCTAGACTACGTCCAAATAAAGCAAGATAATCAATGGAGTAATGTTTCTTCTGCAAGCACTACAATCAATTTTGAAGAAGGAGTACACCAAATAGACATGAGGGCAGTAGATAGAGTCGGCAATGTAGGCTCTACAATAACCGTAGACGTAAAGGTGGACGTAACTGAACCTGAGGGCATTGCATGGTCTGTTGATGAGTTGAGTACTAGCCATGTGGGCCCGGTGAATATCTCGTTTTCTGCTCAAGACTTAGGTTCAGGGATTGACTTGTCTAATTCTAAAATTCAATATGGATTTGACCTAAACGGTGTTGGCGCTACACCTGATCAATCAGGAAGATGGATAGATCTCGGAGTCTCTGGCCTTGAAGGGACCATGGGACTTGCTTCTTGGGCTACCAAGTCTAGGCAATACCTGATGGTAAGAGCCGTCGTAATAGATAATGCTGGAAACGAACTAATAACAATTCCAAACTCATTACAAATACTCCCCGGACTAGACCTATTTTGGAATTCTACAGAAACCGGTGTTGACAGATTAGTTGCTAGGCCTGGAGACAACAATGGCAACATACAGCTAACCAGTTTGTTGGAATCAAATCAAGCCTATGGCGGGTCTGTGACTGTATACCTACAGGCTGCACCAGCAGATAGGGATGCGAGCGTAGATTGGACCACAATGGAAACCATTGTAGTAGATGCTGGAAACCTATCTGACCAATGTAGATGTGAAACAATAGTTTGGAACTATGTAGTACCAAATACTGGCCAGTGGGATTTACGCCTAATAATCGATCCTAGTAATAGTATAGACGAAAGAGACGAATCAAACAATTACCACTACAGCATGGTAACAGGGGCATCTGTTTCAGGTGTTGGAGTCGTTCCATCATTCGCACCGGGAGTGATAGCTTTATTGATTGCAGGGCTCGCTATTGCTTGGTATCAAAATAGGAGATCTACTCCTCCTCCCAACTGACTTCTTCGTCCTCAGCCAAATCCATCATTTCTGAAACCTCTTCTTCGTTTTCAGGGTCTACCTGTGTTGCCTTCAGTCTTCTGTTGCGCCGGCTTGCTACATCTGCTAAACCGGGCACTAAGTCGGAAAAATCACTTGATTCAGATACTGTTGGTTTCTCTACAATGTAGTCAATTGCTCTGGATTCAACTCGCATTTTCTTGCGTTCCCTTTCTAGGAATTTCAATACTGTTCCATGCTCACTACCACTTGCAAGCATCTCTATGGCCTGCCTAGCACTCGACAGACCGTAACCCTCACCGACCAGTACTACGGTCGATTTATAGATCGAAATTTCTGTTCCCGTATGATGCTCAATCATTTTTCGAATTTTTCCTTCAGAACCTATAATTCGTGCCCTAATCCTACGTTGTTGACTTGATTTCTTTCCTACATGGTCACGTAAGTCAACCATCTCAAAGAACCAATCATCTCGAAGTAATTGCACTGCTCTTCCGGGTGCCATACCCCTGCCCACAGCCTTGATGACGTCAGGTAATTTCAGTGCTTTTACGGGATCGTAGTTGCCTGCTTCTGGCCATACAACTTCTATTTCCCCTGTGTTTGAATCTATTTTCAGACTTTTACAACCTGCTGCCTCTTCAATCTCGCGCCTTGTAGATCCTTTGGCACCAATGAGCACCGCTATGCGGTCTTTTGGAACTCTGGGTAGTGCTTGACGCATGGTGCCTGCCTGAAGACTGTCTTTCTTTAATCCATGTGTAGGGCCAATTATTCGTCTTCTTTGATATCGATATGTGACAAGTCCATCTCTAAAACATCATACATAGCCTCAGCCAAATCAATATCCAAGCCGTTTTTATTTGCCCATTCTACCAGTCTAGTCACGTCCCTAACTAGAAATTCTTGACTTTTTGGGTGCGATTGGACCACAGCTTGGCCCACGTCAATAACAACGGGCTTATCTCCGTGCCACATTATATTGTAAGGAGAAAAATCACCGTGTACCATATTCGCTTTTTGCCAAGTTACGGCAAGGAATTCAAGCAACTCATCATACACCGCCTTAGCGTCGGAAACTTGTACATCCCTCAATCTTGGAGATGGAGCTTTTTGTGTACCAAGATATTCCATAACAAGAACATTTTTGTGGGTTCCCAGAGGTTTCGGGACAGCTAATCCCCATTTTTCTAATCGGGATAAATTCCTAAATTCCTTCCTTACCCAAATATCAACAAGGTCTCTATGCCTTCTCCTCAATCCTCCAAATCTTGGATCTCCCTCGATGTATTGAACTAAATTTTTGAATACAGCATTTGAGGTATGGAATATTTTGACTGCTATCGGCCCGTTTTCGCCAGTACCGTGGAAAACGTGGGCTTCCTTACCTCTAGCAATAGGAAAATCAAGTGTATCAATTATCCCAGATTTCATCAATTTGTACAGGCTTAGTAAGGTGAGTCGATCAAACACAGCGTCGAAAACTCTTCTATCGACCCACTCGAAAGGACCATCGCCAAGAACCCCAGAAAGACCATCCTCGATTTCACTGAACATTCTCTTGTACTTTTTTTCAGCCATCCAGCCTGTTCCTTTGCTCGACTCTAAACTACGAACAAATTCAGAAGATTCTCTGTTCATGAAATCCTCGTCTTCTGTAGACTTACGGCGACGACGATTATTTCTTCGCTGCTTAGTGTCTCTGGATAGTTCACTGTCCCAGTCATTGCGACGTCCCATAATCAGGCCTCCAAATTGCCGAAGACTGTTGTATTTTGATGCCAGACAATTTCAACCGAAAAGATCGTTGATCTCATCGTCGTCATCATCATCCATTTCCTCGACTGGTGCTTCTTCTTCCCCATCTACTTCTTCTTCTGTATTTGCGGAGGCGAATAATCCATCCTCATCATCGAAATCATCTACTTGAGTATTCATTCCAAAGACGTCAACATCCGAAGGAAGTACTCCTTTTCTAGAGAGATACATTGCTTGGGTCTTTGTATACCTGTGCTTCACATCTGCTTTTGAATCTTGAAAATCCCATGGCCAGACAATAATCAAATCGCCTTCTCTAACCCATTGCCGACGACGCATCTTTCCAGGTATTCTAGCCATTCTCGTCTCGCCATCTGCACACAGTACAGTAACCCGTCTTCCACCAAGAATTTGTTCAGCTATCGCAAACATTTCGTTCACTTTGGTGTTCGGCATTTTCACGCGAATCTTAGAGGATTCACCCTCTAGGTTATCCATTAGACGGGCTAATTCTTCCTCGTCCACTTTCTCTTCACGCCTACGGCCCATATATGAAGCGAAAAGCCCTTCCTACTTGAAGGCTAAGACTAGAATTATGCCAAGTCTAAACTGTCTGCTGCACTGTAACACATATCGATTAGTGTATCACCGGATAATCCAAGAAGTATAGTTGCGACAAGACAAATCCATATTGCCATGCGAATTGATGCTCCGTATGGTAGTGGTTTACGTCGTCCCTCTTCAGGAACGTCCAAAAACATGACAACTCCTATTCTAAGATAGTAGAACACTGAAATGGCACTGTTGATGAACATTGCTAATGCAAGCCACCATACCCAGTGTAGATCTGAAAATGATATTGAATTGCTAGTCATCGCTAAATCGCCAACACTAGTTGAAACGATTCCGGCAATCACAAGGAATTTGGAAACGAAACCCGCTAATGGTGGGACGCCTGCAAGGGCTAGCATGAATATGAACATCGCTGTCCCAATTAGAGGATCTCTTCGGGCAAGACCCGAGAGAGCCGAAAGCCTACTAGCTCCACCCTCCATTTCTAACAGTCCTAGAACCAAGAATGCTCCTAGTTTGAATGATACAAGAACAAACAAATGGAACAAAACCGCAGCAACGATGGCTTCAGCATAGTCGCTTGGTGCTTCGACTTCCCCCCACTTCCATGCACCAACCGCAGTCATTGCTGCAAGCATGTACCCGGCGTGAGCGACAGACGAATAGGCAAGCATCCTTTTCGGGTTTGCAGAGCCAAGAGCTGCAATATTACCCCATGTCATTGTGATAACTGATAGCGTCGCTAGCGTGTATAACCAAATGGCACTCTCTTCTGTGCCGCTGTCAGGAAGGGCAATCACCAGTAGTACCCTGATCAACCCGATTATTCCCATTGCTTTCGAGGCTGTGGCAAGAACTCCGGCCACTGGTGAGTTCGCTCCAGCATAAGCATCTGGAGCAGCGAAATGGAAAGGCGCAGCGCTTACTTTGAAACCAAAACCAACCAAAACCAAACCTAATGCAAGTGTCCCAAGAATACTCGCTCCAGCCCAATTTTCAGCAATAACATTCAGTTGAAGGCTACCAAATTCAAGATAGAGTAATGAAAGACCGTAGAGACCTATTCCGCTTGCTACAGAACCAGTAATGAAGTATTTCACTCCAGATTCCGCTCCTGATTTCGACTCTTTGTGGAATCCGACCAAAACATAAGTCGCCAAACTTGCTAATTCCAAACCAACAAACAATACGAACAAATCCTGAGCTAACGCAACTGTACACATACCGATTGCAGTTGTTAGCATTAGTATGTAGAAATCCGCTTGTCGTCTGTTATCATATAGCTCATCTAGATTCTTTTTACCCTCGAATGTGTGTGCTGGTATTCTATCAAGGCTAGCCATTGTAGCAAGTAAAACCGCTATTAGGAATAGAATCTCAAAGAACCTGGAAAAGCTATCAATTTGTAAAATAACAATACCATCACTAATCACAGTGGTCGTATCCATGCCACCGCTTACAGATTCAATCGCCATCATTCCTAGAGCTGTGAATATGGTAGCTGATGCTAGCAGGCCGGGTATCGCAGGAGAACCGGTGATTTTGAATCTCTTTCCACCCAAGAACCAGGGAACTTTTGTCTTTGTAAGAGGGATTCTGAATTTAGAATTTCCCAAGTTAGGTATTATGAATAGCAATACCAACCCGATCATCAAAATAGATTCTGGAGCGAATGCCTTCCAAAATTCAGAACTGAATACTTCTACACAGTTTACCGTTAACTCACTGCACTTTTCTGGAGTCATTCAAATACCACCCCTAACGAAGACTCCATCGAAGAACGCCACAGTCCACTGGTCCATCATTCCTAATGCAATAAACGGGAATATACCGAAGATTACGGTGAAAATTGCGAGTATAATCATACCAATATTTTCTGGAAGTGTAATATCTGGAGGAGTTTCACCATGCAAGGACTCTGGGGGCTGACCCTCATCCCCACCCTCAAAGATTGTTCTTTGCATGGACCATAGGTAATATGCTGCTGTTATTGCTAATACAGCACCGGGCAATAAAATCCACCAACCATATACTGGCCAGAATGCAAGCATCAGCATCAATTCGGCGACAAATCCTGCGAGTAGCGGTAAGCCCAAACTCGCCATCCATGCGAACATCATGTAAACCGCTAGGAACGGAGACCACTTCGCCATCCCACGCATTGCTCCAATTTCCATGGAATGGTAATGATGTTTGAAAGCACCACAAACTGCGAAAAGCATTGGAGATATTATTCCGTGAGCGAACATCATGAACAGAGCAGCAGCATAACCTATAGGTTGCATGCTTGCAATGCCTAGCAGAATTACCCCCATGTGAGATACTGAGGAATATGCAACCATCTTCTTCAGATTGGTTTGTCCCAAACAAACAATAGAGCCCCACACCAGAGAAATTAGACCGATCGCCATGATTATGTCCTGGTAGAAGATAACTGCGTCCGGGAAGATTGCTATTGGGATTCGGAGCATACCGTATGCCCCCATTTTCAGCATCACTCCGGCTAGAAGCATTGAGCCGCCAGTAGGCGCCTGAACGTGTGCGTCAGGCAGCCATGTGTGGAAAGGTACTGCTGGTAGCTTCACTAGGAATCCAATCATCAGCATCGCGAATAGAATATATTGCAGATTTTTACCTAAGAATACTTCTCCATTGGCGTTTTGATTTGCTGCATACGTAAGTATGACTTTCAGATCGAATGTTCGGTTTGTTACCGAACCATAACCACCAGATGTGCTACTTCCTTCTGGCATCAGGAAATAGAGAGTAATTAATCCAAGAAGCATTATCACGGAGGCACAGAAAGTGTAAATGAAGAACTTCTGTGCTGCATACCTTCGGTTTTTGCCCCCCCACTTCAAGATTAGGAAGAACATTGGAATCAAAGTCAATTCCCAGAATACATAGAACAAGAATAAGTCAAGTGATACGAAAACGCCAATCAGAGCGCCTCCCATCATCAACAACAACGGGTGGTATGTAGCTCCGTCTTTTTCATCCCATGTCGTGATTATAGTTATGGGAACTAAGAAAGTAGTTAACCAAACCATAGGGAATGACAACCCATCTAGGCCAACGTGCCACGAGACACCAATAGTTTCAATCCAAACATATTCCTTTTCGAGAGCATACTCGTTGTAAGCCAAATCCCAATCGACTAAAATCAGCCAATCAAAGAATAATGCAGTGGAAATAGCTAGTGGAATAAGCGAGGCAACAAGAGTGAATAATCGAATTGGTACTGCGAGGATTTCCTTCCTTGCTCTCGTCTCTTGACTCGCAAATGCTAGTAGAATACAACTGATAATAATAGGGAAACCAACAAGCGGCAGACTAATCCAATCAACCGTGGTATCAGAATCTGCAAGTGAGGGGAAGAAGGCCATTAAGCCAGCAACGATTACGAGTAATCCGCCAATTAGCATGAACTCTTTGTTCTTAATGTCTAATGCGTTACTGGTTCTCAATCAAGCCACCCCCCATAGAAGCATGAAGATTACCAGAGTGCCAAGAGCGGTCATCATGATGTAGTCTCTTGCGCTTCCAGTGGTTAGTGAACGAACCTTTGTTGAAGCAATCTGGCTTGTTGACTCTATTGCTTTGATTACTCCATCAATAAATCTAGAGTCAAATATTGCTGCGAGCTTTGAAAATCCTACCACGATTTTCAGCATGGCAGCATCATACACGTCGTCAAAGTGAAGTCTCTTGTGTAACGAGTGTGCTAAACTTGAATTTGCCCATGCTGTATTGTCAAAATTTGATCTTTCGTTAATCCTACCAGAGAGGTTCACAGCCCATTGCATCCATGGTTTTGCCTTTTGTCCATCATCGAGTCTTCCACCATAAAGTGACATTGCAAAGTACGGTCCGAGAATTAAAGACAAGGAGATTACGACGTATGTGATACCCATAATAAACCGGTTTTCGTTAAGGAAGATGTGGCTTAATTCATATCCAATACCGTCAAAGAAATTCTTGTAATTACCATTATCAAAGTCTCCTAACCACTTTCCTGCATGCATACCTGCCAAGATAACTGCAGATAGTGTCATGAAAGTAAGAACAACAAGAGGTATTGGTATCCAAGGCGTCTGTTCATGAACGTGTTCAGCCACTTCAGTCTTTGGTTTTCCAGCGAATGTCATGAACCACATTCTAGACATGTAAAACCCTGTCATTCCTGCACCGATTAGAACTAACATTGCAGGAAGCAAGAAGATAGGGTCTTTTAGAGCCGCTTTCCATGCACTCGCAATTATTCCTTCCTTTGACCAGAATCCACCGATTAGCGGGATGCCTATAATCGACATACTACCCACGAACATCGCAGTCGCTGTTATTGGCATTCTGCTTGCCAGGCCACCCATGTTTTCCATAGATTGGGCATCGAAGTGATGGTGGTCATCATGATGTTCCTCATGGTGGTCGTCATGATGGTCGTCGTGATGGCCATCCCCATGAGCATGATGTTCTACCTCGTGATGTGCGTGATGCATCTCATGTATCACTGAACCAGATGCCATGAATAACATTCCTTTCGCCATTGCGTGATTGAATAGATGGAACAGAGATGCACCCATGGCGAAAGCAGCATAATCAGAGTATCCCTTGTTAGCAAACCAAAGTGCTGCACCTAATCCTGTGAAGATGTACGCTAGTTGGCTCATTGTTGAGTATGCCAAGACCTTCTTTAGGTCCATCTGAACAAAGGCGATCAATGCTGCCATGACTGCTGTTATCCCACCAATGCAAGCAATGACAAACGCTAGTGTAGTCAACGTACCAATGTCTGCGTGAGTGAAGAATGGGAACATTCTCGCAACCAAGTAAAGGCCTGCATTCACCATTGTAGCAGCGTGAATCAATGCTGAAACAGGTGTTGGGCCCTCCATAGCATCAGGTAACCAAACATGGAGAGGGAATTGAGCTGATTTCCCAACAGCTCCGACAAACATCAAACCTAGTGCGATTTGTAATTGACCATAGTCGACCTTGGCGATTTCGGCGGGGTCGAAAACGTGAGTATATTCAAGATTTCCACCAAACATATCCCATAGCATAACCAGGCCAATAACCAGGAAAACGTCTCCTACTCGTGTAGTCAAGAAAGCTTTCTTTGCTGCATAAGCAGCACTAGGTCTTTCATAATAGAATCCGATTAAAAGGTAGGAACAAAGTCCCATCAATTCCCAAAATATAAACAGCCATAAGAAGGAATCCGCTAGAACCATTCCTAGCATGCCACTGCAGAAAAGAACGAATACGGCATAGAAACGATGGTTTCTATTATCATTAATAGGATCTGTATTCATGTAACCGATAGAGAAGATATTAATCAGGAAACAAAGGAAAGATGCAACGAATAATAACATTACAGTTAGGTGGTCAATGTATATTCCAAATTCGAAGTAATCAGTTCTGTATACTTGGCCACCTTCCCACCATGATGATTCAAACCAGGTGAACACGTTCGCCGTGCCTACTTTGTTGATGTATTCCCTAATTAGAGAAAGAGCGACAATTAGGCTTGCACCCATCACCACCAGCGCAATAATACCTCCTTCCTTGAGATTTTTTACCCAGTTTGGGGTGCCATTGAATAACCTACCGAGGAATAAAATCACTGGAAATGTCAAAAATGGCAGGAGAGGGATTAGTATGGCATAATCGATGATTCCTGTTTCACTCATGATACCACCTCAGTTCCTCAACAGATTAACCTCGTCTAGAGATATTGTTTCATGTTGCCCATACATTGAGAGGAAGATTGCAAGACCGATTGCTACTTCTGCTGCAGCGATTGCAATCGCAAAAACCGCATAGACCCAACCTGTTACATCGCCCCAGTGCGTAGCAGCAGCAACAAATTGAAGGTTTACTGCGTTCAACATCAACTCAATACACATCAAAACAACAATCGCATTCTTTCTACTGAATGCGCCCCATAATCCAATGATAAAAAGGATGGCTGCCAAGCCAGACACCCATGCTGGGTCAATCATTCCTTTTCACCTCCGGTTAACTCCCATTCTAGATTTACGAGTCGCTCATCGCGAACAAGATAAGCCGCTCCGACCATCGCCATTGCCATCAAAAATCCAAGTGCTAGCAAGGGTAAAGCCCAATCATCAAACAAGGCAGATGCTAGGTCGCTTGTTGTGAGTTCTTCATCCGAGGAATCCTCCCAGACTATGTCAGCAGACACCGCAGTAACAATTACAGCGCCCAAGAACACAAGACCAACTCTTGCGAGGATAGATAGCAATCTCATTCAAAATCCTCCTCAAGAATCTGTCTTCTAGTCAACATTATGCCGAACAGGACTACCAGCATAACGCTGGCTAGGTAAACGAGGATTTGAATGACTGCGAGAAATTCGGCACCCATTAGTATGAAAATTCCAGCAACGCCCATGAAACAAAAAATTAGGCACATCATTGAATGTGCTACTCTTTGCATGTAAATTAGACCGAGTGCTCCTCCGATAACGATAGTACTCATCAAGAAAAACATTCCAACTTCAAGATACATCGCCAAGTCCATGACTAAGCCTCCTTTGCCGCCTTGGCGGCTTTAGCGGCTTTCTTGGCTCTCTTGTCACGTTCTTTGCTAGCCCTCTTCGCTAACTCTGCATCGACTGCCTCTTGGTGGTCACCAATCAGAACTCTTGTTCTTCCAGCATCCATCCAAAGGTCTTGGCGCGTAAATCCGGACATGCCGTCATACTCGTTGGTCATGAAGAATGATGTGAAATTACAGGCTTCCATGCATAAACCACAGAACATACATCGCCCTAGATCGATTCTACCTGAAACAATTTGATCGTCTGCAGGATAGAGAGAGGCCAATGGCACATCATCGACCTCACCTGTGTCGTTCCATCGCATTCTTGCACTATCTCCACTCAAATCTAGTACTTCGCCAAATCTCCACTCATCTGGAGCATCGGTATGCGCTGTTGCTAGATTGAAAGTCGACAGGCTCTCAGTCATTTCTGGCTTCTCAACCGCTGCGAATTTGCCAACTTCTAGGTCAGCTCCGAAACCTTCCCACTCTCCTTCAGCGCTATCTAAAACATCAACGCGCAATTCAGTTGTCATGTGCAAACATGAATTTGGACAAACGTTTACGCACATTTTACATGCAGTACATGTCTCCCAAATTACCCCGATTCTGCCATTGAAATTACCCGGAACGAACAACCATGGCTCAATCTCCTCTAGCCGTTCGTATGGATAGCTTATTGTCTGAGGCTTCCAAATTGTCGGTGTTAGGTCTGTACCTGAACGATCTGGTGTATAGTGGTGTGCGGTAATGTCATTTAGGTGCTTGGTCTTTTTAGAACGTACAATATCTCCATCGTCGATGAATTCTGGATGCGTTGTGTTGTGATAACCGCTGGAAAACCTCTTTCCAATGAACTCGTAGGTTCTCAAAACAGTTAGTCCTGTAATCTTGAACGGATACCAAAATAGGTTTCTGAAATTGGGTTTGCCATGTGGATGTGATGCCATTTAATCACCTCACTCCTGTCCTGCTGTGTGCGTTCCCGCAGGAGTCATCGTACGAATGTGATACATTCTCTCCTCATTCTCTTCGATGTTTTCGTCTTTCATCAAGACCACGAACAATCCCAACCAAAAGGCCGTAGTAATGATTGGCAATCCCCACGGAATTGTGTAATCTAGAATTGTAAGATCCCACGCCCATCCGCCGGCGACTGTGTCAGACATCGCGCTTGCGTCAAAGAAAAATAATCTGTAAATTGTGGATATGACCACTTGTAGAACTGCCAATGGTAGAAGCATTCTCCATCCAAATTCTAGGATTTGATCTGTTCTTATTCGGGGCAATGCGGTTCTAGCCCAAACGAATACTACCGTGAATATGAACCACGCTTTCAATAGTGTCCAGCCTATACCTGGAATTGCTAGATACGCATCTCCAAGATAAGGAATTGAACCTATCGTCCCTGCGAAAGGCGCATGCCATCCGCCCATAAAGAAGTGTGCGAATAGGATGCTTGCAGCGTAAACACGCATGTACTCTGCTGCAAACAAGAGTCCGAACCTCATGCCGCCATATTCAGTCCACCATCCTTCGACGAGTTCTGCTTCCGCCTCAGGCATGTCGAAGGGAATTCTTTCAACTTCAGCAATCATACTTACCAAGAACAAAACTCCTCCAAGAGGCATCAAGAATAATAGCCAGGTACCAGATGTGTGTTGGAAATGCACTATCTCTAGGAAGTTGAATGATCCTGCCATTATACAAACTCCGAGAATTGATAGAAGTAATGGTATCTCGTAGGCTGTTAGTTGTGCCGCGCTTCTGATTCCACCAAGTAGGGTATACTTGTTATTAGAAGACCATCCTGCGAAGAATACGCCTAAAGGAGCAATACCAAAGATTGCAAAAGCGAATAAAACTGAGAGTTCAGGATTTGCTCCGTAGATTCCGCTTGACAATGGAATCATTCCTAGAATCATAATCGTGGAGGAAATCACAAGGAAAGGCGCTAATTCAAAAATCACCTTGTCAGCTCTACTTGGAACCATGTGCTCTTTTGTTAGGAATTTCATACCATCTGCTACGTTCTGGAAAAATCCGGGGAAAATTGTGACTCCGTACCACGAGCGGTTCCCTACTCTATTGACCATTTCTTGTTCGTGCCCTTTGTTACCAGCAATTCTATTCAGCCACTTATTCACGGCCCCCACAGGTTTACCCAAGCCGTATGGAATCATGTTCCACCACTCACCAGCAGTTACTCCATTTTCACCGACCCACAGAGACCTTAGTGCGGTTGTTGCGCCCCGTCGATCGTTTACTCTGGCGTAGAATTTCCTTTCTATCCACAAAATCATAAACATCGAAAGAAGTATTCCACCAAATGTGGTCAAGCAAGTTATCAATGTGTATACAAAAAAGGCAATATCGTTGGCTCCCGATTCTAAAAATGTGCCACCAAGTAATGACGAGAATAAATCCCTCGTTTTATCATAGATGAGTTCATGCAGCCCGAGCCAATCATCCATCACAATCACCTCAACGGTCTGTCTCCCCAATACATGGATCGAAGCTACCCATAATCGCAGGGATATCTGCAACCTTGTAGCCAATCATCGTCTTTGCGACATATGGAATTGTGATGAACATAGGAGAACGAATTGAAACCCTGTATGGGTTCTTACCTCTATTATCTCCCCCACCTTGGAGATAAAAGTTGGAAACTCCTCTGGTACATTCATAGGTACTGAAACCGGTTGCACCTTCTGGTGCGCGAGTCGGTGCTTTTGTAATCAACATTTCATCACCGGGCTGGTAGTGAGTATTTGCACCACCTGGAATTTTATCTATTGCGTCCAGAAGCATACGGCAGGATTGTCGCATCTCTTCCATTCTTACCCGGTAGCGGTCGTAACAATCCGCACCCTTGATGCTGGTTGGCTTTTCTACTGCCGGCTCCCAATCAACTTGGTCGTAGACGGAGTAGGGATTTGTCCATCTCGCATCAGTATTTACCCCCGCAGCACGAATATTGGGCCCTGTGACCCCTGCGTTGATTTGGTCCTCTGCGGTTGCATAACCTACTCCTTGTAGCCTCACGAGCCAAATCGTAGATTCGTCAAGAAGCATTTCGTACTCATTTATTCTGTTTTCAAACAACTTCACTTTGGCCTTTAGTCTGTTAGCCCAACCGATTGGAATGTCTCTCTTGACGCCTCCAACTCTCGGATAATTGTAATGCATCCGAGAGCCCCCAAGTTCTTGCAGCAAATCAAGGAACATCTCTCTGTCACGCAGACACCAAGTCATCAAGGTAAGGTTTCCAATATCGGGACCAAAAGCCCCTAGCCACATCAAATGGCTGGCAAGTCTCTGAACTTCTGCGGCCATCAAACGGATATATTCTGCTCGCTCAGGCACTTCTGCTTCCAACAAGTCTTCTGCGGCCATAATGTAAGCATGTGCCCAAGTCATAGCGCTCACGTAACATAATCTATCACAGTAGGGTGTTATTTGTGTGAAATCTCTGGACTCGCAAATTTTCTCTACACCGCGATGAATGTATCCTAACTCGGCTTCGGTGTCGGTTACCGTTTCACCGTCTACTTTTACACGCAGAGTCCACAAGCCGTGCGTCATGGGATGTTGAGGGCCCATTGTAATCCACATCTCCGCCATGAAAACACCTCACTTAACACGGCCCTCGTCAACTGGCTTTCTTCCAAACCCTTGAGGGTCATCGTACATTTCATTGAAGTCGTGATATCTAATTTTGTGCTGTCTTTGTAGCGGATGGAAACCCACAGGAGAGTCGTGAGGATTGAGGACCCTGTGCATGTTCTCATGACCTTCGAAATCGATTCCTACCAAATCCCAGGTCTCCTTTTCGTTCCAATCGGCACCTACCCACAAGTCCTGGACAGAGGGTACAGCTGGCGAATCTCCGGGAGGTAAATTGATGAATATCTCAAACTCCATTGGAATATCGTCGCCCTCTAAAGATTCACCAGAATGCACAATCATAGTGTGCGCTTCAACATCAGTGATTGGCCAACGGTGCATGTGGTATGCAACTTCCCAGCCTCGGTCTCCCCCTTCAGGATAGTGTGTGCCGGTGACCATTGCACAGTGATTAACCCCCAACTCATTCTTTAGGTGCTTCGCAACAGCCCTCCATTGTTCAGGAGAACAGATAATTCTTACAAATTCAAATCGCTTTCCTGCATTATGTGCAATTATCTCTACTGTTATGCCCGCATCACTAAACCTTGCAGACAGATTTTGGGCAGCTGCATTTGCTGCGTAGGAATTTTGTTCTTTGGTAATGGTTGTGCCCATCTCAATCATCCCCCACAATAATTGGCTTATCGCCATCTCGGCCTGTGGAAGGTGCTCCACCAATCCGGATTATTTTCTCTCGCAATTTTCCAAACCCATCGATTAGAGCCTCAGGACGGGGCGGGCAACCAGGAATGTAAACGTCTACTGGAATTACCGTATCTACTCCTTCTAGAATGTTGTAAGATTGGTAGTACGGGCCGCCGGATATTGCGCATTCTCCCATTGCTATGCAATATTTTGGCTCTGGCATCTGTTCCCACAATCTCACAATTGGGTCTGCAAATTTCTTTGAAATCGGTCCGTTAACGAGAAGCACATCAGACTGACGAGGGCTCGATCTGAACAGAACACCAAATCTATCGCCATCAAACCTTGGTGTGGCTGATGCAGCCATTTCAATAGCGCAGCACTTGATTCCAAGGTGTAACGTGAATAGAGACTTGCGTCCAGCCCAATTGAAAAACCGGCCTGCTAAGACGCTGAGTAGTTGTTTTATTTTCGTAGCCTTAAGGGCTTCATCGGTAACATCTCCGACAATTTCAACCAAGGTTCTGCTGTTGAAAGTTGTATAATTTTCTCCAGTATCGCTCATGATAACACCTCAAATGTAAATGCGACCCCGCTTACGGAATACATGCCAGACGCCAAGAACCATGGTAGCAAAGAATATCGTTAGGACTATCATTTCTGTCCCGACTAAACCGATTGGGTCGGAGTTAGCAGAACCTGTCGCATCGATAGCGAGCAAACCCCCTAGGGCCATGAACATAAACGCAACATCGAAAACAAGGAAAATGATTGCGTACCAGTAATACTGGAAATGGAATTGAATCATTGCTTCTCCGACAGGTTCTGATCCACATTCATAGGTGGATAGGCGGCGAGGGTACAAGCTGTGGTCTCTTTCATATCCTTCCATCAACCATGATTTGGTCATGTGCGGCCGTGAGGAATCAACCTTGGGCATAACGAAGTATTGGGTGATGAAAGCACCCAAAGGCATCCCAATGCCAATCAAGGTCATCAGAGCCATCGAAAGATAGGCTCCAGTTACCGTTTCTGCGCCAACCAAGTATGCCACCAACTTAGAGAGTTGACACCCTCTTGTCTAGGCCACCATACATCTGTCCATAAGCGTTGTCTTATGACATGCCAAAATGTTGGTTGCCTCAGACATGACCCCGTAGGGGTCAATTTTTCCTACGGAGAGCCAAGAAAATAAATCCTAGGAGGACAAAACCACCAATTCCCAAAACAATAGGTTGATTGATAATTGAGTTCAATGCAAATTCCTCTGGCTGACCGTTTACAGTGAGTTTTATGTTCTCTCTTCCGGCTAATCCAATCTCTGTTGGCTCTACTGAAAGCGTGAATGTGAACGTGTCTTCTACCTCTGCTGTTTCTCCACCAGGAGGATTGACTTTAGCGGTTATTTCTATTGATTCCCCAGGTGGTATGTCACAGAGAAGATGATCCCCCTTATCTCGGCAGACTGCACCTGATTCATAGCTTAGGATAACATTCCAACCACGGACGCCGCCGCTAGAAAAAATCTTGAATTCAGATTCTACATTACCCGCATTCAGTACGTCGACATTGAATTTTGGCGAATTTCCAATCTCGCCAAACGTGATATCCTGTTCATCAGACTCACCGTCTTGTAGTGTTAACTCAGCATCCAATACAGTCTCTACCGATAGAGAGAATGTTACTTTGCCGCTTCGATTAGCAGCGTTTGATTCTGAGGTCACAACCAGTTCTAGTATACCTCCATCACCATTTTCAGCACCGGCGTTAACTTTGATTTCTAGAACAAAAATTGCATAAAATTGTTTTGCAGTGTGTGATTCAATTAATTTAAGATCGACTATTCGCTGTTCCGCTTTATCCTTGGTTGAACTGATATCGGGAGTATCGCCATCATAGTAGAAAGTGCCAGTGGTATTGTTGAATAGACCCCATCCCTTCTGGATTGTTATCGGTCCTTCAACGACATTTCCTCTGTAGGTTAGAGTTCTAGTCGCTGTACCCGATAATCCACTAAAATCGAATACTGCTTTATCGTCTAGATCTCCCGTATTTACGACCTTTATTTCGAATGTTTGTGAACCATCCGGTGCTAGAATAATTACCTCATTTCGAGTTAATTCATCCGGGCCTAGCATGATGATTGCGTCCATAGCAAAGTCTCGGTCAGAAAGGAAGGCTCTGAACTCGAATTCCAATTGATTATCTGGGACTCCATCTTGGTTAGAATCTCCATTGTTGTTGTCGCCCAGATTGGTGACACGAACCGTCAATCGGGTGCTGTCTAATTCTTCTTCTCCATCAATGGAAACCACCAGATACATGGTTGTAGTTTTACGTGCCTCGATGTCTATCTCTGTGACCACGTTTCCTTCCTCGGTTTCAAAATGCTTACCCCAGGGGGGTTGTGCTGTTTGTGAGATAACTGAAAATCGGAATCTGTCGAGAGTGTTTCCTTCATTTGTAATTGTAATCGGGAAACGAACTGTTGTATCTGAACGCCCTGTTTGATCGTCAGCAACCGAATCTCCACTCATTCCATGTACAGCCTTTACAGTGACCGTTAATTCAGCAGTATCGTATGCGCCGCCACTTGATTGGGGTAATACCGAGAATGTGATTGTAACCTCTTCGGTCGCCAAGGCATCAAGAGGCAGAGAAACCATGACTTCTATGCTTCCAGATTTTTCATTGCTAAATTTAGATTGCGTCGTGATTGTAGATGATTCCAAAGTAACTGACCATCCTGTGGGCAAGGAGGATGCTGCGACTCTAAACGTGTCGGGGCCGTTTCCTGTGTTGGTCACTGTAAGTGTAGTACTACGGTCTTGACCAGGGGGTATTTCATACAGCGCAGTATTACCAAGGGAAATCGTTGCTCCTCTTGATTGGCCCACTGTGACTGTTACATCTGAACGACATTTCCACTGGTTGCCATCTCTACCCTCCAGATAAAATGTGCTTTGGGAATTTGCTTCAACAGAATCATCAGGGGTGATCTCAATTGTAAATTCCTTCTCCCCGTTTCCATTATCATAGTTTAGATTCCCGCTCGATGCACCATCCACAGTGGCCCAATTGGACTTGCTGCCGTTGAAGTTTACATTAACCACCCAATCGGCGTTGCCTTCGTTGGAGAATGTTGCTAGAAGAGTCCCCGTTTCGCCCGGCTGCAATGAGAGGCTGGATTTAGAAAGTGTGACTAAACATCTCTTTATTTCAGGTACAAACAGACTGAATTCTTCGGTGTCTGAAGCACTACCGTTGGGGTTTTGGTCGTTTGTTACTACACCTTCTATTTCCCAGCAATACTTGTCGCTTTCTTTCCCTTCTGGAACTTGAAGAGTAACTGTGACCCATTCTGAAGATCCATTATCGATTTGGACTGAATTTGGGCTGACTTCAATGCTCATACTTCCATCAGATTTGCAACCCGAACCGCTTCTAGGGTCTACGGTTAATTCAACAGTTTCTTGAACTCGCCCCGTATTTTCCACTTCGACGTCCCACGTAATTTCGTCTTCACCGTTCCAAGTCGGATTAACCGGAGCGTCTATTGTCAAATCAACACCAAATAATGTGGAGCCTGAACCATCACCTGATGTGGTTTCAACATCCGTCGACTTTTGAACCGGAGCGCCTGGTTGGTCTGGTGGAGTAACTTGCTCGTTTGCGTTAGCAGTAACCGTGGTTACACAAGAACCATCAGCGGTTTGTGCTAATGTCACGTTGAGGAATGTTTCAGCATTATCACCAGAGTCAATTGGTTGGCCTATTTGACCAATGGCTGTGGAATAACCGTTACAATCCTGCTCGTTATTTGCAGCTAAATTTATTGAGACTGGGTTCGAACCGTCATTGTATACTCTAACGGTGTATTCTGCTGTTTCCCCGGGGTTAACTGTTTGAGCGCTTGGGGTAACCACCAATCTGATGTTTGCATCTCTACCTGAATCATCAGCAGCAACAGGGTTTGAGACTGCTGGAACCAAGGAAATTAGCATTATAGTTACCAATAGAATACTGGTAAGGCCATGACCGGCTTTCAAGTCTTTTCGACGGGGTTCCATGAACCCCGGTCGCGGTGGTCACATGAAAAGGCTATGGACAGATGCTCAATTCAATTTACGATTACAAAAGCATTGGAGGTGCTTCCACAATGAACGCAAGTATCAACCTTGCAAGTAGTGTGATATCTTGCTCCACAAGTGGGACAGCCTTGCATTGGACCGAGTATTGGCTGCCTGCAAAGGAAACAAGGTGTTGGCTCAATTTGTTGAGACTGAGGAGCGTTTTGATTACTTCCACTGTTAATCTGCCCTGTCGATTTCTGCCCTCTCCTTTTGAGGAGAATAAACGTTCCAGTTAACACCAAAACCGCAACAATGACCCAGACGCCAAGGAATACCGTATCAATCATTGAAGAGGTGCCCTCGGTGATTTCCCCGACACTGGAGACCTCTATTTCGTATTCCGAACTTGAAACATCTTCCGCTCCTGAAATGGATAAAGATATGCTCCCCTCCCCGGGTTCACTGGCTCTTAATGTTATTCTGATCTTTTGGGATTGTCCTGCTTCAAGATTGATTGTATCAATACCTTCAATCGCAGCTGTCCAACCGTCGCTTGGTGTTATGATTATGGCGCCAGAAATCAAAGTGTTTCCCGTATTTGTGATGGTTATTTGTAGAGAAGAAGGTTTGCCTGTCTCAAGTTTACTTTGCCCTTCAGCTTTCCAGTTAACTTCTTTAGAAAGAGCCACCAACATAGAAACTGTTTCATTTATCGAAACTAAATCACTGCTCAGAGTGACTCTGAATTGAGGCTCGGATGCGACATCAGCCATTGCAGAGATAATTATCGTGCAGGTCAAAGGTTTAACATCGCCTTTGGAAATAGTACCCGGATTTGTGCAGTCGCCGAATAGATTGTTGTCTAATTGTAATGTTATAGTTGGATTCCAAGGCGTATTTTCTGTATTTTCTACTAGCCAAGTGTAATTGATTGGAACACCTGTTGGGTGTTGCCCAGGTCCGAAGATGTTCGACCATGTTTCATCACCAATTTCAACCGAAGTAAATGTAAGGACAGGTTTTGGCACAAGTGCCACAACAATATCCTCAACATGATTCCAAGATTTATCATCTGACTCCATTACCAAACTAATCTGACCACTTTTTGCATCATCCTCAGCCGTGATTGAAACTATGAAATTACGGGACTGGGTCCAATTCAAAATAAAATCATCCAAAACAGTATTTTGAGACCAACCTTGTGGCAATTGTAAACGTGGGCTCAAGTCCAAGTCAGTGTTTCCAATGTTCTCAACAGAGTACTGTAGCGAAATTGTGTTACCTGGCGTTATTGATGAGAAAGATGATTCTAAATCTACCGTTAATTCAGAAATTTGTCGAACGATAAGAGGCAATTGATAGAGGGTTGATTTTGACTCTTCACTCTGTGAAATAACTCGCAAATTAACTGTTAATTCGACACCAGCCAAAGTCATAACTTGAGGCGGTGTGAAAGAAATTCCGATAGTCATTTGTCCATCCTCTAGCATAAGGCCCGTCGAAGCTGAGTTCGCACCTCCTTGAGCCGACAAATCATCGAATCCAGCGTACCATCCTGGTGGAGACTCGAGGAATAAATCATAACCTATGTCCTCATTTCCGAGGTTGAATAATCTGACATCAATCGAAGTAATATCCGAGGGATGAACAGGAATTACAGTGTAGTCAAACTCTAGTCTAGTTTGCGAAAGTATCGGAACATCTAGGTAAACCGTAAAAGGACTGCTGACATCATTATCTTCATCATAACCCAGGAGATTAATTTTGTAGAGTCCAGGCTCGGGGCCTTGTGGATGAACCAATGTAACGTTTACTAGGGCTCCTTGTTGGCCATCCAATTCAAAATCGGTTTGATCTAGACCAACGTACCATGGAATCTGTTCGTTGCTAGTATCCAATACTTCCACTGCTGAGATTGACGCATTTGTAGTGATAAGAGCGGTGTTTATCAGAACTACCTGCCATGAAGACGAAGTAGAGTTGATATCAGTGAGAGAAACTGTTGCTGTTTGTGATTCGATTCTGACGCCAGGTGTGGTAACGTTTACTACTAAGTCCATTCGATTATTTCCTTCGTTGATTTCATCAATTGTGTCACTTGAATCTACCAAGAAACTCAATGTACGGGCTCCTGCTGTTTGGGGTTCCCAATTCCAAAATAATATCTTTGAGCCACCAGGTCCTAGGTCAAAGACCTGAGAATCAATAGAAATGCCCTCTTCCTGAAATATTACTTCAACGTTTTCAGCTTTGACATTTCCTAGGTTTGAGACTTTCATTTCAACTAAAACCTCATCACCCACTTGCGGAATAGCAATATCTGTAGAGAAAGATGAAACGATTGGCGAGGGGTCCGGCCTTAAATCGTTTACACCCACGCCTGAAACTGCAATCGCATAAGGTTGCGCTCTACCTCCAGAATGCCCTGCATCAGTCACTTTCACAGTCCATAACCCTGCTTCAGCTGAATCGATTAAAACAACCTCGACATTATTCAAAGTATCATGATTCCCACCTTGTATCGAACGCCCCTGTGAAAACTCATTGCCCTTGTATTCAACACCGCTAGGAGTAGTGACCAATAGGTTGAGATTGTTCACTAATTGTGTGTTTGAGAATCTAGAGCCCCTCTCATCAGACCATGCAATAACTGCCTTAAATGGCTGATTTGGAGTTGTTACATTAAATGAATAGCTTTTGGAATTTCCAGTTGATGAAAGAATCGAACGATCATCAACCCAAATGCCCCGTCCGTTGTTCGGGGCTAGAGTGCTTTTTAGGTCGACACGTCCCCATCCCTCGTCATTGTTAGGTATGTCGCGACTGCCGACATCTCTCGCTCCAAGAATCATCAATGCCTTTACAAGTGCTCCTTGAGGTTCGGGCCTTTGTGCAATTTCAGTGATGTATTCTCTTACAAGAGCGGCTGTTCCTGCTGCATTAGGAGTTGCCATGCTGGTGCCTGTGTATTCCATATACCAAGTGCTAGTCCATGTTGCACCACCAGTGTCACTCGCTTCTTGTGCCTTACATGACCTAACATATCCACCGGGTGCAATTAGGTCTGGTTTTATCCTCCCATCATCGACTGGTCCGCGACTGGAACCATCCATGATGCTGTTAGGTGCGCCTGAGTATCTATTCTGAGAGTTTCCTATCGCAATGAGGTTTTTTGCTGTTGCAGGAGAGCCGATTGTATCCGATTGTGGCCCATCATTCCCTGCTGCAAAAAGAATAGTAAGACCCTCTCTGCCACTGTATATTTGGTCGTAGTATCTTGCTCTATCATCTACGTCTTCTGATGAGGATGTGTAAACTCCCCAATCTGAGCTAGACTCTGAACCCCATGAATTAGTGTGTGTTCTAGCGCCGTTATTGTAGGCCGTGTTCAACATGTTATTGATGCTGGACCACTGAAAATTCCCGTTGTTGTCGTTTTCCATCGCTTGAAAATACAATTCGGCTTCCGGTGCTACTCCTGCATAATTTCCCCTAGTTCCATCCCCCAATACTGTGCAAGCAACATGGGTACCATGTCCAGAGTGAGCATCAGCTGTTGAACCATCACCAATAACGTCAACATTGCCGATAACTCTGTTTCCAAAATCACCATGATCTTCATCCAAGCCGGAGTCTGCAACTGCAACAATTTGACCAGAACCATCTAGATCTGTAGTGTAATATTGTTTCATGGCGTTTATGTTCATGTGGCTTCGTGCTTGATCATTCCAAATCGTCAAACTTGGTTGTGGCCCTATCCAAGCAACAGAGGGTTCTGCTGCGAGTAATGCAACTTTGCTCATTGTGTAACCGTCATAGCGGCCGGTTTCAGCGAAAGTAGAATTGCTTAGGAAGGATTTAGCGACTGTGTCTAAATCTTGATGTAACTTCATCCCCCAATCATCTGAAATGTCTACCCCGGGTAGTAGTGAATCAGCTCTCCAAGATTCAATTCTGATAGGAGAGCCTTCTTCTGCAGACATCACATTGAAATCAACAAGCATTGCAAGTGGCACTGGTTGTACTGACGCTACTCCAGCCATATCACCTAGCCTTGAGAGCCCTGCTTGGGTTCCTTGAATTAGTAAACCAGAAGGTGCGATGAATTCTCTAACCTCTACGCCATTTTTATCAGCAATTTCTGACCTTACCTCTGAAAATCTAAATTCTGTGGAGACTAAAACAAGTGCTAAGTCCGGCCTTGAATTTAGTAATTCATCCGGGACTTCATGCTCGAAAAGTATCCCTGTTGTGTCGTGAATACCAAGTCTAGAGTGAGCAATAAGCGGCCTTTCTTCCAAAGAAAGTGATTCGTCTAATTCTCCAACAAAATTACGAATCGTGTCTTTTGGCAAGTCAAATCGAACCCATTCCACATCTGTTTCCTCTGAGATTTGAGCCGGTTGGTTGACCGCCGGCACTCCCGCTAGAAGGAAAATCAGGACGAGAAATAAGGCTCTACGCACATGATAATGCCGTAGAAAGTTCGTTTTAGCAGTTGCCTAATCTAGTCTCAAAAGAACCATGTTACCTCTTCACAATCGTTATGGAATTCGGCAATGAGTTGATCAGATACTTTATGCAAAAATTGCTCCCTGTTCTCAACGCCCCTAAAATCGGTCCATTGTATTTCGATTTGGATAGTATATTCTTCCCAAACTGAATAACCGCGAGCATCTAGTTCCATCTTATCGCCAGAAATGCTTGTATGACTGGGAATTGAATCGAAAGACACCGCTACGCTGTCTAGGATATTTTTTTCGCTATCAACAAACTCAACAGTTAGAGTCACATCTCTGATTTCCCGGCTACCATCATTTACTAACTCTGTTAATACGACATGCCCGTTTCTTTGCAAGTACATAACTTCAATTTCGACATCATCTCGTGGAATTACCCAATACCATGTCGAGACAAGGCCTCCTAAAAGCATGAGCAAAACTACTCCTGCAAGCGCAACTCTTAGTGGGTGGATTTTTTCTGTTAATTCAACGACAAATTCTCCAATTTCCTGAGACAACTCATGGAGTTCCTCATCCATGCTATCATCGTACTCATCGCTCATCCGGTCACCACCGCAATCGCTGTAGCAAGCAGTGATGAAAACGGATCTCCAACCATTACATGCGTAGTTTCTATTTCTCCGCCAGTTAAGCTGCTTATGAGAGATAAATCTGTGACAACCCCGTTCACACCCACACTAGAGGCTGTAGGTATCCCTCCAGTAAATTGTGCGTCCAGCAGAACTCCTCTCGCATCAATGTCATAACCCAAAAACTCTACTTCCGTATGGGCAGTTGCCACAATCCTCCCGCCCGTTATTCCATCAACTACTATGACTGGATATTCCAATGGGCGATAAATGTGCACTTCCGCACTTTTCAAATCTTCCCCGACCATTTCAGCAGAGACCATTGTAACACCATTCTGAATCTCAGTATTACTGCGACGAATGTACAACTGTTCCACCCCATTACCTGATGCTGAAATGGAGGCACCATAATCTTCGGTAACCTGCATCGTAAATTTATCTGGTAGATTCTCTGATAACATCAAAGTATCTCCCCGGATGTTTTGGGCCTTACCTTTTGTTTCGATAAACAGGTCCATGTCGTCACTATTTGAACCGTAATCTAACTCAAACATACCCTGAAAAGACGGCTCTTCATGAATATCAAAATTATTTGCTGGTGCTGCAACAAGATACATTTCTCCTGGCACGTCTCTGATGAACATTGTTGCAGGCCACCACAGGCCATCGATCTTTCTCAACTGTTGAAGCATCATCGATTCTGCTGATTTAATGCCATCCAATCTGTCTTCTACAGGCACGGTAAGGTTTGCTTGCAGTATGTCACCTATTGTTGAGAATAATTTACCTGAAGCAGGGACATCAAATATCATCATCTCGGTTCTTATTCCTCTTAGATGATTATTTTGTACCACTCTTGCGTTTTCCAGACGTTCCTCCAAATCATAGTCCAATGTTATTGTAGTTCTAGGAATCAATAACTCTGCTTGAGTTTGAACTGTGCTGTGTATCTTAAGATTCCTCTCGTAATTAGTGTTTAGACCTGTTAGAACCATCAGAGTGTCTGTTCTTGCTAGACCATTGAGTTCTATTGTCAAAACCGGGCGGAATGGAGTCCACTTTTCGAGCGAAGCTTGGATTATAAATTCCGGAATTTCATTTTCAATAACTACCTCGTAGCCGATTTCTATTTTCCCTGCGGGCAATTGTGGAAGCCAGATTCTGCTATGCCATGACCGTCTTTGATCGAAAGTTACTCCCTCTTCCTCCAATGTTGCAGTATCCAGTAACTCTTGTTCTCTTGGAGAAATGAAACCATCCTCCATTGCCGCTACTAATGATTCAGAGTCGCTCAAACCCGCCCACTCAAGATTTTGAATTACATCGATTTTTTCTTGTTCTGTCATTTCGAAATCGATAAGCGCATCGCTGACTACTTTTCGAGAGCTTTCTGTAAATTCAGGCATTCTTGAGTAATTGAACTTTAATTCTGTAACTTCCAGAACCTCTCCCGAAATTCCATGAACCCATCTTGGTTCATCAGGCACATTCTTTCCTTTGGTTACGTCTAGAGTAATATCAAACTCTTCATCGGTTGACAAGTCCATGCCTAAACTTAGGTTGCTCTGCAAATTAGATGCATCTCCCAAGTTGACCATGCTTTGTACTGCGAAGTCATTGACTGATGAACCAAAGTCAATCATTCCAGAAAGGAAGAACGACAGTGCGAGAATGCCATCAGCGTCTCCAAATTCTGGAATGGTAATTAACTCCGAATTTTCAGATGACGGTAGAGACATTTCAAGATTAGCGGGCAGGGGATCTATGTGTATTCTTCCAGACAATCCCAAAAATTCATCGCTTCTGTCACTTACATCTTCCAAAAGCACACTAAAGGCAGAGGATTGCGAGCGATTCATTATCAGTTTACTATTTCCTCTTTCTCCAGTTGCACCAGGTTCTTGTGGGGGCTCAAGTCTAATTGAAGTAAGATTTGATAACTTAAGCGACATGCATGCTTCACCAGCAACTTGGTCTATCCAGAATCTAGCGTGATCGTCATCCATAGTTAGTGGAACCGTAGCGTTAGATATCTGAACTTCGATAGAACCAACTCCATCAGGTGCTGACATCGATAGCGTATCTCCCAATTCAAGTTCGAACTCGGAAGGTAAACCATTGAGGCGCAGTGCATTGTATTGTCCGTTACCTTCTCCGCTGTAGGTAATTGTCCCAATTTCGTCAGAGGCAGTATACGTAATCAATGACCCCTGTTGAGCAATTGTAAGATTTGCCGGGCGATTAGAAATTGATGCGAACTGTCTTACATCCCCTTCAGTCGAATTGGATAGATGCCTCA